>Ga0208113_1001107_pt1 | contig 13154 bp, 10 predicted proteins | sample Knorr_S7_td_NADW_FD_185598 | JGI IMG/M metagenome (GOLD analysis project Ga0208113, IMG submission 185598) | Marine microbial communities from Southern Atlantic Ocean transect - Knorr_S7_td_NADW_ad_2505m_LV_A (SPAdes) (version 2) | ecosystem: Environmental > Aquatic > Marine > Oceanic | place...
GCCATTTAATGAAGGCATGTTCATTAAGCAGCCGGGACTCGGTGCGTCTGTAGCTTGGCATCAAGACGGGGTGACACACTGGGACAGCAAACACTGGGACAGCAGTATTCACGGGTACACTTTTCAAGCTCAACTCTATGGCTGTACTGCGGCCAATGCTGTCTGGTCGGTACCGGGTTCTCATCGTCTAGGCAAAGTCGATATTTCGAGTTGGGCGGCTGATAACGGTTCGGAGAGGCTCCCCGATGCCGTCCCGTACATCTGTGATCCGGGAGACGTCGTGATCCATAACCGTCAACTGGTTCACGGTTCGTTTGCCAATACCAGCCCGGACTGGCGTGTATCCTTCACGCTCGGATATCACCGGCGGTCCAGCGTATTGGGTGTTCAGGGGGGTGGCGTTCACAATGCAACAGCGGTCTATGACGAAGAACGGATTCATAAACGATCGCGAATGATCGGGTATGGGATCGATGCCAGACGGCAAAGGTTTCCAGATGAATCACCCTATACCTACGCCCCTTTTGTGAAGAGCGGTGAGAAGCTGGAATGGAACGAGAGCGTCAAACAAACGATCCATGATTACAATTTACTTGACCTCAGTATTTGACCTATCGGGCCTGTGGCGGATGCCTCGACGTATTCAGCACGCACAATAAGGATTGCGATATGACCATTGTTATTTCTAATATTAAGACAACACCGGTTCTCGTGCCTTTCAGGCGTCCACCAGTGACAGCCAGTGGCGCCATTGGCGAACTACCCCTAGTTCTGCTTGATGTAGAAACTGATGTCGGGCTGACGGGTCACGCCTATCTGTTTGTATTTCTAAAATCGATGTTAAAGCCAACTATGGACTGTGTGGCCGCATTAGCAGAATTGGTGCGGGGTATGAACGCTGATCCCGATCAGGTAGATCCACTTCTGAGACGACAGCTCCGACTGTTGGATATTCACGGGATCCTCGGCCAAGTACTCGCAGGGCTAGACATGGCACTCTGGGATATACGGGCAAAATCTGAAGACCTTCCGTTAGCTAAGGTGTTAGGTGATCCGCGGGATTACGTAAAGACTTATAACAGTTGCGGCCTTTGGCTCGAAAAGGGGGATCCAGAGAAACTCGCAGACCAGGCGCACGAGCTACTTGCTGAAGGTGACTTCAGCGCAGTCAAGCTGCGACTCGGTTATGAGACTTTTAAAGAGGATCTTGCTGTGGTTCGTGCAGTCAAGCGCAGTTGCGGCGACACGGTTGATCTGATGAGCGACTTCAATCAGGGGCTCGATCAAAAAGAAGCGCTTCTTCGCTGTCAGGCACTGGATGGAGAGGGGTTGTACTGGATTGAGGAGCCCGTTCGCTACGACGATTACCATGGGTCGTCTGCACTGGCGGCTGCGGTGGATACTCCGATTCAGACGGGTGAGAACCTGCTCAACCCGCTTGAATTCCAGAAAGCTCTGAAAGCCAAAGCCGCTGACTACTATATGCTAGACGTACAGCGTATTGCCGGGGTTTCAGGCTGGCGTGCAGCCGTCACCCTGCCGGAAGCTGAAAGCATTCCAGTATCTACTCATCTTTTCCCAGAGATCAGCATTCACCTGATGGCCACGACCAACAATGCGCACTGGCTTGAGTATGTCGACTGGGCCAGCCCAATTATTCGTGAGCCTACAGTTGCGTTGGGCGGAAAGGTGCAAGTACCGACGACTGTCGGTAATGGTATCGAATGGAATACAGAAGCCGTCGCGCGTTATCAGGTGGAGTAATGCAGCTGATGTCGTGAGTACCTATTCAGAGCCCTCGACAATTCGAAAATCCCGCACCACACCGTCTGCGAGTTTTTCAAGGGCCGCCTGATACGCATCACTTTGGTAAGTACTCAGCGCGGCATCATAACTGGGGAACTCGACTACCACTGTGCGTTCTGCCACGCCAGCTTCTTTGGCCGTAATTGCGCCTCCTCGAACCAAGAAATTCCCGCCGTTAGCCTTGACTGCCGGCGCTGCCAGCTCCGCATAGGCTGCCAGCTTTGCAGGATCATTGATTTCACGATAAGCACTAATCCAGTATCCTTTAGCCATATTTTCCTCCATTGTGATTGAATGTTGGACGATCTATCGAACAGTCGTTTTCAATTGGAACTGCCAGTCCCGATTATAAGCAGCGCGCTGGGATTGTGATAATGCGAATCTATGTGCGACAGCCTAAATCTATAGTTTCGTAGAGTTGGATTCCGACGGGTACCGAATGCGTCAACGTGTAGGCATCTCAATGGTGAGGGCAGTGGCTAGCGCATTGCCGAATCCGTCGATTTGGTCTCGTGTGTTCACGGTAGACAGAAAACCACCCAATTTAGGTGAGAGAATGTATCCGGAATCAAGAAGTCTAAGATGAAGTCGGGTGGTCGCTCCAGCTTCAGCCTCAGTCTGGAAGAATGTTCGGTAGTCAGTCACTTCACGATCATGAAGATGCAAGTGAAACATGCTACCGACCCCGCTTACTTGTCCCTTGAATCCACTCGCAGCAAATGCATTCTCCACGACATGTCTGGCGTAAGTGCCTAGATCTTCCAGGTAATCGTAGGCTTTGGTGTCTAGCATCTCTAGTGTCTTGAGTCCCGCCGCCATCGATACTGGGTTTGCTGTGAATGTTCCACTAGATGAGTTTGGGGGTTTGCCTTGATTATGGCTAAAAACAGACATGGCATCTTCAGTTCCCCCAATGGCTCCAACAGGGAAGCCGCCGCCAATAATCTTGGCAAAAGTTGTGAGGTCTGGGTTGATCCCGAACCTTGACTGTGCACCATGATAGTCAAGACGGAATGCAATGACCTCGTCAGCAATGATCAGCGCACCGAGTTCACGGCTTACGCGATGCAGCATGTCGATAAAATGATCGGCCATCGGTACCAGCCCGCAGGACAACGGTACAGGGTCGATCAGTACGCCAGCCAATCTGTCGCCACAGTCACGCAATAGCCGCTCGCTGGTGTTGCTGTCATTGAGCGGTATGACGATAGTGTCTTCTAAGACGCTCATAGGGGTACCGCGGGTATAGGCTAACGGGGTAGGCGCGTCACCCCAATTATCCGGCGAAGAATCTAAACTGACTTCTGCATAGTCATACATCCCGTGATAGGCACCTTCAATCTTAGCGATGCAGGGTCGGTTCGTCCGCGCCCGCGCTGCTTTGATGGCAAGCATCACAGCTTCTGTCCCACTGTTACAGAAACGGATTTTCTCGACCCGTTTGACTCGGTCTACAATTAATTCGGCGAGCTGAATTTCTAGCTCCGTGGGCATCGAAAAGCAGGTGCCTTTGTGCATAGCCTCAGTGACAGAGCTGAGAATTTCTGGATGTGCATGTCCGTGGATCAGAGAGGCAAAGTTATTCATAAAATCTGTGCGCGTCACACCGTCGGCATCTATTATCGTTGCGCCTTGACCCTCGGTGGCATAGATCGGAAACGGCTGAACCAGCGTTTGTAGCCTTGAAATACCACCTGGGAGAACCTTCTGCGCCCGGGTGAACAGAGCTTGCGACAGCGACGATTGATCAGGCCAGGACATAAGTCCCTACAGTGCCCGTCCGGTCCGGGCGCCATCCACCATGGCATGTCTCAAGTGACGGGGAGCAAAAGCATCCCCAATTAGATGGAGTTCATAGTTGTTTCCTTCACCCAGTTCACGGTGGAGCGCGTCGCGCCCGATACCACTGGAAGAAAGGACCACGGTGTCTGCTTCAATAAAACGTTCTTCATCTGTAAGCACATGCATCAAGCGAACCCCGGAAGTCGTGATCTCGACGGGTGTGTGCAAAGTGGTGATCCTGACACCAGTGCGCAACAAACGTTCGTGCAGGACGGCCCTGACAGTGGTGCCAATGTCTTCGCCCAATGCATACTGACGGGTCACGATCTCAACGTCATACCCCAACTGACTTAAGGTATCAGCAGTTGTAGCACCAGGTGTATACCCGGTTTCATCCAGTATCACGCAGCGCCCCGATGGGTTTGCACTACCACTGAGGATGTCCGAAACCGTAACAACATGAGGTAGGTTGGCACCGGCTAGATTTGGTCTTCTTGGTTCTGCGCCAGTCGCCACAACGACCGCATCGGGTGACAGTGAACAGATCAGGTTAGTCGTGGCATCAGTCTCGAGTCGAATGTCGATCTCAAGGTCCTGTAGCTGATTCTTAAGCCAGGTGACGCACTGCAAGTAGCTTTCCCATCCGGATGCTCGGGCTACTATCTGTATAGCACCGCCCAGTTTATTGTCACGTTCAAGAAGCGTTACCTGGTGCTGTCGGGAGGCTGCAACCCGGGCGGTTTCCATACCTGCCGGCCCCCCACCAATCACCACAATATGCCGAGGTTTTGTAGCTGGCGTAAGATTTCCCCAGGATTGTTCTCTGCCGACAACTGGGTTCTGTACACAGCCAATCGGCAGTCCGAAATACAGCCGGTCAATGCAGCCTTCATTTGAGCCCATGCACACACGAATTTGTTCAGGCTGCTGGTTCCTGGCTTTTGTTGGAAGATCCGGATCAGCGATCAGTGCACGGGTCATGCCGACTAGGTCAGCCGCGCCACTCTTAAGTACCTGTTCAGCCTGAGCCGGGGTCACGATTCGGCCGGTCACAATTACCGGGGTGTTTACGGTAGATCGGATCCGACCAGCCAGAGTGACGAAGGTGCCCAGGCCGTAGTAGGCCGATGGGATGTTCCAACCACGTGAGCGAAAAGTCGAGATCGTACCGCCTGTCACCGTGAAATAGTCGAGTTGCTCTGTACGATCCAGTCGTTGGATGATCTCCAGGAGTTCCTCGGGTGACAGTCCACCCGGCAGTCGATCATCACCGGATACTCGGGCGCCAACGATAAATTCCCGGCCTACAGCGCCACGTATCGCTTCCAGAACATCGAGAGAAAATCGCAGTCGGTTCTCCAGTACACCACCGTAACGGTCACGTCGATGATTGGTTTGAGGACTCCAGAACTGATCCGGCAGCTGGTCGTCGTAAAAGGCAAGATCGGCTCCATCAAAGCCACAATCTTTGAGCGTGGCACATGCTTGAGCGTAATCGGCTGTGATCTGCTCTATTTCACCGATTGTCAGGACATGAGGAATTGCCGGAGACAGTTCACACGACGTAGCTGAAGGGCCCCGACCGAAGATGTCAGCGTGAAGATTGGTTCGACGACCCATTGACGTGACCTGGCTGATAGCCAGTGCGCCGTGTTGCTTGATAGCGTGTGCCGCGTCACGGAGTCCATTTTTAGCACGATCATCCCAAAGGTTCACGTGATTGTTCATAATCGGTGTCAACGGTGAGGCCGCGCCGCTGCCGAACATCATTACCGTGCCACAACCTCCTCGTGCCTTGGCCTCATGGTAGGCAATCAGTTGCGGTGTCGGAATGCCTTCGCTGGCCATGTTCGTGCCATGGCTGGTTGAGACAATACGGTTCGGTGTTTCCGTATGACCTAACCTAAAAGGTGAGAATAGTTGTGGAAAATGAGAGGCGTTGCTATCTGTCATTTACGCGCTCAAGCATAAGTACATGGGATATAGAGTCCAGGCCAGTTTGATGACTGATCGCGATCAGACTCAACCAGTCCGTCACGAGTCAGATCTGGTTGTGCATTATGCCATGCCGATAGCGAATACAATCAGTTCTGCAATGCGGGCTTAAGGTTAGACTAAGTCGATGCACGCATGCTTGAAAAGCGCGTATACAGCGGGATCTTATAGCGTAGCCACTTCTAGAAATGGGTAAGCGTACGACCAGCCAGGGATTACGATGAGAAGCACATGATAGACCGATTGTCCAATCAGAGGGCGATGTTCGACATCCCAGAGGATATTGTCTATCTCAACTGTGCCTCTCAGGGGCCTCTACTGCAAACATCTTGTCGCGCGGGTCAAGAAAGTGTGATGAGAAAGGCCCAGCCATGGGATGCCCAAAGCAGAGATCGTACTGCAGACGAAATTGAGCGCTGCCGGTCCGCCTATGGCACGCTCGTCAGGAGCGGGGCGGACAACATTGCATTGGTTCATTCAACGAGCTACGGGATAAAACTGGCTGCTGAGACCCTGCCGGTTCTCGCGGGACAGAATATAGTCGTCATCGAAGACCAATTCCCTTCTAATTTCCACGCCTGGTACCTTAAAACACTGGAGGTTGGCGCCAAGCTCACTATCGTCCCCACGCCTGATGACTGGGACTGGACCGCCGCGATTCTTGCGCACATCGATCACAACACCGCGATTGTTGCAACCGCGCCCTGCCGGTGGACCGACGGCAGTTCGATCGATCTGGTTGCGCTGGGGCGACGCTGTCGTGAGGTCGATGCTGCTCTGGTCGTCGATGCCACGCAGTCGGCCGGTGCAATGGAACTGGATGTAAACGAGATTGATCCTGACTTCATGATTGCATCCGGGTACAAGTGGCTGTTGTGTCCCTATGCGTTCAGTTTTTTATACGCGGCACCCCGGCATCATTCAGCGCAACCAATCGAGCATTACACTTGGACGCTTAGTGATACCCCCCCTCTGGGTATGATGCGGGGAGATGATATGGACGGAGCCTCTGGCGCACGTCGGTTTGATATGGGTGAACGCAATAATCCAATACTGCCCGCCATGGCTATTAAGGCACTGGACCAGTTGATCGAATGGCGACTAGAACGAATCAGCCGGTCCATAGAAATGCTGACAGATCTTGTAGAAGCCGCTGCTCTGGATCGAGGCATGCTGGTGCCACCCAAGCACTGCCGGGTCGCGCATATCATCGGCATACGCCGGCACCAAGGGTGGCCCGAGGATCTCCAGGACAGACTCGCCTCATTGGGTGTTTACGTCAGTAAACGTGGAGATGCGATGCGGGTGAGCCCGTATCTCTACAACGAGGCAAATGAAGTGGAGCGCCTGTTCGAGGCTGTAGACCATCTCCCCGCGGCATGAAAAGCCGTTATCTTGGGCACTGACAAATTTGTACGCCGGTCGAATTGATACCGAGCCCTTCGTTTCCATGGCATTTTCGAATGCCGGCCATGTGTTTACACATATGCTGACCATTCTCTATGCCACTGCCGTGCTTTATTTGCCCAGTAAATTTGATCTGTCTTATGGTGAGATGCTGGGTCTTTCGAGCGTGGGCCTTATCCTGTTTGGTGTGGGCTCGCTGCCCGCAGGCTGGTTTGGTGATCGGTGGAGTCAGGTGGGAATGCTTGTAATTTTCTTTATTGGGATTGGTGTTTCTACAGCATTCACCGGCTTGGCAACGAATACCACCAGTCTGTTTATCGGGCTGTCACTGATAGGTCTTTTTGCGTCGATCTACCATCCGGTGGGGATTGCCTGGCTGGTCGCGTGCGCGCGCCGGCAGGGCCTGGCCCTGGGTGTCAACGGCGCATTTGGCCATCTCGGCAGTGCTGTGGCGCCGGTGTTCGTAGGACTGATGATTGATTATGTCTCCTGGAGAGCAGCCTTTGTGTTGCCCGGTGCCGCAGCAATTCTGACGGGGGCCTTGCTATGGGTTGCCTGGGCTCAGGGCTGGGTATCGGACCGCAATGCTGATCGTGTACCGGTGCCAGCGCCTGCCCCTGGCGACTATCGCCGTGTATTTCTGGTGCTGCTCGTGACCATGGCTTGCAACGGTTTTGTATACGCCGGCATGATGAACACAGCGCCGAAGGTGTTCGAAGTGGGGTTAACGGTCACTTTTGCGGATTCATACACGGGGATTGGGATACTCACCGGTACTGTCATCGGGTTATCATCAGTGTGCAGCTTTATCGGTGGCTGGCTAGCAGATCGCTATTCTCCGCGAAGGATCTACCTTGTGTTCTGGATGTTGCTGGTACCGGCATTGATACTGGTTGCGACCGCTTCGGGGTACCGTCTCATATTGGCGATGTTTTTAGCGATGTCGTTTCTGGTGACTTTTGCAGCGGCAGAGAATATGTTGGTGGCTCGGTACACGCCATTCAGATGGCGCTCGCTGGCATACGGTGCCCGATTTGTTCTGGCACTGGGCATCGGTGGTTTGACGGTTTATGTGGCAGGCGATCTGTTTGACCGGACCGGAACTTTTGGTGTGCTCTACCTGCTCTTTTCTGCTGCAGCTGTGGTCGCGGTTTTGTGCGCATTCTGGTTACCCAGCGCTGGAAGGGCGGTCCGAAAACAACCCGTTTCACTTTGAGCTAAGCTGACGCTTCGCAGCCGATGACCAGTTGACCTGATTCAAGAATTTTGAACGGATGATCAGTTAAATATGGTAGACCTGCTTGTGTTTGAGGAATCGTTGCCGCGGCTTAGCGAAGCGTTAGCACATCATGATGGCTTGCGGATTGTTTGCTGGCATACTGATGGCAGATTCTCACTGGGCGGTCAAACCGTTGATGCCGACGCCATTGAACCGGAAATCGGTTGGATCAGCTTCGATATCTTGGCCCGCGGAAAAATGAGAAAATATGTCGAGACCCTATTGCAGTTTGACAGCCTGCGTTGGGTCCAGACCGGGCATGCCGGGCTTGACGATCCCCTGTACAGTGCACTGGCAGAGCGCGGTGTACGACTGAGTAAGAGTTATGCACAATCGATCGCAATCGCAGAATACACCCTGGCATACGCCCTTTACTATTTTCAGGATATCGAGTTTCGACTGGCGTCACAGCGTGCAACCGAATGGAAAAGCAAGAGATTCAGGGAACTTTACGGCAGCCGCTGGCTGATTGTTGGTTTCGGCCATATCGGACGTCGTGTCGCACAACGAGCGCGAGCGTTTAACTGCCATATCACAACGCTGCGCCGTTCCGGTACCTCAGACCCAGCCGCAGATGAGGTCGTCGGCCGGGCGGAGTTGTCTACCACTCTGGCAAAAAGCGATGTAGTGGTGTTGGCGTGTCCTGAAAATACGGAGACTACCGGGCTTGTTGATGTGGCGTTTGTCACTGCCATGAAAAAAGGATCACTGTTGATCAATGTTGCACGCGGCGGTTTGATCGACGATTCAGCGTTGATAACCGGACTCGAACACGGTCGACCGGAGTTCGCGGTGCTGGATGCGTTTTCAGTGGAGCCGTTGCCGGTAGAGCATCCTTACTGGACACACCCGAATGTGATCATCACGGCACATATGTCCAATCGCGGCGATGGTACCTCGGGTCGGGGGACGGAACAGTTCCTGGATAATCTTCGTCGCTATCTGAAGGACGGAACACCTGATGATGAGGTCGATCCTCGATTTTTCATTGCGCCGACTTGACTCAATAGTTTGGCCTGGGGGCGATCATGCCGGTGTGCACCCTCGAATGTGGTCGATCAAGGAGAGACCGTCACTCGGACAAGTGTGTCCACGCCAGGCAACGTGCTGATCGGGCCGGACCAGGATCAAGGGGTGCGTGTATTCACCGTTGTCCGGCCGCGCGGTGATATCAAGAATGTGGAGTGGAAAGCGCCTGTGTTTGGCAGCTGCAGTAAGCGCTGTAGTATCCAGTGCAGGGTCGAGCCTCAATAGCGTGAATTCGGGACCCAGAAGGTCGTACAACGAGCGTCCAGACTCTAGATACAGATGTGGGAGGCGACAGCCGGGCAGCGTTGATGGTGTAAAGGTAGACATCGTGTAAGCGGGGGGTAATTCCGGTTCGTGAGCGATAATAGGTGAGTCGTCGTAGAAGTAGCCAAAGTTAAGTCCCGCGGCGCAGTACTGCTGAACGTTCAGTTCATAGGCGTAGCGACCCATTTGCTGCCGTACGCGCTCTCCTTCTCGCCCTGGTGCCTCAATGTTTCCAGGTACGGTACGTCTCTGCTTGACCATGGCGTGGGCATGATTCATTACAAAGCGGGAAACCTGTTCGGTAATGGGCAGGCGCTCTCGTTCGTAAGCATCCAGAATGGAGTCGGGTGCCCACTGGTTCAGTCTGGCGCTGAGCAGCCAGGACAGATTCACGGCGTCGGCAACGCCGGCATTCATGCCGTAGCCGGCATAAGGCACCCAGATATGGGCCGCATCGCCGCACAGAAATACCCGGTTTTTGCGAAAACGATCAGCCACCAGGCGTCTTCCGAACCAGTCTTCTCGTGCCAGGATGTCGTATTTGAACTCATCCTCGACACCGAGGATGGTTCTGATGGACCCGTCGCGATCAACCGATTCAAAGTCGGTTTCATCTTCGCGTAGGTAGTTGTGGACTATCCACAGTGATTGGCCGTCTATCGCATAGACATTGCCGGAACGCCGGGGGTTCAGAGATATGGTACTCCAGGCCGGTTTCTCGTTCTGCAAGTGGATCAGCTCAGCGGTATGAATGAAGCTGGACTGGCAACGCTGTAAAACAGAGTCACCGGCAAACTGGCTGCCAATGTTTTTGCGCACGGCAGATGAGCCACCGTCGCAGCCGATCAGGTATTCACAGGAAGCGCGACAGGTGTCGCCCGTTTCCAAGTCCTCTATGATGGCGACTACGCCATTATCGCTTTGTTCGAGGGCTATGAACTGGGACCGGCAGTGGATGGATATCTCGGCTGTTGTGGCAGCTTGTTCAAACAGAATTGGTTCAAGATAGATCTGGTTGATACGGTGGGGCGGCTCCGGGGTCGGCCACCCGGTGTCAGGCCCGTCAGTTGCAATGTAGCGATCACGTCTGCACGGTATGGGGATACGCGCGATTTCAATACCGGTAAATGTTGTGCGAAATGCCACATCGTTGGGATAATCAGTCGGTAATCCAGCGTCTCGGATGTTCTGAGATATTCCCAGGCGCCGGTATACCTCCATCGTGCGGGCGGACACGTGATTGCATTTTGCAGGTGGGGGTTCCCCGTGACCTCTGATTTCCACCACGGCTACTTCGATACCTCGCCAGGCCAGATCCAGTGCCAGGGTCAGACCGACAGGACCCGCACCAACGATGAGTACTGCTGCCTCTATATTGTTTGACAAGACACTTTCAACAGCTGTTTGGTTGTGCCGGACTCAGTTCAGCGTATCCATTGGCAGCGTCTTGTCCGGTGCCCACTCGCTGAGGGAAGCGTCGTATATGGAGACGTTATCGAACCCCAGCATGACTAAAAGCATCGCTGTTGCACTGGCGGCGATCCCTCCGCCACAGTAGGTCAGTATGCGATCTGCCTTATCCACGTTGATCTCAGTGAACATCGAAGCGATGTGTTCAGCAGGTAGAAACTCAGTAGTATTGCCGTCAACCAGTTCTGCGGTGGGTACATTAACCGATCCGCTGATGTGTCCAGGGCGCCCATAGTTACCAAATTCCCCCGCATCCTGGCCGGCGTGCTGTACACGGCGCAAAGCGTTGATAGTGCAGACTGTGGAATCATTGATGGCGTCGAGTACGTCATTTTTGGAAGCCATCAGCCCAGTCCGAGGCGTGGTTGTCAGTTGTGTCGGCGTATAGGTTGTTTGCTGGTTACTGACGGGCCGTTGCTCTAGTTTCCATTTCGTTAACCCACCGTCTAGGACGCGGGCATTGTCGAACCCTGCAATCCGCAACAGCCACCAGATTCTGGTTGCCCACTGGGGCGTCGTTTGGCTGTAGAGAACCACCTGAGATTCATCTCCGACACCAAGAGTGGCAAATGCTTGCAACAGCTGGCCGTTGTCGGGGCAGGTAAAGCGCAGGTTGCTATTTGTATCCGACAGGTCTTCCTGGAGATCGATAAAGGCTGCGCCGGGGATATGTTCCTTGAGGTAATCCTTAAGGCCCGACTGGACCCGGTATGGACCGGGCAGTGCCGGGTCATTCTGGTGGATCAGATGAGTCGTGCAATCGTAAATGCGCAGGTTAGGTTCAGCCAGATGCGAAGACAGCCAATCGGCATCTACCAGATAGTGTGAATTGACATACGCCATGGGGGTATTCCCTGAGGTGTTGATCGTTGCGTAGCTGAAACGTTACCACACACGGCTCAAGCGATGTCCATCAAGCTGGCGTAAGGACGGCCGGTTTGTTCCAGGCTAATGACCAGGTGGTAGTATGTGCGTCTTCTGGAATAGTGAGTCTTTGGGGCCGACGGGACAGTTCGAACCGCTGAAGAAGATGAGATTGTTTCTGCAGACATCTTTTGTAACAAGGTTGACGTAGTCGACAGATGAAGATCGATTACAACACAACCATCGAGTTGATATCCGGTCGCATCATCGATCTGTCCGAGTTTCGTGGCAAAGTGCTGTTGATCTGTAACACGGCCAGCCGCTGCGGGTATACCCCGCAATATGCAGAATTGGAGCAGCTCTACAGGTCATACAAGGAGAAGGGCTTGGAAATCCTCGGTTTTCCGTGTAATCAGTTTCGCCGGCAAGAGCCTGGTACTGGTGCGGAGATTCTGGATTTCTGCCAGCGTTACTACGATGTGAGCTTTCAGATGTGTGCCAAAATTCGCGTAAATGGTGAGGGTGCACATCTGCTTTTCCAGCGGCTCAAAAAAGCCCGGCGGGGTCTTTTGGGATCACAAAGAATCACTTGGAATTTCACCAAGTTTCTGGTCGGTCGGGATGGGGAGGTTCTGGCACGATATGGAACGAGACGATCACCCAGCAGTTTGGACAAGGCGATCGAAAAGGCTCTAAAAGATTAGTGTTCCCAATAATTGCTTGTAAGAAGGTATGTCTGGATTCATCGGGGGTCTGAACGATCTGTAGATGTTAGACATAGAATTCAACTACAAAGGTTACAAAACAAGATGATTGATTTACTTGAGATTGCACAAACTGAGGCAGATGGGGGTGATCTTCTGGAGGCATTGTCGGCGCTGTTTCAGACCAGCGATGTTCGACCGGCAGGTTATCCCGATGCGTTGATCTGGCAGGGCGGTTTACATGATGGAAAGATTAATCCCGTCGCGCACGCCTTGACGGATGCCTATGCATTGATTGGCACCATTGCTGCTGTAGACGTTTTGGGACTGCCCTACTATGCAGTACCGATGTGGGCACAGTACCGTCACGACCATAATCTTGAGCCGCTGGCCTGGTTCGGAAACATGTCCTGTACCTCAATCAAGTGGTCAACAGCCGGTGACGTCTATGTTGCTGATGGCCAGGGCGGCAAAGTTGTGGTGATGGGAAAGTCAGGCAATGCAGCGTTGCGAACCCAGGCTGGGGTCTACTGCAACGTGAGACCGTACGGTTG
>Ga0208113_1001111_pt1 | contig 13123 bp, 11 predicted proteins | sample Knorr_S7_td_NADW_FD_185598 | JGI IMG/M metagenome (GOLD analysis project Ga0208113, IMG submission 185598) | Marine microbial communities from Southern Atlantic Ocean transect - Knorr_S7_td_NADW_ad_2505m_LV_A (SPAdes) (version 2) | ecosystem: Environmental > Aquatic > Marine > Oceanic | place...
AAGACGTAAATTCCCGTTGATGCAAAAGCCAAGAGTATAATCGAAACTCCGATGGGAATTCCAATTGTGATAATCGATTCATCGGATATTCTAAGCCCTAGCACTTCGGGGAAAAAGGCAATCAGGAGGATAAAAGAAAAGTAAGTTAAAAGTGTAACGGCTGATAGAAGCCAGCTAACAAAAGACTTTCTTTTAACTAGAGATTTGAATTCTTCACTTCTAATAATCTTTTTTTCTAAACGAGACCCCATTGAAATTAGATCACTTAAATTTTATCTCTCGTTATTGTAATTTTTTTAGAAATTTTATATTTATTTAAATTTAAGAACTTTTTCGACATTTTATTCATTTCTTTTTGAACATAATTTCTTATGTCATGGGTAATGTGCATCGAACAAAATTTGGGTCCACACATTGAACAAAATTGAGCAACCTTTGCTCCTTCTGCTGGCAAAGTTTCATCGTGAAGAGATTCTGCTTTTTTTGGGTCTAGTGACAAATTAAATTGATCACGCCATCTAAATTCAAATCTAGCTTCACTTAACGCATCATCTCTAATTTGCGCACCAGGATGACCTTTAGATAAATCGGCTGCGTGAGCAGCTATTTTATAAGTTATTACTCCTTCTTTAACATCGTTTTTATTTGGAAGTCCAAGATGTTCCTTTGGCGTTACATAACAAAGCATTGCTGTTCCATACCAACCAATCATGGCTGCTCCTATTGCACTTGTGATATGATCATAGGCAGGAGCAATATCTGTTGTCAATGGTCCTAGTGTGTAAAAAGGAGCCTCATTGCAAATTTTTAATTGTTTTGTTACATTTTCTTTAATTAAATGCATTGGGATATGACCAGGGCCTTCAATCATTACCTGACAATCCATTTGATAGGCAATTTTATTTAATTCACCTAAAGTGTCTAGTTCTGCAAATTGTGCTTTATCATTTGCATCAGCAATTGAGCCTGGTCTCAAACCATCTCCAAGTGAGAACGAAACATCATAGGATCTCATGATTTCACAAATTTCTCTAAATTTAGTGTACAAAAAATTTTCTTTATGATGCGCAAGACACCATTTGGCCATTATTGATCCACCTCGAGAAACAATTCCGGTTTTTCTTTTGGATGTTAAAGGTATATAATGTAACCTAACGCCAGCGTGGATTGTAAAATAATCAACCCCTTGTTCAGCTTGTTCTATTAATGTATCTCTATATATTTCCCAAGTTAATTCTTCTGGCTGACTTGTTTTTTCAAGAGCTTGATATATTGGAACTGTGCCAATTGGAACAGGAGAATTTCTTATTATCCATTCACGAATATTATGGATATTTTTTCCTGTTGATAAATCCATAACCGTGTCTGCACCCCATCGAATAGCCCATATCATTTTTTCAACTTCTTGATATGCAGTTGAAGTGACAGATGAATTTCCGATATTTGCATTTATTTTGATATAAAAATTTCGACCAATAATCATTGGCTCTAATTCTAAATGATTTATATTTGCAGGAATAATAGCTCTTCCTCTAGCAATTTCTTTCATAACATATTCTGGAGTTATAAATTGAGGAAAATTTTTATTTCTACATTTTTTTTTATTTTTTTTCCTAAATTCATTTTCTCGCAATGCAACAAATTCCATTTCAGGAGTAATTATGCCTTTTTTAGCAAAATATAATTGCGTAATAGGATTTTTGTTTGCTTTAAAGCAATTTTTGTTTTTTCTGTTAAAAGATTTTAATACTTTCGAGTTATGTTTTAAAAAACCATTATCTTTCCATGTCACCTTTCTTCCTTTATACTCAACAACGTTTTGTTTTTTTTTAATCCATTTATATCTAATAGGTTTAAGACCTTTAGAAATATTGTAATTATTATTTTCCTTTAATTCTGAATAAACTCCCGAAGTATCATATAGGTATATACTGTTTGGAACTGCTTTTTTGTCCAAGTTTATTTTTCTCAAAGGAACTTTAATTTCTGGAAATATATTTCCACTTAAATAAATTTTTTTTGAAGCAGGATATGGACCCAATGTTAATTTATTCAGCCCATTACTTGCATTTCCTTTTTTTATTATTTTTTTCATACTAAAAGAATTTTTTATTTTGAAGGTGAAAGAAATTCTTGAAAGTCTCTTTCCCTTCGCTAAAATTACTTAGTTCAGGTCTTAAGGGTATCTTTCTCAGCTAATTTAGCACCCCTAAGAGACAATATATTTATTGAATATTAATTTATTACAATCGTCAAGTAACATTATACAATAAATGAAGAATTTTTATTTAATTTTTTTTGTATAATTGAAATGTTAGAGTTAATCACAATATCTTCCTTTTAATTTAAAAATATGAGTTTAAAATCTTCAAAAAAAAAATTGCTACCTATTGGTTTTAGAGATATTTTGACAAATGAAGCAAATCTTCAATTAAATTATGCAAATCAGTTAATTAAAAGTTTTAATAGATGGGGTTATAATTTAATTGAACCTCCGTTAATAGAATATGAAAAAACATTGTCAGATATCAAAAATGATAAACTATCTAGTAAAACTTTTACATTTTTGGATCCTTTAACAAAAGAAAACTTATCTTTAAGACCCGATATTACAACCCAACTAGCCAGAATTGCATCAGATCGATTATTTGACCTCCCAAAGCCTATAAGATTATGTTATTACGGAGATGTTTTTAGAGCTGACAAGCCTAAATTGTCAGATGATAGGCAATTTAAACAAGCGGGTGTAGAATTAATAGGCTCAGATAGTTTTTTTGCTGATATAGAGATAATTATTTTAAGTTTAGAATCTCTTTCTCAGATTGGTTTTAAAGAAATCAGTTTAGACTTAAATATTCCAATTATAATTGAGAAAATATTCCATGATTTAAATATTGATAAAAATAAAAAAAATGAGCTAAAAAAATTAATTGCAAAAAAAGATATAAAAACCCTAAGCAATTTTGATAAAAGTTTATATAAAATATTAATTCAATTAATAGAGGCTTCAGGACCACTTAAAAAGAATATTAAAAAAATAAAAAAAATAAAATTAGGAATTAATGCACAAAAAGAAATGCAAAATTTTATCAATATTTCAAATATTTTATTGAAAAAATTTAACAAATATAACTTTTCAATAGATCTTCTTGAACAAAGAGGTTTCGAGTATCATTCGGGAGTAACCTTTAGTATTTTTTGTATAAATTCAAAAAAAGAAGTATGCAGAGGAGGACGTTACTTTACATCAGAGAATGAACATGCGGTAGGTTCTACTTTTTTTCTTAATCAGTTTTTTCAATTTAATAAAAAAGTGAAAGAAAAAAATAATAAAATTTTGATCCCATTTAAAAATTTATTAGATAAAAATATTTCTAAATTAAGAAAAAAAGGATGGATAACAATTCAAAATATAGACAACAAACTTAATGATGAAATAGCTAAATCATATGATTGCAAATTTATTCTTAAAGGTGGAAAAATAAAAAAAATTTGATAGATAGAATGAAAAATTTAACGATAGTGGGCGCTCAATGGGGAGATGAAGGAAAAGGTAAAATTGTAGATTATTTTAGTGATAAATTTGATGTTGTTCTTAGGTTTCAGGGTGGCAACAATGCAGGACATACAATAGTAATTAATGATACAAAATTTATTTTAAGCATTTTACCATCGGGCTTAATAAGAAACAAATTATGTGTAATTGGAAGTAATACTGTTATTGATCCTATCCACTTATTTAAAGAAATAGATTTATTAAAAAAAAAAAAAATCATTGTTAATAATAAGAATTTGAAAATAGCTAATAATGCATCATTGCTTTTACCCTTTCATTCTTTAATTGACAAAACAAGAGAGAAACTACTGTCCAAAGAGAAAATAGGAACTACAGGAAGAGGAATAGGCCCTTGCTACGAGGATAAAATAGGTAGAAGAGGTATAAAAATTTGTGATTTAGAAGATATTAATTTTTTAAAAGTAAGATTAAAAAATTTAATAAAATTCCATAACATTTTTTTAAAAAACTTTTCTAAAACAAAAATTTCTTTTAATAAAACTTTTAAATTTTTACAATCTATAAAAAAAAAACTTCTATCTTATTCGGTTGATTTAAACGAACTTGTCAACAGCAAAAAATTTTTAAACAAAAAACTTTTGTTCGAAGGAGCCCAAGGATTAATGTTAGATATTGATTATGGAACTTTTCCTTATGTAACATCTAGCAATACATTACCAGCAAACGCCGCATCAAGTATTGGATTAAATCATAAAAAACTAGGACATATATTAGGTATTGTTAAAGCCTATACAACAAGAGTAGGAGAAGGCCCGTTTCCAACCGAGGTCAAATCACAGTTGGGGCTAGATCTTGCAAAAAATGGTAATGAATTCGGAAGTGTAACAGGAAGACCAAGAAGATGTGGATGGTTTGACAGTGTTCAATGTAAAAAGTCAGTTAATATTGCTGGAATTGATTCACTTGTATTAACTAAAATTGATGTTTTAGATAATTTCAAAGAAATAAATATTTGTTACCAATATAAATTAGGTAACAAAACTTTCGATATTATGCCTAACTCTTTTTCAATGTTAAATAAAGTTAAACCTAAGTATTTAAGTATTAAAGGTTGGAGATGTAAAACTCATGGAATTACAAATATAAAACATCTACCAAATCAAGCAAAAAAATTTATTAAAATTATTGAAAAATTAGTTGGCGTTCCAATAATTTTAGTATCTACTGGGCCAGATAGAAAGAACATCATTAAATTGAAGTAATTTTAGATTGATCTAAGGTACTCAGAAGCATCTTGCCTTTCTAGATTCTTCTTAACTAGTAAATTTTTGACAGACTTCTTTAATTTTTCAAATGCTCTAACTTCTATTTGTCTAACTCTTTCTCTTGATATTTTATAATGATTACTTAAATTTTCCAATGTTTTTGGTTTATCTTTAAGTCTTCTTTCGATCATAATAAATTTTTCTCTTGGTGATAAAACATTTATAGCTTCAATTAATAAATCTTTTCTTTGCATCAGTTCTTGTGAATTAGATATTAATATTTCTTGATCAGGTTTATCATCAACTAACCAATCTTGCCATTCACCTTCACCATCTACTTTTAATGGTGCATTTAATGAATGATCTGGTCCTGATAGTCTTCTATTCATATCTGTTACTTCTTTTTTTGTAACATTTAAATTTTTTGCTATTTTATTGACATTATCTGGCAACATATCTCCTTCTTCATAAGCTTTTAAACTAGTTTTCATTTTTCTTAAATTAAAAAATAGCTTCTTTTGAGCAGCAGTGGTGCCCATTTTTACTAAGGACCAACTATGTAGAATATACTCTTGTATTGATGCCCTTATCCACCACATAGCATATGTTGCTAATCTAAATCCTCTTTTATAATCAAACCTTTTTATAGATTCTAGCATTCCTATGTTTCCTTCTGCAATTAATTCACAGATTGGTAATCCATAACCCTTATAACCAATTGCAATTTTTGCAACCAATCTTAAGTGACTAGTAACCATAATATGTGCTGCATTCAAATCTTTCTTTTTTTGCCATTTTTTAGCTAATTCTGTCTCATATTTTGGTTCAAGTAGAGGATATTTCCTTATTTCTTGCAAATACTTATTTAGACCATCATCTGAGAAAATTTGAGGCAACCTTTTGAAAAGCGCTGTCATAATTATAATCCGTAAAAAAATTAATAGAATCTCATAGTTATATATCGATTCTTATATAATTTATAAGATATTTAACTTATCCACAGTTTCTCATAATTTTAGTGAGTAATCAAGTTTTTAAATTGATTTTAATAACAATAGTAACTTATTGATATCACTAGGTAATTTTGTATTGTAAGAAAGGGTTGTTTTTTTTGTCGGATGAATGAAGCCTAAAAAATAGGCATGTAATGCCTGTCTTTTAAATGAAATTAACCTTTTTTTTATAGATTTATCCACATTTTTTAAAAGTTTTATTTTCTTTTTTCCATACTTTTGATCACCTATTAATGAATTTCCTGAACTCGATAAATGAACTCTTATTTGATGTGTTCTTCCTGTTAAGAGTTTACATTCTATTAAAGATGCAATATTGGAAAAATTTTGCTTTACATTAAAATAAGTTATAGCTATTTTTCCACCTTTTTCTAATATTGAAAATTTTTTTCTATTTTTTGGATTTCTACCAATATTTGAGATATATTTTCCTGTTTTTTCTTTTAAAAGACCCCATACTAGAGCCAAATAAAGTCTGTTTACTTTTTTTTCTTTAAATTGATTTTGTAGATTAGCGTGTGCAGTATTATTTTTTGCTACTAGCATTAGACCGCTAGTATCTTTATCAAGTCTATGAATTATACCAGGTCTATCATTACCTGATAAATTAGAAAGATTCTTTTTACTACAGTGTTGTAATAAGAAACTTACAAGCGTTTTATCTTCATGGCCCGCTCCTGGATGAACAGTTAAACCATATGGTTTATTTAATACAATAATATCTTTATCTTCATGTAAAATTTTTATATTTTTATAGTCCATTATTAAAAATAGTAAAAATGAAATTTTTAAAGTTTATTGTTATTTTAATGGGAATACTAATTTTTTTAGGAACAACAGCCATCATATATATTGTTTTTGATAAATTAAGTTCTAAGCAAATATTTAGTGATGATAAAAATCATAACATAAATAATTTAGATTTAAACGAAGGTTCTGAAATAATAAGCTCTAATATTTTAGATGATAAATTAATATTAGTAATTAAATTAGATAAAGCTTATAAAATAGTTATTTATGATTTAAAAAAAAACAAGAAAATCAATGTTATAAATATAAAATAATTGTCCCTTTCGTCTAGTGGCCTAGGACGTTGCCTTCTCAAGGCAAAAACACGAGTTCAAACCTCGTAAGGGACACCAAAAGATATATATAAAATGAGAAAAATACTAAATATATTTGTTTTATTACCCTTTATTATTATTTTGAATAATTGTAGCAGTTTAACACTATCAAGTTTTATAGATTACTTTAATTATTCCAAAACAGGCGTTGATGTTCTTTCATATTCCATTACAGATAAAACAACAACTGATCACGCTTTATCTTATTTTTTTGGTAAAGATTGTTCAATGGCTAGAACTATTAAGTTAAAAGCAATATGTGAAGAAGTAAAAAAGGATAACGGGTATAAAAACGAATATTTAAATAAAAATAAAATTAAGAAATACGTAAATCGTAAAAATATTTATCAAAAGAAAAAAATAATTAAAGTCCCTTCAATGGCATATGATTTTAAATAAATTTTATATTTGCTTTTTTTTTATATTTAATTATTTTGTTTAATCAAAAAATATCATGATAAAGATAACAAATTTAACAAAAAAGTTTGATGATTTTGTAGCTGTTGACAACCTTAATATGAATGTTAACAAAGGAGAGGTTCTAGGTTTTTTAGGTCCAAATGGAGCTGGAAAATCAACAACTATGAAAATGATTACAGGATTTATTAAACCTACTAGTGGCCATATAGAAGTAAATAATATGGATATAGAAAAAAACTCAATCGAATGTAAACAACTTATTGGCTATCTTCCCGAAGGAGCACCTTTATATGGGGATATGACACCAAAAGATATGTTAAAATTTGTTTCCTCAATTAGAGGAATGAGTGGAAAAAGATTTAAATCAGCATTTGATGATATAGTTGTCCAGACTCAAATTACAGATGTTATAAACCAGCCAATAGAAACTCTTTCAAAAGGATATAAAAGAAGAGTCGGATTAGCACAAGCACTAATACATGATCCTGAAATTTTAATTCTTGATGAGCCAACTGATGGATTAGACCCAAATCAAAAACATCATGTAAGAAACTTGATTAATGAAATGGGTAAGAAAAAAGCAATAATTATTTCAACCCATATACTCGAAGAAGTTGATGCTGTTTGTTCTCGAGCAGCTATTATTGCAAAAGGAAAACTATTAATTGATAAAAAACCTAAAGATTTAAGAAAAGGTAATAAAAACAAAGATTTAGATAGTATATTTAGAGAAATTACTTTAGGTAGAAAAAAAGAAGAATAGTATCAAAATGACTATTTTAATAAATATAATAAAAAGAGAATTATCAAGCTACTTTTCGACACCGTTAGCTTATGTTTTTATAGTAATTTTTCTTGCTTTGATAGAATCACTTACATTTTATGTTGGAAACTTTTTCGTTAGAGGACAAGCTGATTTAAATTCTTTTTTTGTATTTCATCCATGGGTTTATATTCTACTAATTCCTGCGGTAACGATGCGTTTGTGGGCTGAAGAAAGGAAAACTGGAACAATCGAGTTATTAATGACATTGCCTTTGTCAACAACGCAGGCAGTCCTAGGAAAGTTTATAGCCGCTTGGCTTTTTATACTTGTTGCTTTAGTTCTAACATTTCCAATATGGATTACGGTTAATTACTTAGGCGATCCAGATAATGGAGTAGTTTTTGCTGGCTATATTGGAAGTTTATTTATGGCAGGAGCATACTTATCTATTGGATCCTGTATATCTGCAATAACAAAAAATCAAGTTATAGCATTTGTTATTGGAACAACTGTTTGTTTCTTATTCACTATGACAGGAGTAGATCTTGTTTTAAACTTTTTTAAACTCTGGGCTCCTGATTTTTTAGTAAATACTATTTCTTCTATGAGTTTTTTAACCCATTTTGACTCAATTACAAAGGGCGTTATTGAAATACGAGATTTTCTTTTTTATTTAAGTGTTATTATTTTTTGGATTTTTTTAAATATTGTAATAGTTGAGTATAAAAAATTTAATTAGGGATGATTTATGTTTTTAAATAATTTTCTAGAAAACGAAAAGAAGCTACCAATAATTATCATTTTAGCAATTATTGGTTTCTTATCATTTAATATTTTAAATAAAAATTTTTTTAAAAATATGAGATTTGATTTAACTAAATCAAATGTTTATACTTTGTCTAGTGGAACCAAATCTATTTTACATTCTATTAAAGAACCTTTGAATTTCAAACTTTTTTATACTAAGCAAATTGGTGATACCAATCCTGTATACCAAAATTACTATAATAAAGTTAAAGAGCTACTAGAACAATATGTGCTTTTATCCAACAACAAAATTCAATTAAAAATTTACAATCCAGAACCTTTTTCAAATGAAGAAGATCAGGCACTAGAGCATGGAATGCAAGGAGTTGAAATTCTTCAAGGTGTCTATGGATATTTTGGATTAGTTGCATCTAACAGTACTGATGATGAAGAAAAAATAATTTTTTTTGATTCCAATAGAGAGTCTTTTTTGGAATATGATCTTAGTAAAATAGTATCAAACTTAGCAAATCCAAATAGAAGGGTTATTGGACTCTATACAAATCTTCCTGTATTAGGAACATTTAATCCATTAGCAAAAAGTAGGGATGCAGCATCAATCCCCCCTTGGATAGTTTATAATCGAATAAAAGAGTTTTTTGAAGTCAAAAGAATTCATGAAAAAACAAGAAAAATATCCGACGATCTTGAGTTAATAATGATTATTCACCCACAAGAAGTTCCTGAAAGAATTTTATATATGTTTGATCAATTTGTTTTAAGAGGAGGAAAGTTGTTAATTTTTCTTGATCCAAATGCAGAAGTTGAACGATTTAGAACAGAACAACAACAAAGTACCTCAGTTTCAAAAAATAATTCATCAACTTTAAAAGAACTTTTAGATAGGTGGGGAGTTGAGTTAGTTGAAGATAAGGTAGTGGGGGATCTTTTATCGGCGAGAAGAGTATCCATAGGAACTGATGCTCAGCCATCAGTGACCGATTACATAGCATGGCTTGATATAAAAAGTGAATATATTGATAGTTCACATCAAGCAACATCTAAGGTGAAGAATCTAACATTTGCAACTGCAGGCATTTTAAAACACAATAATAGAAATTCAATTGAGTTTAAGAAATTAGTTTGGAGTACTAAACAATCAATGCAAATAGATGCAGAAGAAGTTAGATCCTCTCCCGACCCAACAACTTTACTAAGAAATTTTGTGCCTTCAAACGAAGAACTTGTATTAGCTGCTGAAATTAATGGAAATTTTGTTTCTAACTTTCCTGATGGGCCACCTAAGACAGATAGAGATAATTTTAAAAAAGAAAATCATCTCCAAAACTCAGTAAAACCATCTTCCTTAATAATAGTGTCAGATGTTGATATGTTATATGACGAGTATTGGATTAGATTCACAGAATCAGGAGCCGCTCCAATTTCAAATAATGCAGATTTTGCTATTAATTTATTAGAGTATTTAAATGGCACTGAAGATTTAATAGGATTACGAGGCAAAGGTACATCATTAGCTACTTTTACAAGGGTTGAAAGAATTCAAAAAGAAGCTGAACAAAAATATAGATCTAAAGAACAAGAACTTTTAGATAAATTGAATGACTATCAACAAAAACTTAAAAAGATAGAAAGTGGTAAAGGAAATGAAGAAGGAAAGGACATCATAAGTGAAGATGAAACATCAGAAATAGAGAAATTTAGATCAGAAATGGTTAGAGTACGAACTGAATTAAGACAAGTACAAAATGCACTTAGAGTAAATATTGAGAAATTAGATAGCCAATTAAAGTTTTTTAATATTTTTCTAGTGCCAATTTTATTGGTCATACTATCAATAATTTTGAGTTTAATAAGAAGAAAAAAAAGACATGAAGAATATTTAACAAAGGAGACTAATTAGTAATGTCAGAAAAATCGTTTATACACTTATTAATTCTAACTTTGGTATTGTTAGTTGCAGCTACAATTTCTTCTTTAATTCAACCAAAATTTGAAACTAAGGTAAATAGGGGTGAATTAATATTTCAGAACTTAAATTCTGAACTTAATAATATTTCAAAAATTAAGATAGATAATGGATTAAATAAAATAGTTATAGGAAAAAATCAAACTGGTTGGGTGATGGAAAACAAATATAATTATAAAGTTAAAGACGATGTTGTTAAAGAAAATCTAATCCAAATAGCACGACTAAGATTTTTTGAAAAAAAAACTGAAAATCCATCATTATATTCTAGAATTGATTTACATTATCCAAATGACGAAGAAGGAAATTCAAAATTAATATTAATTTTGAATCAAAATAATGAAAAACTATCAGAATTTATTCAAGGAAAGGTTAAAAAAAACGGTATATACATAAAAAAATCAGGTGACAAGAGCACATGGTTGACAACAGGTCTGCTATCAATGCCGATTGATGATAATGATTGGTTAGAAACAAAAATTTTTGATATAAAAAATGAAGAAATTAAAAAAATAAAATTAAAGCATGCTGATAAAAGTATATTGTTGGTAAGTAAAAAAAAGAAAGAAAACGAAAACTTTGTTATAGACAACTTGCCAAAAGGGGAAACACCAAAAAGCGATCTTATAGCTAATTTTTTAAGTTATTTTTTATCTAATTTAACTTTTGAAGATGTGATAGAAAGAAAAGAAGCAATTAAAGAAAATTTTATTACTGAAGCAGAATTTGAATTATTTAATGATATTGTTATAAATACAATTGTATTTAAAGATGGTGATAACAAATGGATTAACTTTAATATTGATGAAAATTCTAATCAAAAATTAAAAAATGATAATTTAATTCAAGTAAATGACATAGGCAATTGGACATATAAACTTCCAAAAACAAAATATAATACAATTGATACTAAGTTAAAGGATTTGCTTGTTGAAGATTAATATGAATTGCAATATTTATTAATGATTCAGATAAATCTACACTTGGAGTAACATTGTTTATTGTCTTAAAAGAATTTTCAATATCACCACTTATTGATTGTATAACTGCTATCTTACTTAGGAACTTATTGTCTAAAATTGTTCCTCCAAAATTTAATATTTCTAGTGCTTTTTTACTAGCTTCTCTTTTCTTAGTTTTTGATTGTAGATACAATATATCATGAATTCCTTCTTTATAAAATCTATCACTTTCGATTAATCCCAATAATTTGTATGCTTCTTCAAAATTATTTACTTGGGCATATGATTTAGCAATTTTTAAATAAATCCTTCCTTTTGTAGAAAAACCTGGTAAACCAAGTCGATCATAGTTGCCTGCAGTTAGGTCAGGAGTTAAACTAATTGCTTGGTTTAAATATATATTCATTTCTTTAAGATTTTTTCTTTTACCTAGCTCTTCGCCAATAACACTCATCGCAAATGCTTTTTCATACTGAGGTTTAATTAAAGGAATAAGATTTTTAGCTTGATTTATATTCCCTATTTTTGCTGATGCTTGAATTAATTCAAGGACAATTCTTTCGTCTGGGTTAATAAGTACAAAATTTTCCGCTTCTAAAAGAGTGTTCTTACTAAATTCCTTTAAATTAATTGAATTTGCAAAAAGAGATATATTAATTAGTTCGCGTACATTCCAGAACTCCTGCTTAGTTAACACTGCACTTTTTTTTGCAAGTAATAATGTTTTTTTACACAAATCCAAGTCATTCATATTATACTGAATTTCAGCGATAGCTAAATATGATGCTGAGCTATTAGCTAATTTTAATGCTTTTTCTATATCAATCTTTGCTTGATTAATATTGTTTATTTTTTGATTTGATTTTGCTATTTCTGCAAGGGCAACGGATTTATTGTCATCAAAAATTATTTCATTATTAATTATTTTATAAATTTTTTTTTCTACATCTTTATATCTTTCATTTTCTCCCAAGTAATAGAGTATTTCATAAATTTTTGAAAGGTGCGTAATTTTTTTTGGAAGATTGACATGCATTTGATCTACAAAAATTAAAGAATTAATAATTGTATTTAGTGCTCCTTCTTTATCTTCTAATTTAAGTCTTGTTTCACTGATTTTATTAAATAATCTTGTTTTAGATCTTGGATCACTAATTTCAACAACAGACTTTTCCGCTGCATCAAGAATTAATAACGAACTAGTTCGAAAGTTTCTTCTTTTTATCTCTGTGCTTGCTGTATAAGTTCTTTCCTTTATAAAGGTCAAAACTTGTTTTTTTTGATTTTCGATATTTTCTAAGTTTGATTCTCTTTTTAAATCT
>Ga0208113_1001112_pt1 | contig 13122 bp, 11 predicted proteins | sample Knorr_S7_td_NADW_FD_185598 | JGI IMG/M metagenome (GOLD analysis project Ga0208113, IMG submission 185598) | Marine microbial communities from Southern Atlantic Ocean transect - Knorr_S7_td_NADW_ad_2505m_LV_A (SPAdes) (version 2) | ecosystem: Environmental > Aquatic > Marine > Oceanic | place...
GTATAAATCCATCTCTGTTGTTACATCAGTAAATAACGTTGGACCAACCCAGTTACCTTGCTCGTAACCTTCAACAGTAAAGTCAGAGCCATCAATTAAACAGGTTGCTCCTTGTGATTTACCACTTGCGATCAGTGATAGAATACGGTCTTTAGCTGCTTTTGATGTTTGTGGGCCGTAAGCCGCGTTAGCATCATCCCATACACCTGGGCGTACGTTTTCAAAGCCTGCTTTAATTTCGTCAACCCAGTCTTTTGCTTGACCAACAAATACAGCAACCGAAATACCCATACAGCGCTGACCCGCAGCACCTACAGACGCACCTACTAGGTTGTTTACAACATGCGATTTACTTGCATCAGGCATAATAACCATGTGGTTTTTTGCACCTACACAAGCTTGTACGCGTTTAAGGTTTGCTGTGCCTTTTGAATAGATGTATTCACCTACACCACACGAACCAACAAATGAAATAGCACGTACTGCTGGGTCTTCTAATAAACGGTCAACTTGTGGTTTTGTACCATGAACAACTTGTAACACCCCTTTTGGTGCACCCGCTTCAACAAATAGTTCAGCTAAACGCATCGGTGTTAGTGGATCTTGCTCTGATGGTTTCAGAATAAAGGTGTTACCACACACAATAGCCAGTGGGAACATCCATAATGGGATCATCGCAGGGAAATTAAATGGCGTAATACCCGCACATACACCTAGTGGCTGCATGTAAGAGTAAGTATCGATTTTACGCGCTACGTTTTCCATTGTTTCGCCCATCATCAGTGATGGAGCATTTGCTGCTTGCTCAACAACTTCAATACCACGCCAAACATCGCCTTTGGCATCTTCAAATGTTTTACCCAGCTCATGACAAATAATCGTCGCAAGCTCATCATGGTTTTCTTTTAGTAATGCAGCGTATTTCATCATAATGCGCGCACGCTCAGAAATTGGCACTTCTTTCCATGTTTTAAACGTTTCTTTTGCAGAGGCAATGGCTGCATCCATTTCAGCATCCGTTGCACACGGAACTTGCGCTAACACTTCTTGGTTTGCAGGATTGATAACATCAATCAACTGCGTTGAACTTGATTGGGTAAATTCGCCGTTGATAAATAAAGGTACTTGGTGCATGAGGCACTCCTCCCCAGTGGGTATAAAGAGGCCGCAACATGATAGTTTTTAAAATACGTTGCGGCTGTGAGAGATTAAAATTCTAAAGCGATTAAATAGCTTCGATTGCCATAGCAACAGCTTCACCACCACCGATACACAGTGAGGCAACACCTTTGCTAAGACCACGATTCTTTAATGCATGAATTAAGGTAACTAAGATACGCGCGCCGCTTGCACCAATTGGGTGACCAAGTGCACAAGCACCGCCGTTTACGTTTACTTTGCTTTCATCAAGTTTTAACTCGTTAATTGCAAGCATAGTCACCATGGCAAACGCTTCGTTGATTTCCCATAAATCAACATCATTCACAGACCAACCTGCTTTTTCTAAAAGCGATTGCATCGCGCCAACCGGTGCTAAAGTAAATTCGCTTGGAGCCTGAGAATGTGTGCTGTGAGCAACGATACGGCAAAGTGGCGTTAAACCTTGTGCTTTAGCATCTGATTCACGCATTAACACTAGCGCTGCTGCACCATCAGAAATTGATGACGAGTTTGCAGCTGTAATCGTGCCATCTTTTTTGAATGCAGGACGTAAACCTGGGATTTTATCAGGGCGTGCATTGCCTGGTTGCTCATCAATCGCAACGGTCACATCACCTTTACGTGTAGAAATAGTGTGCGCTGCAATTTCATTATCAAATGCGCCTGTTTCAATCGCGCTGTTTGCTTTAGTCAGTGAGCTAAGTGCAAAGTTATCCATTTGTTCACGACCAATTGAATATTGATCGGCAGTGTCTTGTGCAAAACAACCCATTGCTTTGTTGTCGTAAGCATCTTCAAGGCCATCACACATCATGTGATCTTTTACTTCGCCATGACCCATACGCATACCTGAACGTGCATTCGGTAACATATAAGGCGCATTACTCATGCTTTCCATACCACCTGCAACAGCGGTGTTTATAGAGCCTGATTTAATTAAGTCATGGGCAAACATTGCAGCCTTTAAGCCAGAGCCACATACTTTGTTGATTGTTGTTGCGCCAGTACCTTGGTTAAGGCCCGCTTTTAACATTGCTTGTCGCGCAGGTGCTTGACCAAGACCAGCTGGTAATACACAGCCCATGATCACTTCGTCAATCTTATCGGCAGATAAACCGGCTTGCTCTAAGCTACTTTTAATAGCTGTAGCACCTAAATCAGTTGCGTGTGCACCACTTAGTGCGCCCATAAAACCACCCATAGGGGTACGTTTTGCGGCAACAATAACAACGGCTTCAGTAGTCATAATTGGCTCCATGTAAGTGGTTATCATCATGTGTTCAAATCATGTGTAACCAAACAGTTAATTTGTTATAGTTTAATTTCGATTTAATTCAGCATACATAATATTTACGTTTACGCCAACGTAAATCTAAAATCAACTTTTTTGCGGTCGTTAAAACTGTAAACTTATCTGTATTTTGTTGTGTTAAAAATCGAACATCTGCTTACAAGGCTAGATAAATAAAGCTTTTCAACAAATCCAACCAGTTATCTTTATAAGTCTAAAGTATAACTCCCAAATCACGCTTTACCTTTACGTAAACTTCACTTATATTGGTGTTATTCGAATGAGGTAAATAAATCATGAAACAAGACAATCAAACAAACTTTGAAAGTGCAGCAGTTGAACCTGCTAGCAATGAGCAAACGTTTAGTATCAGCGAACTAGCAAAAGAATTTGATATTACAACCCGCTCTATCCGCTTTTATGAAGACCAAGGCTTGATCTCACCTGATCGCAATGGTCAAACCCGTATTTATTCAAAACGCGACAAAGTAAGACTAAAACTTATTCTACGCGGTAAACGCTTAGGTTTTACCTTGGCCGAAACGGGCCGTTTGTTTGAACTGTACGACGCAGATAAATCAAGCGCTAAACAGCTAGTGACTATGCTTGACCTTATCGCAGAAAAAAAAGCGGACCTAAGCCAACAGATGGACGACATTAAAGTTGTACTGATGGAATTGGTTACAGCAGAACGCCGCTGTCGTGAAACCCTTAATAATTTAGACGAATAACCTGACAACGATCTCGTCAACAGACTCTCACAGGAACACACATTATGAGCACTATTTCACTATACAAAGAAATGAACTTCGGACTTGGCGAAACAGCAGACATGATCCGCGATCACGTTAATAGCTTTGCGAGCCAAGAAATTGCCCCACTTGCAGAACAAACCGATATGGACAATGCCTTCCCTAATCAACTTTGGCCACAGCTTGGCGAAATGGGATTATTAGGTATGACAGTACCTGAAGAATTTGGCGGTGCGGGCCTTGGTTACCTTGAGCATGTAATCGCAATGGAAGAAATTAGCCGTGCAAGCGCATCGATTGGTTTAAGTTATGGTGCTCATTCAAACCTATGTGTTAACCAAATCAACCGTAATGGGTCACAGGCTCAAAAAGAAAAATACCTGCCTAAGCTTATCAGCGGTGAGCACATTGGTGCCCTTGCGATGAGTGAGCCAAATGCAGGTTCTGACGTTGTATCAATGAAATTAAAAGCTGAGAAAAAAGGCGATGTGTTTGTACTTAACGGTAACAAGATGTGGATCACTAATGGTCCAGATGCCGATACCTTTGTTATCTATGCAAAAACAGATTTAAATGCCGGCCCTAAAGGGATCACAGCGTTCATCGTTGAACGAAACACACCAGGATTTTCTACTGCACAGAAGCTAGACAAACTTGGTATGCGTGGCTCTAACACGTGTGAATTAGTGTTCGAGAACTGCGAAGTACCAGCAGAAAACATTCTAGGTAACTTAAACGAAGGTGTAAAAGTACTTATGAGTGGCCTTGATTATGAGCGTGTTGTTTTAGCCGCAGGCCCGCTTGGCATTATGCAAGCATGTATGGACATTGTGGTTCCTTATATTCATGAGCGTAAACAATTTGATAGCCCAATTGGTCAGTTCCAGCTTATTCAAGGCAAAATCGCTGATATGTACACGCAAATGAATGCAGCTCGTTCATACGTTTACACAGTAGCTCGTGCATGTGATCGCGGTGAAACAACACGTAAAGATGCTGCTGGTGCGATTTTATATGCCGCAGAGCTTGCGACTAAAATGGCCCTTGATGCTATCCAAATCTTAGGTGGTAATGGTTATATCAACGAATACGCGACAGGTCGTTTATTACGTGATGCAAAACTATATGAAATTGGCGCAGGTACATCTGAAATCCGCCGCATGCTAATTGGTCGCGAATTATTCACTGAAAGCCGATAGGACCTTGTTATGACGATTTTAAAATCGAGTGTAAATCCACACGATCCGCAATTTTTGCAAAATCACGACAACATGGCCGCTCTCGTAAGTGATTTACGTGAAAAAGTAGCGGATATCCGTTTAGGCGGTGGTCCTGCCCTAATTGAGCGCCACCAAGGCCGTGGTAAGTTGTTTGTTCGTGACCGTATTGAAACGCTACTTGATGAAGGCTCGCCATTTTTAGAGATTTCACAATTTGCTGCCTTTGGCGTATATGAACAAGCTATTCCTTGTGCCGGTGTTGTGGCTGGGATTGGTCGTGTGAAAGGCGTTGAATGTATGATCATCGCCAATGATGCAACCGTAAAAGGCGGCACATACTTTCCACTAACAGTTAAAAAACACCTGCGTGCCCAAGATATCGCAGAGCGTTGTCATTTACCGTGTATTTATTTAGTTGATTCAGGCGGTGCAAACCTGCCTGAACAAGATGATGTATTTCCAGATAAATTACACTTTGGCCGTATTTTCTATAATCAGGCTCGTATGTCTGGTAAAGGCATCCCACAAATTGCAGTCGTAATGGGTTTATGTACCGCAGGTGGTGCTTATGTACCAGCGATGGCTGATGAAAGTATTATCGTAAAAGAGCAAGGTACAATTTTCTTAGCAGGCCCGCCACTGGTTAAAGCGGCTACAGGTGAAGAAGTAAGTGCTGAAGATCTCGGTGGTGCTGATGTTCACTGTAAAACATCAGGTGTTGCCGATCACTATGCTGAAAACGATGCCCACGCACTTTCGATTGCTCGCCAATGTATTGAACGAATTAATTATCAGCGCCCTACTGCACCGTTACTTGATGATGTTAAACCGCCGCGTTACGACATTAACGAAATTTACGGCATTGTGGGTACCGACCTTAAAAAGCCATTTGATGTACGTGAAGTAATTGCCCGTGTTGTTGATGATTCATCATTTGATGAATTTAAACGCTACTTTGGCGAAACCTTAGTAACCGGCTTTGCAAAAATCTTTGGTCACCCTGTAGGTATTGTTGCCAACAACGGTATTTTATTTAGTGAATCTGCGCAAAAAGGCGCGCACTTCATTCAGCTATGTGCACAACGCAAAATTCCTTTGGTGTTTTTACAAAACATTACTGGCTTTATGGTTGGTAAGAAATACGAAGCCGAAGGCATCGCCAAGCATGGTGCGAAAATGGTAACCGCTGTGTCATGTGCTGATGTACCTAAATTCACCGTGTTAATTGGTGGCTCGTATGGTGCAGGTAACTACGGTATGTGTGGCCGTGCATTCGAACCAACCATGATGTGGATGTGGCCAAACGCCCGTATCTCTGTAATGGGTGGTGAACAAGCGGCTGGCGTTCTTGCACAAGTTAAACAAGACGGTTTAGCCCGTAAAGGCGAAAGCATGACTGATGAGCAAGTCAGTGAGTTTAAAAAGCCAATTATCGAGCAATACGAAAAACAAGGTCATCCATATTACGCCAGTGCCCGCCTTTGGGATGATGGCATTATCGATCCTGCTGATACCCGCAATGTATTAGGGCTTGCCTTAAGTGCAGCTAAAAATGCACCAGAGCGCGATTCGCAGTTCGGCGTATTTAGAATGTAATGGAGGCCTTATGTCAGTAACACTCGAAATAACAAAATCAAATGTGGCTGTGCTGGTACTAAGTCGCCCTGAAAAACACAATGCATTTAACGAAGAAGTCATCAGTGAGCTGATCCGTTTAATTGAACACGCAAACAGTTGCGATGTCCGCGCACTGGTTTTAAAAACCGAAGGTAAGCACTTCTCTGCTGGCGCTGATTTAAACTGGATGAAGTCGATGGCAGGCAATGACTTTGCTGAAAACTTAGCGGATTCTATGCAGCTGGCAAAGCTTATGAAAGTCCTTGCTACAAGCCCTCACCCTACAATTTGTGCCGTACAAGGTGCTGCATTTGGCGGTGCCTTAGGCTTGATTGCGTGTTGTGATATCGCGATTTGCCAAGATGATGCGCAATTTTGCTTAAGTGAAGTAAAGCTGGGTCTTATTCCTGCGGTTATCAGCCCTTATGTCATTAAAGCTATTGGTGAACGCGCTGCACGTCGTTACTTTTTAACGGCTGAGATTTTTGACGCGCATACAGCCAAGCAACTGGGTTTAATTCACCAGATCACCGGCGATTTACAAACAGCGCTCGACAAACACTTACAAAACCTTGTGAACAATGGCCCTATTGCCGTTAAAGCAGCAAAGCAGCTTATAAATGATGTGGCTGGCAATGTAATTGATGATGCACTGATTGAGTTAACCGCAGAACGTATTGCACGCATTCGTGTATCTGAAGAAGGCCAAGAAGGCCTAACTGCTTTTTTTGAAAAACGTGCCCCTAACTGGCAGAAATAGGAACCATTATGACAACAAAATCATTGAAAAAAATTCTCGTTGCCAACCGTGGTGAAATTGCCTGCCGAGTTATGCGTACAGCAAAGCAAATGGGCTTAACAACGGTTGCAGTGTACTCAGATGCTGATAAACATGCTCAGCACGTAAAGCTTGCTGATGAGGCGTATCACATTGGTCCTGCACCAAGTAAAGATTCGTACTTAGTGGCAGACAAAATCATCGATGTTGCAAAACAAGCAGGTGTTGATTGTATTCACCCAGGTTATGGCTTTTTATCTGAGAACTGTGACTTTGCGCTCGCGTGTGAGAAAAATGATATCGCCTTTATTGGCCCGCCAGCATCAAGTATTGAAGCCATGGGTTCAAAAACCCGCGCTAAAGAAATTATGCACCAAGCAAATGTACCTTTAGTGCCTGGTTATTATGGTAACAATCAAGATACTGATTTCTTACAAGCTGAAGCTGAAAAAATTGGTTACCCGGTACTGATTAAAGCGGCCTTTGGTGGCGGTGGTAAAGGTATGCGAGTTGTAGAACACGCAAAAGACTTTATCAGTGCTCTTGAAGGCGCAAAACGTGAAGCAAAAGCTGGTTTTGGTAACGATTTAGTACTGTTAGAGCGCTATGTCACCAAACCTCGCCATGTTGAAGTACAAGTTTTTGCCGATAGTCATGGTAACTGTGTGTACTTAGGCGACCGAGACTGCTCATTACAGCGTCGTCACCAAAAAGTAATTGAAGAAGCCCCTGCTCCGGGTTTATCTGATGCGCTTCGTAGAGAAATGGGTGAAGCGGCGGTACGTTGTGCCCAAGCGATTAACTATCGCGGAGCAGGTACTGTTGAGTTTTTATTATGCGGTGATGAATTCTTCTTCATGGAGATGAACACCCGTTTACAAGTAGAGCACCCAGTAACAGAAATGGTAACCGGTGTTGATTTGGTGAATTGGCAAATCAATATTGCGGCAGGTGAAGTTTTACCACTTAGCCAAGCCGATATTAAGCTACAAGGTCACAGCTTTGAAGCGCGTATTTATGCAGAAGATCCAAGTAATGACTTTATTCCGTGTTCTGGCCACATTGATGCCCTATTTACACCGAACGAATCTGAGTTTGTACGTATAGATACAGGGATTGCCGCGGGTGATGAAATTAGCCCGTTCTACGATCCTATGATTGCTAAGTTAATTGTTCATGACGATACCCGTGAGGCAGCGCTTGAGCGTTTATCAAAAGGACTAGAGCAATTCCACCTATCAGGTTTTAGCTGTAACGTTAATTTCTTACATAATCTTGCTAACCACCCTACTTTTCAAGCAGGTGCACCCGATACGCACTTTATTGAAGACCAAGGTGAGCGACTTGTTGCTAAAAACGAGCAACAGTCTGTTATTGCTACCGTTGTGGCAGCCTATGCGTATGCACATCAACTAAAAGGTGAAAGCAGCAGCCCATGGCAACAATTAACAGGCTTTATGCTAAACAGTGACGCTAAGACAACTATTCCGTTTGTTGATTTAAACGTTCATGCGGTTAAAACATCAGAAGGCTTTAAAATTAGCTTAGATGGGGTTGACTATACAACTTCGGGCAAGGTTGAAAATGGCCTTGCAAACTTAGTTGTTAATGGCGAAAAAATCGTGGCTCATATCAATCAAACAGACTCTCACATCACAGTGATGTACAAAGCACAGCAAACGGTGCTAGAGCTGATTGATAAACACTATATTAGTGAACACGAAAGTGATGCATTGCCACTCGCTGCACCACTCAATGGTACTGTAGTTAAACATTTAGTTGAGGTGGGTAGTACGGTTACTAAAGGTGACGCGGTTATCATCATTGAAGCGATGAAAATGGAATACACCCTTAATGCCCCGCATGATGGTGTATTAACGAGCTACTGCTTTGCTGAAGGTGAACTGGTGAGTCATGGTGATATGCTCGCGATTGTTGAAGAGCCGGAGGCGTAATGGCACAGTTTCCTGATTTTGTTCGCATTGTAGAAGTTGGCGCCAGAGACGGTTTGCAAAATGAAGCCGCCGTTAGCACTCAAGATAAAGTCGCTCTTATCAACGCCCTTGCAGATGCAGGCCTTAAAGATATTGAAGCAGGCGCCTTTGTGTCACCTAAATGGGTGCCACAAATGGCTGACTCTTGCGATGTAATAAGCGCGTTAAGTTTGCCAGACGTTAATTTAAGTGCCCTCACCCCAAATTTACGAGGTGCAGAAGCAGCAAAACAAGTCGGTATACAAGAATTTGCTATCTTTACAGCAGCAAGTGAAGCGTTTTGTCAAAAGAACATTAACTGCTCTATTGATGAAAGTATTGATCGCTTTAAAGATGTTATGGCTTTTGCCAAAGCGAATAACATTCGTGTTAGAGGTTATGTTAGCTGCGTTATGGGTTGCCCATATCAAGGTGATGTCGACTACAATGATGTATTAAACGTCTCAAAGCGATTACTTGAGCTTGGTTGTTACGAAATTAGCCTAGGTGACACCATTGGTGTAGGTACAGCGAGAAAAGTCGATGAGTTATTAGATTTACTCTTGCAACATATTGATAAATCTAAACTCGCTGTACATTTTCACGACACCTACGGGCAAGCGCTCACAAATATTTACACCGCCCTAAGCCGCGGTATAGCAACGGTTGACAGTGCCGTTGCAGGCCTTGGGGGTTGCCCTTATGCCAAAGGGGCGTCAGGAAATGTTGCCACTGAAGATGTAGTTTACTTACTGCAAGGGCTTGGCATAGAGCATGGAATTGATTTAGAAAGACTGGCGAAAGCTGGTTGGGCTATTTGCAGTGCATTAAATAAACAACCTGTCAGCAAGGTATCACTTGCTCTAAAGAACACTCAGAATAATTAAGGAGTAGGCTCATGGCCGGTTTCGATAAAGTGGTTTCAAGTTATGAAGCTGCAATGGAAGGTTTAAAAGATGGCGATACTATCATCGCTGGTGGCTTTGGCTTGTGTGGTATTCCTGAGGGACTTATCAGTGAAATTAAGCGTAAACAGACTAAAAATCTAACCGTTGTTTCAAACAACTGCGGTGTTGATGATTTCGGCTTAGGTATTTTACTTCACGATAAGCAAATTAAAAAAATCATCGCGTCTTATGTAGGTGAAAATGCGCTTTTCGAAAAACAACTACTCGATGGCGAAATTGATGTAGTACTAACACCGCAAGGTACACTCGCAGAGAAGATGCGTGCCGGTGGTGCGGGTATTCCTGCGTTTTATACTGCTACAGGTTACGGCACTCCGGTTGCAGAAGGTAAAGAAGTCAAAGAATTTGATGGTCGCCCGTATATCTTAGAAGAGTCAATTACGGGTGAGTTTGCCATTGTTAAAGCATGGAAAGCCGACCGCTACGGTAATCTTGTATTTCGCCACACAGCTATGAATTTCAACCCGATGGCCGCGACAGCAGGTAAAATTACCGTTGCTGAAGTTGAAGAAATTGTTGAGCCAGGTGAACTTGAGCCAAGCCAAATTCATACCCCAGGTATTTATGTTAATCGCGTGATCAAAGGTGACTTTGAAAAACGCATTGAACGTGTAACAACTCGCGATTAAGGAGCAATAAAATGGCATTATCACGTGAACAAGTTGCAATGCGTGTTGCACAAGAGCTACAAGATGGCTATTACGTAAACCTAGGTATTGGTATCCCTACTCTCGTTGCTAACTATGTACCTGAGGGTATCGAAGTTATGCTGCAGTCTGAAAATGGTTTATTAGGCATGGGTGCGTACCCATCAAAAGACCAAGTTGATGCAGATATGATCAACGCGGGTAAAGAAACCGTGACAGCAGCCACAGGTGCAGCAATATTTAATAGTGCAGATAGTTTTGCCATGATACGGGGTGGTCATGTAGACTTAACGGTCTTAGGTGCATTTGAAGTTGACCAGAACGGTAACATCGCATCGTGGATGATCCCAAAGAAGCTAATTAAAGGCATGGGTGGCGCGATGGACCTCGTTGCTGGCGCGAAGAATATTATTGTTACGATGACTCATGCAAGCAAGCATGGCGACTCTAAGTTATTAGAAAGTTGCACTTTACCGCTAACTGGGGTTAACTGTGTAAAGAAAATCGTAACTGATTTAGCCGTACTAGAAGTTAAAGACGGCGCATTTCATCTAATTGAACGCGCTCCGGGCGTGTCAGTAGATGAAATTATTAGCAAAACGGCAGGCAAATTGCTTGTTGAAGGTGATGTTCCAGAGATGGTTTTTTAAACCACTCACATCCCATGTACCGACCTCATTCCCAGTGCCAATGGCGCTGAGTTACCCAAAATCCCTCGCAAGAGGGATTTTTTTTATCTATTACCAATTCAAAATAATCCTTAATCACTAGATTTAACAAGCTTTTAAGTGACCAGCTAATGGTTCGTAGATAATTTGATCTAAATCAAATTTTAGTCTTAGCTAAAACATATAATACGACCATATTTATTTGGATAATCTAAACAGTTAATGCAAAGGCCTTCGCACATAGGTTTTGAGATTTAAATACCAATTTAAAAATGGACTTTGAGGTAAAATCATCTATCAATTTCAGTTTACTTATTCATAGTTAAACATTGAGTCTACAAAGATTGATTCAATGAGCGTCGTAGTGTGGTGGGTAAAGTGAATTTAAAAATTGTTGTTGAGTTTTTCGAGTCTGGTGGTAATTACTTCATTGTAATAGAAAATGAAAAATACAAATCACCGTATTCTGAATACGCTATTTTAAAAAAATTACTTAATGAGAAAAATCATTACTTTACAATTGAAGATTTGATGTTGATTGGTTGGCCGGATCGTGTTGTTTCTGTAAATTCGGTACCTGTTGCTATTACTAACCTTCGAAAAATATTTAAACACCACACAGCCCAAAAAGTGATCTTAAATACTCAAAATCTAGGATACATAATAGGTGCAGATTCTGATGTTAAAATAGCAAATTCAAGCTTGTTAACTGATGCTGTTGCAAAAGAAAAAATACGAATACCAGTCAATAGAATTAATCAAGCGCTGGATATATCTCTAAAGCTCCCTTTGCTAATCATTAACATAGTGTTTTTAGCTTACATATTGATTGCAAAAACGTCTTTATACACAATGAAAGACCAAATATATGACATCAGCCACACACAAAGTGCTGTCATCATTAGTCCTAAAGGCACTCACGTTAAAAACTTTTTTGACTCTATCACTTCAAAATCAACGCTAAACATCGATGAATTGACCCCGTATTTAACAGATGTAAGCACATCTGGGAAAAGCATTTTGTTTGTTAGTAAATATAGACAAAAAATAATCATCGATTGTATTAGAGGCAATCAACTAGATTCACTTTATGGGGATCATGTAGATAAAATTTTATCTGAATTAAAAGCTATAGGCTGTAAATTATGAAAATATTCAACATTATTTTTTTCGTTCTGCTTGTAGTTTTCATTTGTTTTCAGCAACACAGCAAGCTTCCTATTTCAGGGTTTTACTTAAGAAGCGAAAAAGTATTTATAAAAAATGAGCAACCGCTACAGATTGAGACTAAGATCAATTTTTTACAAGCCGCAGACAAGTACACATCAATAACAAACATATCAGACCTAGAAAATCAGTTAAATCATGGTGGTTTTTTTATTAATGGCGATATCTACAAAGATAAAAATCGCCTGATAGCTATTACTGAAAATATCAAAGAGATAAGTGATACAGAACCATATTTTGTCTACGTTGCATCGTCGTCACCAATTGTAAGGAAGATTCAAAAATCTATGCTCGGCGTAAATGTTAAAGAAAAACGTATTTACGAAACGTGGTTTATAAATAGCAGAATTTTTTGCTACAAAGATTTAAACAATAATTTTATAAAATGCTTGAGGCCTCAAAGCGAACTCTCGATATAATTTAACCAGCTGATTTATATAAGTTTAATAATTATAAAATTTAATAAAGGCACTTTTTCAGCTGTCACAGATAAAGTACAAACAACTTAAATCTGCTGTGAAGTTAAAATGAAAAGTGCAATTCAACACAACCTAATAGAAATCAGTGAAACTAATTCAAGCCTCGAATACACCTCAAGGAAAATGGATTGCTCTGAGTATATTTTCCATTTCCAGCCAATAGTTCAAGTTACTGCTGAAGGCTATAAAATGATTGGTGCAGAAGCTTTGATACGAAAAGTGTCTAACGGAACAGTACTATTGCCAGATGCTTTTATTGAAGAACTCGAAGCAAGCGATGCTCTTGCAGAACTCATGAAAGACCATATCTTAAAAACAGCGGTTCAGCTCAACTGTATATT
>Ga0208113_1001113_pt1 | contig 13118 bp, 9 predicted proteins | sample Knorr_S7_td_NADW_FD_185598 | JGI IMG/M metagenome (GOLD analysis project Ga0208113, IMG submission 185598) | Marine microbial communities from Southern Atlantic Ocean transect - Knorr_S7_td_NADW_ad_2505m_LV_A (SPAdes) (version 2) | ecosystem: Environmental > Aquatic > Marine > Oceanic | place...
GACCTTCGCCCGGTACCCCGGTGATAGACATCAGGCCGCCCATGCCCTGGGCTATCTGATCGAAGCCGGGTCGGTTGGCGTAGGGACCGGTCTGGCCGAAACCCGAAATGCTCACGAGAATGATGCGCGGGTTGACCTTCGACAGCGTTTCGTAGTCGGCACCAAGTCGGTTCTTTACTTCGGGTCGGTAGTTTTCGACGACGACATCAGTATCTTCAACTAGCTTGTAGAAGATATCTTTGCCCGCATCGGTTTTAAGGTTCAACGTGAGTGAACGTTTGTTGCGGTGCAGGTTCTGAAAGTCGAAGCCGTCGCGGTCCCCACCAAGCCCCTCTTTGTCGTCGGGAGGGGCTTCGATCTTGATTACATCGGCGCCCCAATCGGCAAGTTGGCGCACGCAGGTCGGGCCGGCCCTGACCCGGGTCAGGTCGAGGATTTTGAAACGTGAAAGGGGCATTCCGGGTGGCAGCATCTGGCATCTCACTGGTTGATTGAAGCGATCGCATCTGGCATCGCCGTCGATGGTCGCGAACCCTACTACTGTTAACCTGCGTTTGTAACAGATTCGCAGCTGCATCTTGGCAATCGCAATCCTATCGGTAGCACGCAGTTGCGGCTGTCCAGTTCGCAAGAGTAGTATCCCGGCCTGACCGGTGTGCGCGGGAAATCAAGGCGAATGACCTGGCAAGTTGCACCGGCCCCAATCGCGAACAAACAAAGCCCTTCCGAAGCGAGAAACGCAAATCTGATGCCAGACATACCAACATTCGACATGAAGCCTGTGTACGTGCCCGACGAGGTGCTCGAAGGTTTAAAAAAACTACCAACCGCAACCGTTTACGGCGCGGTGCGTTCTTTTGGCTCGACCCTGTGTGTATGCGAGGGTCTGAGGAACTTCACGCCCGGCAAGAAGATGGCGGCCCGTGCGAAAACACTACGATTTCTCCCAAATCGTGACGATTTGAAGTCCGATACTCCATCCGGCGAAAACGCGCCTGAGTATGTCGCCATGGGCAGGTGTGGGCCCGGCGATGTGCTGGTGGCGGATATACAGGGCGATGCAAAGACAGTTGTTGCCGGGGATGTAAAACTGCTCCAACTCAAGATGAACAACGCCGACGGTGTCGTCATCGACGGAGCAATCCGCGATCTCGATGTGCTGCGTGACGAGGACTACGGCCTTACGGTCTATGCCACGGCGCGAAGTCTTCATGGAGGTCCAAATGCAAGTCCCGCCGAAGAAGATATCCAGATCCAGTGTGGCGGGGCCCTGGTTCGACCCGGTGACGTGATGGTTGGCGACGATGACGGCGTGATCGTAGTGCCATCGTGGATGGCGGCAGAGGTCCTTGAGTACGCTACCGAACACGAAGAAGTCGAAAACTACATCAAGGAAAAGATCGCTGCCGAAAACGTTGCGCCTGGTAAGTACTACCCACCGCAGCAGGAGTCGTTCGAAGAGTGGCGGCGTGTGAAAAATGAGCGGGGGCTTTAGGCCGCAATGACCACGTCCCTGGTAATTGGCGATTACGAGATCGCCACGGTCCTCGATAGCCCCGCCCCGCTGCGAGACCCCGCAATCATTTTCCCGTCGGTGCCGCCCGCGGCATGGGATCCCTACCGCTCGTTTGCGCTTGACCCTGATGGTAAATGGCCCCTCGACTGGCGCGGCCACCTTATTCGCGCTACATACGGTGAGGGTCCGGTGATTCTTGTCGACGCGGGGATGGGCGCAGATGTCAACGAGCACACCGGCGAGCCGGGTCAACTGCTACACAATCTTGCGGCGCTGGGCGTTGAGCCGGGCGATATTGACGTACTTGTGACGACGCATTGCCACGGCGACCATGTTGGCTGGAACGTGGCGTACCAAGTCGGTGGTGACACCCCATCGCTTACGTTTCCGAACGCAACTCACTGGATAGCCTCCCGCGACTGGGAGCATTACTTGAAGCCAGAAAACGCTAACCCGGCGTTCGACAAATCGGTTAAGCCGCTCGAGGCACTGGGCGCGCTGAAACTGATCGAAGGCGTTGAGCAGATCGCACCGGGTGTGGCAACGCTCCCGACTAACGGTCACACGCCCGGCCACCAGTGCGTTCTGATCGAGTCCGGTGGCCAGACTGCGGTGATAACCGGTGATCTGTTCCACAGCGTTGCGCAGGTGACCGAACAGGACTGGTGCCCGATCTTCGATGTCGATACCGCGATGTCGACCCACTCCCGAAGAAGCCTGCTCTCGAGAGCGATGGCTGAAGAATGGATCGTCTTTTCGGGACACCTGCCTACCGGTACAAGCATCGGCCGTGTCGTTTCCGTAGGTGAAAAGACCGCGTGGCAACCAATTTAACTTCGAGTCTCGCACCCGGCGCTGGTTCGGTGGCAGTCTGGGGAAACCGTGCCTTCAGAACCATGAAAATAGCACGCGTAATCGGTCTCCGTCGGACTATCATCTTTGCCTAATGACAGCATCTGTTATAACTGACAGGCCGGAAGGCACCGGCATTGACCCGATAAAGTTCGAAGTCATCCGCAACGCCCTCACACAGGCGACGGAGGAGATGGCCATTGCCCTCAGGCGGTCGGCCTATTCGACGAATGTGAAGACCCGTCAGGATTTTTCCTGCGCCTTTTTCGATAAAGACCTGCGGTCGGTCGCCCAGGCCTTCACCCAGCCGGTGCATCTCGGATCGTTCGTCAGGCACGTCCCGATAGCTGTGACCCGCTACGGCCCCGACAACCTCGGACCCGGTGACATGATCCTTTCGAACGACCCGTACGGCGGGGGTGTTCACCTGAACGACATCTCGCTAATCGGACCAGTCTTCTGGCAGGACGAACTCGTGGGCTACACGGCCTGCCTTGCCCATCATGTCGATGTCGGTGGCGGGGCTCCAGCTTCGGTCGGTGCCTTCCGGGAAGTATTCCAGGAGGGGATCATTATCCCTCCGATCAAGCTGGTGGCCGGCGGCGAGATCGACGATGACCTGTTCCGGCTCGTGTTGGCCCAGATTCGGTCGAAACGTGAAACTGCTGGCGACTTCCGTGCCCAGATTGCATCGAACCGCACCGGTGCGCTGCGCATCGACGAAATAATCGACCGTTATGGGCTTGCCGAATTCAACCGGTACATCGACGAGATAATCGAGTACACCGACCGCCGGACTCGTGCTGAAGTAGCGAAACTTCCGCACGGCGTGTTTTCTGCGAAGGGGTTCGTCGATAACGACGGATTTACCGATGACGTTGTGAACATTGCCGTGAAGATCACGATCGACCATGACGGTGTTAGTTTCGACACGACCGGTTCAGACCCCGAGCGTCGTGCTCCGGTCAATTCGACATTCGCCCAGACATTCTCGGCCTGCGCATATGCACTCCGGGCGCTGATGGACCGTGACCTGCCCGTGAACGACGGTTTTTATCGGTACGTGAAGGTTCATGCGCCCGAGGGCACGGTTACCAACTGTGTCCACCCGGCCCCGGTGGTTGGCGGCTGGGAGACCCACGTTCGGTTGAACGACCTGATTTTCAAGGCGCTTGCCCCGGCGATGCCCGACGTCGTTGCCGCCGGGACTAAAGCCATGCAGTGCCACGCCGGTTTCGGTGGCGAAAACCCGGAAACGGGCGAGTACTACTGCTTCCTCGAAACGCTCGCCGGGGGGTTTGGCGGGCGCTCGACTTCCGATGGCCCCGACGCAGTCCAGTGCCACGGCCAGAACACCGAGAACGCCCCGGTCGAAGAAACCGAGATCAATTACCCGGTACGCATCACCCGGTACGAACTGGTGCCCGATTCCGAGGGGCCCGGTGAATTCAGGGGCGGACTCGGCCTGCGCCGCGACTACATGTTTCCGGAAGAGGCTACGTTCACGGTTCTTGCCGACCGTGACAAGGCCGGGCCACATGGCCTGTTCGGCGGCGGCCCCGGAAGCACGTCCACCTACGCACTGATACGGGCCGAGGGCGGGGCTGACGGTCGCAGTGAGGACCATCTCTCTTCCAAGACGACTGTGCAGCTATTGCCCGGCGATGTGATCAGTTATCGGACCTCTGGTGGCGGCGGTTACGGTGACCCGTTTGCGCGGGATCCGCTCAGGGTTCTCGATGATGTTGCCCAGCTCAAGATTTCAGTAGAGCGGGCGCGTGACCAGTATGGTGTCGTGGTCGACTTCGCGCAGGGCCCGGGAACGGGGAAAATCAACGAACCGGCTACGCAGGAGCTGCGACGTGGCAGGTGAACGTCCGGACCCGAAACTAGACGCCATCCAGTTCGAAGTCGTCCGGTCGGCACTGGTGCAGGTCGCCGAAGAGATGGCGGTCGCGCTCCGTCGGTCGGCCTATTCGACAAATGTGAAGACCCGGCAGGACTTTTCGTGTGCGTTCTTCGATCGCGACTGCAGGCCCATTGCGCAGGCGTTCACCCAGCCCGTGCATCTCGGCTCATTCGTCGAACTGATACCGACTTCCGTAAAGACCTACGGGGCGGAGAACCTCGGGCCCGGCGACATGTTGGTGGTGAACAACCCGTTCGGAGGGGGCTCGCACCTCAACGATGTCACGGTGTTCGGCCCGGTACACCACGAGGGCGAACTGGTTGGCTATGTCGCATCTCTTGCGCACCACGTCGATGTTGGTGGCGGCGCACCGGCCTCGATCGGTCCATTCCAGGAGATTTTTCAGGAGGGAGTGATCATCCCTCCTGTGAAACTGGTCAAAAATGGCGTGATCTCCGAGGATATTTTCAAACTGCTACTCGCGCAGATCAGGTCGAAGCGCGTTACTTCAGGTGATTTCCGTGCGCAGGTGGCGGCCAACACCGTTGGTGCGCGCCGGTTGACCGACCTTGTCGAAAAATACGGGATATCCGAGTTCGATCGCTACGTCGCGGCCGTAATCGACTACACCGACCGGCGGACCAGGTCCGAAATAGCCGCGATTCCTGATGGTGTTTACGAGACCGAAGGTTTTCTCGATTTCGATGGGTTCACCGATCAGGTAGTGAAACTCAAGGCGAAAATCACAATCGAAGGCGAAACCGTGTTCTTCGATTTTGCAGGTTGTGATCCGCAGCGGCGGGCCCCGGTGAATTCGACGAAGGCGATGACTTTTTCGGCCTGTGCGTTCGCGCTCCGCGCACTCATGGCCCCCGATATGCCAGTCAATTACGGGTTCTATCGGCACGTCCGGATGAACGCGCCGGCCGGCACCGTGGTGCATGCCGTGCACCCGGCACCGGTCGTGGGTGGGTGGGAGACGCAGGTGCGGATCAACGACATGCTGTTCCGCGCCCTCGCCCCCGGAATGCCAACGAAAATCGCCGCTGCCACCAAGGCCATGATGGCCCAGGCCGGATTCGGAATAATCGACCGCGAAACCGGCGAATATCACTGCAATTACGAAGCGCTGGCCGGGGGCTACGGCGCAAGGGCCACTTCTGACGGCCCCGACGCCGTTCAACAACACGGGCAGAATACCGAAAACGCTCCCGTCGAGGAGATCGAATCGCACTTTCCGATGCGGGTGACCCGGCTGTCGCTGATAGAGAACTCAGAGGGCCCCGGCAAGTTCCGGGGCGGCCTCGGCATGAGGCGCGATTACCACTTCCCAGACGACCCCGCCACGTTCACGATTCTCTCGGACCGCGATATCGCCGGTCCTCAGGGAATCTTCGGAGGCAAAGACGGCAGGAAGGCGTATTACATCCTGAATCCTGAAGGTCCCGATGGTCCAAACGCCGGGGCGGTTGAACTCACTTCCAAGTGTGTAATCGAACTGCAACCTGGCGATACTGTAAGTTTTCAGACCCCTGGAGGCGGCGGTTACGGCCCGCCCGAAGAACGTGACCCACATATGGTGCTGCGAGACGTCATTGGCGGCAAAGTAAATCGTGAAAGGGCGCACGAATTTTACGGAGTGGTGATCGATGAGCATACGAACCTGGTCGACGAAGCGGCCACACTAAAAACAAGAACACTGATGAGTAATTCGAGGGAGCTGAGCAATTGACCGCAGCAGCGGATGGCCGGTACAGGATCGGCGTCGATATCGGCGGGACATTCACCGACGGAACGCTCGTCGATTCGGAAACCGGGCAGGTCACAACCTCCAAGGTGCTGTCCACCCCGGCAGACCCCGGTGCGGCTTTTATTTCTGCGGTGCAAAAACTACTCAGCATGGACGGCGGGATTGCGCCGGAAACCGTAGAGCACGTGGTGCATGCAACCACTGTCGCCACCAACGCCATTATCGAGGGCAAGTTGGCAAAGACGGCATTCATTACCACCGAGGGCTTTCGCGACATGCTCGAAATCGCCCGCCAGATACGGCCCTCGCTGTACGATCTTCAGTTTGAAAAGCCAGCACCGCTCGTGCCACGCCAGCTCTGCTTCGAGGTACCGGAGCGCCTCGATGCGAAAGGCCAGGTTGTCACCCCGCTGGACGATGCCGCGGTCGACAGCGTTGTCGAACATATAGCTGAATCGGGTGTCGAGGCCGTTGCCGTATGCCTGCTCCACTCATACCGAAATCCCGATCACGAACAGCGTGTTGGCAAAGCCCTGCGGGCCCGGCTTCCCAACGTAATAATCTCGCTCTCCTCCGACGTGGTCCCCGAGTTCCGTGAATATCTGCGGGCGTCGACCACGGTTATCAATGCGTCGGTCTCTCCGATCGTCAGCACATACCTGGCTTCGATCAGCGAAAAACTGCTTGCCTCGGGCATTAGTTCCGAACTGCTGGTGATGCAGTCGAACGGTGGTGTGTACCCCGCTGAGGCGGCATCACAGTCGCCGGTGTTCATGGTCGAATCCGGTCCCGCTGCAGGTGCAGTCGCGGCGGCGGCGCTCGGATCGGCGCTGGGGCACCCGGATGTCATATCGTTCGACATGGGCGGTACGACCGCCAAGGCCAGCCTCATCCGCGATGGAAAGCCCCATGTGACGAAGGATTACAGTGTTGGCGGCGCGGCACAGAACGGCACCGGGGCGTTCGGTGGAGCGTCGGGCTACCCGATTCGGACTCCTGTCGTGGACCTCGTCGAAATAGGTGCCGGTGGTGGTTCGATAGCGTGGGTCGATTCCGGCGGGGCGCTGCGGGTTGGGCCGCATTCTGCAGGAGCCGAACCCGGGCCGGTTTGCTATGGCCTTGGCGGTACTGAACCGACTATTACCGACGCCAACTTGGTGCTTGGCCGGCTCGACCCGAACTACTTTGCCGGTGGCGAAATGTCGCTTGATGTTGCGGGTGCTCGCGAGGCGATTCGCAAGGCTTGTGCGGAACCACTCGGCCTGTCGATCGAAGGCGCGGCGCACGGAATTATCGAGATTGCCAACACCGCGATGGTGAACGCCCTTCGACTGGTGTCCGTCCAGCGTGGACACGACCCCAGGGACTTCATGTTGATTGGGTTCGGGGGTGCCGGGCCCGCCCATGCCGTTCGAATCGCTGAGCAGGCCGGTATTCCGAGAGTTTTAATCCCGCTGGCGCCTGGTACTGCATCAGCGCTGGGACTACTGGTTACGGACGTACGGATGGAGGGATCGGCAACTCTGATCGTCAGGTCCGACGAGGTTGAATTTTCACGTATTGCGAGCGAATTCGAACGGCTTGAGGCTGCTGGAGCAGAGGCGCACAGAGCGGCGGCATCGGCTTCGGGCGATCCCACGTTCGAGCGCTCGGTCGAGATGCGTTACTGGGGTCAGAGCTTCGAGTTGAGTATAGCGACGCCCGATCGTCGAGAGATTGACGACACCTGGATGAAAGAGTTGATCGAATCGTTCCATGAGGCCCATGAGACCGCTTACGGCTTTCGTGCGAACGACGAACCGGTGGAGCTGGTCAACCTTCGTTTGACCACCGTGGGAAAAATCGCCAGGCCCCGGATGCGAAAGCTCGATGCAGGCGGTGCCGATGCGTCGGTCGCTGAGAAGGGTGAGCGTCCCGTTTACTTCGCAGAAAACGACGCGAACGCCAGTGGCGATGGCACGAATGGTTACTTGCAAACCGCGGTTTACGACCGGGCGAAGTTACCGCCGGGAGTGGTGTTCGACGGCCCCGCGATAATTGAGGAGCCCGACGCTACCACGGTCGTTCAACCGGCATGGCAGGTGACGGTCGATGAATTTGGCAACCTGACGATCGAGCAGCGATAAAGTAATTTTCCGATCATTAGCACAGGAACAACGGAGCTGGATATGCCAGAAGTGATGAACCGAGCGTGGATAATGGCAAGCCGACCCATCGGTGAACCTGAGCGGGAAAATTTCGAGCTTGTTGAATCGCGGGTCCCGGAGCCGCAGCACGGCGATGTGCTGATCCGCACGTTATACATGTCGCTCGATCCCTACATGAGGGGCCGGATGCGGTCGGGGCCTTCGTACGCCACTCCTCTCGAGCCGGGTGAAGTAATGACCGGCGAGGTGGTTGCGCGGGTCGAGGAGAGCGAATCGTCAGCTTACACGGTTGGCGACGTCGTTCGCGCGCGCATCGGCTGGCAGGAATGGGGTGTGGTTCCGGATCACACGCTCAAAATGGTCGATTCTTCGTTGGGTCCAATATCAACCGCGCTCGGGGTGCTCGGCATGCCCGGCCTGACCGCCTACTTTGGCCTGCTGGAGGTTGGAAAACCGAAGGCTGGCGACGTGCTGGTGGTATCGGCAGCCTCGGGAGCGGTGGGCGCGGTCGTCGGGCAGATCGGCAGAATCAACGGCTGCCGGGTGATCGGTGTTGCGGGCAGTGACGAGAAGTGTGCGTACGTAGTCGATGATCTCGGGTTCGATGTCGCAATCAACTACAAAACACAGGATGTGACCGCTGAGTTCGGCCGACTCTGCCCGGACGGTATCGATGTGTATTTCGACAACGTTGGCGGTCCGGTCCTCGACGCCGTCTTTGAGAACCTTGCCAAGGGTGCACGGATTGCTATTTGCGGGCAGATCTCGCAGTACAACGCCATCGACCCGCCGCAGGGGCCCCGCAATATCGGGAATCTGCTGCGAACGCAGTCGACTGCCCAGGGCCTGATGGTCACCAATTACGAGTTGCAGCACGAGGTCGGGCGGGCCCGGCTGGCGGAGTGGGTCAGAGACGGTCAACTCAAATATCGTGAGGACGTTGTCGATGGCTTTGAGAATGCGCCAGCGGCCTTCATTGGTCTGCTCCGCGGCGAAAATTTCGGTAAGCGGCTGGTGAAGGTCAGCGAATAACTCGCGGGCCGGTTCCGATTTTCAGGTGAAGTCGCGTTGCCTGCTACGGGTTCGAGTTTTTCGTGCTGGCGACGGTCGAAGTCGATATCGAAGGCGGCAATCCACCCACTTCCGCAGGCTCAAGCAGATGCCCTAACTCCCTCTCTGTCAGGGAGACGGGATGATTTGGCCTGATTCGAACGGGCAACTCCTGACCCGCCAGGATAATAACGATCTCAGTACCTTGACCATCTGATTGCTAATGCTTACTGTTGAACGTGCCAGCGGAAGTAGCTCAGTGGTAGAGCATCACCTTGCCAAGGTGAGGGTCGCGAGTTCGAATCTCGTCTTCCGCTCCATTCGCAAATCAAAAGGCCCCGGACAGTTGTCCGGGGCCTTTGTTTTTTCTTGCCGGGAGCTGTATCCGCACGTTACTGGCAATCTACTTACTCAGGTCCCTCAGGTAGGTCAGGTCCTGGGCGAACGCCTCCGAATCACTTATTGCCCCGATGAGGTCAGTCTGCCCCCTGCCCTTGACCGCCTGTTTCGTGCCGTCATGCGCGGGTTCGGTGTAACGGTCGAACCAATCCTGCAACTCAGTCCGCATCCCCTCGATCGCTCCCCGGAACGCCGGATTGCCGATTTCGTTCGATGTCTCGCCGGGATCCGCTACGAGATCGTAAAACTCGTTCGGGCCGTCTGGATACCGGTGGATGTACTTCGTCGAGCGGTTGCGGATCATGCGAGTGGGGCCGTATTCATCAAGCACAACGACAGGCCTGTTTGCACTCAACGGTTCGCCGTTCAATACTGGCACGAAACTGCGACCTGGAAGATCAATCGAATCTCTATTGCCCGTTTCCGCGCCGTTCGATGCGGCCGGGCCCGCGTAGTCGAGCAGCGTCGGCATCACGTCGTAGTGGCTCAGCAGATCGGTGTTGACCACTCCCTGGGGCACATGGCCGGGCCTCGACATTAGCGTCGGCACCTTCACCGCCGTGTCGAACATGTTTGGCGGGTACGTCCCGTTCCCCTTGCCCCAGATACCGTGGTGCCCCATGTTCATACCGTTGTCAGCAGTGAACACGATCAGCGTGTTCTCCCGCAGGCCGTTTCGTTCGAGCCAGTCGATCAGTCGGCCGATGTTTGCGTCCATCGCCGTTATGGCTGCGAAGTAGCCGCTCAGTATCGCCCGGCGCTCTTCCCCGGTGGCACCCACACTTCCCGATGAGCCCTCCTTCGCCAGGTGGTTGGGATGAATCGGGTCCCAACGGACCGAGTCGAAGGCACAGTTCTCAAAGTAGTCGTCGTAAAGTTCTTTTGGATGCTGGTCCCGGCCCCACGGCGCGTGGGGAGCGGTGTAGTGGACGTTGAGAGAGAAAGGATTTCCAGAACCGGATTGCGCTTCCAGGTGGCCAATTGCGTTATCTGTGATCACATCGCTGACGTAGCCGTCGGCTGTGTATTGCTCTGCCTCCTGACCGCTGGAGATGCTGGATGCAGGCGCCCGGAACATGGGTGCGCGGTAGTAGTCGCCCGAGCCAGTGGCGTGAACGTCCCAGAACGAAAATCCTGCCTGGGGCGCCGCCGAATCACCTAGGTGCCACTTGCCGCTCAGGCTGCAATCGTACCTGTTCGCTGCCAGTATTTCGGTGTACGTCGTCCGACCTTCGAGATACTGAATCCGCTTCCCGTCGTCCGGCAGGTCGGCCGAGTTCCCGGCACGCAGGAAGTCCTGCACACCGTGCTGTGAAGGCATTTGCCCTGTCAGTATCGTGGCCCTCGCAGGAGAACACACAGGCGATGCGCAGAAGAAATTATCGAACCTGACCCCCGTGGCTGCCAGCTGGTCGAGATTAGGTGTTTTCAACTCCGGGGTTCCGGCGCAGTTCATCGCCCAGGGGCCCTGATCGTCACTCAGGATGAACAGGATGTTGGGTCGCTTGGGGTCGGTGCTGGCCACGGAATCTCCCGGGAACGCTAATTTACGTGAATCGTATGAATCGAGCCTTGCCCGAACGGCTGTTCACCGGGGCGAAATATCGATCGCGAGCATTCTAGCGGCCTGCCGGCCAGCTGAGGTCCTCGCCCTGCCGCATGAAGTCACGCCTTCTGGCGGTTCGCTGCGATCCAGTCGTCGACCATCACGACCGTCTCGTCGACAACGTCCGATTGCATGCCGTGTTGCGCTGCTATCGTCTGCACAAGCCGGTCTACCCGCTCGATGTTCGGAGCACCGTTCGCCAGCGCCCTTGCCGCCGACGACGGGTTCACCAGGGAGAGCGCAGCATTGGCGTACTTTTCGAACGGCACGAGGTCGTCACGTTCTGCGCCCATCTTCACGCAGAGATCGACGACCCACTCGTAAACGGATTTTGTCGCTTCGAGATCGGAATGCACCGCCTCTTTGATCGGCCGCATGCCGTCCTTGCCGACACAGCGATAGTTCCCGGCCATCAACATGCTCCACTTGGCGAGCGGGGTGAAGACCGAATCGTGCACCCTGAGCTTCACGGGGAGTTCGACGGATGCATCGCCGGTGTCGAATCGAATGGCCTGGATATCGTCTTCGAGTTGCCTGAGGATCGCGGTGTGGTCATCGGCATCGAACCGGGCAACCTTGAAGTTTGTCGGCAGCCCGACCTGCAGCAGGTTGATCTTCTCTTCGGGTGGCCTGAACGCCTGGGGGTCGGGACTGCAAAGGGTGATCAGGGCAGGGTCGAAACTGTCCCAGACGCCCGGTTCGGTAAAACTATCCCGAATAGCATCGGCATCTATCGCTTTGATACGTTTCAAATAGGCCAGCGGGGGCATGTTCATGATCGACATGCACGGAACGCCGGATGTGGCTACCCGGTTTAGCAGATCGCTTACCGCGGGTGCACCGTACTGGGGTTCCTGCATCGCCAGGCCCACCAGGTCGAAGTCTCCGGGGTCCACATCGCCCGGGCCGGCTGCCGACAGATCGCCCGGTGCATTTTGGGAATTGAGTTCAACAAGACCATCGACGCCCCGCGCCGGCATCCGCACGCGTGCACCTTCGGCGTTGATTAACTCGATTTCTTCGGGGAGGCAGACCAGTTTGACTGTGTGCCCGGCAAGTGCCAGTTTGACCCCCAGAAGTGATCCGTACGATGCACCGAGGATCAGGATTTTGTACGTAGTGCCCATGATTGCTCCCGTTCAGCCCGAACCGTCGTTTGTTCAACTGGGGCGATAGTGTCAGACCGGAGTCGCAGCAAGTCAAATCCTGCAGGGGTGTCTTGGGCTAGATATCGCTGGCAGTATCGAGACCCTACTTGATGTCGTTCAGCAGGCCCTCACAGTCTTCGATCTTGACCTCGCACATCATCACGAGGTTTCCAACGATCCCGTAAGCGCCGTAACTCTTCTTCGTTGCGCTTATTCCACCAACCGCGAACGGGGCGGGTTTTCCTTTGCCAATGGCAACATCGGCGGGACCTCTGCCTGAGTTGACGGCGATCTCGTGCGACGGGTATATCCAGATTTCCACATCTCGCTGGTCGTAGAAGCCGTACCAGACGCCAGTCGCATCGGGCAGGGTTTCTGAAGAGAGTTCCTTGGACTTTTTCCAGCCCGCCGCAACAACGTTGTCGAGGGTGAACAGACCGTCCGGCTGGAGCTTCAGGATCGGATCTTCTTCGGATTCGACTGTGCTGTTTACGGCCGCGGAGTCACTCGAACCGCAGCCCGCCAGCAAGGCAACTGTCATCAAGATGATGATCACCGTGATCGAGTTCGACAATATCTTGCGGTGGTTCATGGCGACCGCAGTATAGGGGAGGTTGCCCCAACAGCGCGTTTCGGGGATTACACCGCCGGTTCTGGATAGTTAGTCGTCGTTACGAACAGAAACCCGGGCAGTCTCGACGCTCAATCCCGGCATCATCCGCGCCAGCTTTGAGCACCCTT
>Ga0208113_1001114_pt1 | contig 13112 bp, 9 predicted proteins | sample Knorr_S7_td_NADW_FD_185598 | JGI IMG/M metagenome (GOLD analysis project Ga0208113, IMG submission 185598) | Marine microbial communities from Southern Atlantic Ocean transect - Knorr_S7_td_NADW_ad_2505m_LV_A (SPAdes) (version 2) | ecosystem: Environmental > Aquatic > Marine > Oceanic | place...
GAGCTTATCTGATCCTTGCTGCGGTTAACTATAATGAATCGCATGGTACCGGTTTATTAAATCTAACCGAATTACCTCTCTGGCTCTATGTACTTGGCGGTCTGATCTTTATGGATCTAATTGGCGCCTGGCTGATCCATTGGATCCAGCACAATGTCAAATGGCTGTGGAAGTTTCATCTGATCCATCACACAGATCCTAATGTGGATGTGACCAGTGGCTTGCGTCACCACCCCGGAGAAAATATTTTCCGATTACTTTTTACTACTTTGGCCGTTTTTGTTACAGGTGCTTCCTTTGGACTGGTCATGCTGTATCAGACCATCTCGGTATTTTTTGCCCATTTTTCTCATGCCAATATCAAAATGCCGCTAGCTGTGGATAAGGCATTCTCATATATTTTCGTTACTCCTCATTTCCATAAGATCCATCATCATTATATCCAACCTCATACGGACAGTAATTATGGCAATATCTTTTCCATCTGGGATCACGTATTCAGAACTGCTACTAGTGTGAAAAAAATGGATGATCTTGTATATGGTATCGACACCCATATGAAACCTGAAGAACACTCCAGTATTAAAAATCTATTGATGATCCCTTTCCAGGCCTATCGCCCCCCGGTAGGATCAAAATTCAGCGTTCAATAATCCATTTCCATCATACCGCCGCCGCCATGGTCACCTTCTCTGCCCCGGCCCCATCGTTTCTTCTCCTCCATCTTTCCAAAATTGTAGCTTAAGGTCAGATACATGGTTCGCGGGGAACGGCGCCGCTCGGCTTCCATAATCTGTGTATAGCTTAAACTACCCAGGTCCACTGTCTGTTCAGTATTGATCCTGAACTTGCCGCTGTCAAACACATCGCTGACCTTGAAGGTCAAATTCAAACGATTGTCCAGAAATCCTTTTTGTATGGCAAGGTCCATGGTGAAACTTCCTTTTATATCTCCATCAGAAAATTTCATTGGGCCACGATACCTGGAAGAAAGCTCAATCCTGGCGATGCGCGGTAAAGTGATCGTTGACATACCACGGGCATAATATCCACTGGATGTCCCATTGAGATCCGCTTCGCCAGAACCGTAGGTGCGTGAATTCCAGGTGGTCACAGACACCATTAGATTGATCAAAGGTATTGGCCGGTAATTGACCATGAATTCAATGCCATTTGATTCACCGAAACCTGCATTATCTGAAGAAATCACCTCGTAGGTTGTATCACCTACCGCTATGAAATCACTATCCCACCAGCGCATTATATCTTTTACTTTTTTGTAATATACTCCCGTATTCAAGGTCAGCCTGCGGTCAAAGTGAGAAAAGTTTAATTCCATCACATCACTGAATTCCGGTTTCACATAGGGATTACCGGTGCGAATATGGCTGGTATCAAAAAAGTCCCGGGGAAAAGGGTTCATGGACCAGCGGCGAGGGCGGTTTACCCGTTTACTATATCCGAACTGGAGCTGGTCCTTTTCTGAAATTGTGTACATCCAAAACATACTTGGATATATTTTAAAATAATGATTTGAAAATGGTGCCTTACTAAGGGCGCTATCGATCAGCGCGGTGAAAACATTGGTTGTGTCCTGTTCGCCGTCGGCATTCATGCGGATGCTGGTTTCAACCTGTTCAGCACGCAGGCCCAGCTTAAGACCCCAGATGGCACTGAAATCATAAGCCAGGGTTGCGTAAAAGGCATAAACATCTTCACCGTAAATGAAATCATAGGGCACAACTAAATATTGAAGATCCGAGTTGAAATCTTTTATTGTGCCTTTGAACCCTGTTTCCAGCAACGTGCTCTTGCTGAACGGATGCGTATAATCCCCTCTTATGATCATATTGGTTCGCCATTCATCAGCGTTGATTGGATCCTGCTCATTATAACGTTGTGTTTGTTCTTCCCGGTCATTACTATAAGAATAAGAAATGTCCAGTTCCAGCTTTTGCTGGGGATCCTCATAATCTCTGAAGTATGTCAGATCCAACGCCTTGGTTGAACCAAATTCTACTTCATCTTGTAGCACTTTATAATCAAGGGGATAGATGTAATGTATGATCTCTTCAGACGTGTTATCATGGTCACTAAATGTTGTGCTAAGTGAGAGCGTTTGTTTTTCCGTCACATAGTAGTCCCCACCCAGCTTTAGGGTCTTAGACACTGGCATTCTTATCCTTGATGTATTCTGTTTAGATGTATCAGCAGCGGTTCCATAATCCATAATAAATGTACGGAACCCATCACCCTGGCGATAACCTTTCCGATAACTCGCGTTGGAAAATACATTAAATTTTTCCCGGCGGAAGTTGAGCATTCCAGAGGCATTGAATTGATCAAATTGTCCTGCTGTAATGGAGGTATTGCCGTTCATACCTTCAAATTGTCCGCGTTTTAAAATAATGTTGATGATGCCGCCCATGCCGTCAGGATCATATTTCGCGGAAGGGTTGGTGATCACTTCCACCCGGTCGATCATGGCCGCCGGAATATTATCCACCATGGCTCGTCGGTCACTGTTCGTAAGACCGCTCGGTTTACCATCGATGAGCACATTCACGTTCTGGTCACCCCGCAGGCTGATATTGCCGTCAATATCTACATCCACAGAGGGTATCTTCTTTAACGCATCTGACGCAGTTCCGCCTATCACGGTCAGGCTTTGGTCGACAAAAAATATTTTTTTATCAATGGTCTGAATGAACTGTGGCAATTCACCGAAAACATCTACTTCAGCCATTTGTACTGATGAAATGGATAATTTGATATCACCTAGATTTTGTTCAATTCCTCCACCTTCTCTTGGGAAAATGTTTACTTCTTCAATGACTGCTTTATTATAGCCAATAAATTCGACTAAAACGCTGTATCTGCCTAAGGGTATTTTTTGAATCTTGAAATATCCATCTGTATCTGCTACGCCGCCGGTTATAATTTCATCATCTCGAACACGTACAATTGAAATTGATGCATATTCAATTGGTTTATTGCTAGCGGAATCTAAAACAACGCCTTGAAGGACTCCAATAGCGGGCATCTGTCTGGTATGATCGCGCTGGCCCATAAGGGCAGTTGTACATAATAATAGTATTGTTATTTTTTTCATTAAATAATTAGAGTGTTAGTTAAATAAAAGTTTATTTATTGTGTAGACTAAACAAGACTCGGAAGAGCGTGAGAAGTAAAATATTAATATTTCATCATCATCTTCATCCGGAAGAAATCCATCGTGATAATTTACGCATTAACGTTAACTATTTCCGCTTGATCTTTAAGTTGTTGTTTCAAATCATCAGGTGATTTCACCGTACTCAATTTTTTATTCGGTATTTCATAAAGGTCTGCCTTGGTTCTGAACCAAGTCTTATCTGAACGGTATCGTCTTGTTCCTTTTTTATAGAATGTAGCTTTTTCTTCAAGCTCATTTTTAAGCAGCCAGCCACAGACTGTTAGTTCCTTTTTATTTTCAACATAACTTCAGAAAATGAACACATCCTTGTGAAACCCTTTTTGCAGTGCAATGAAATTGTTCACATAATGATCTTTTACATCAGTGGTGCGGCCCATGGTTTTCACATCGATTGATAGTCTTCTATATTCAAGGTCTTTACCATGGTCAAAGCCTTCCTCCCCGGTAAGTAGATCCACTTGAAACATGGTTTGGATTGTGCATTGGCCGATAATGCCGGTGAGGTGCTCATTATAATTACCGTCTGCCACACTCCTTTTACCAAAATTATGCTCCTTAAGCAATCCTCTGGCGTAATCGATAATCTTATTGGATACTTTTATTTTGAACGTGCCTAGCCCTCCCCATTCTGTTTTGTTACGATAATCGATCCCTTGCTGTTTTACAATACAGTTCTGAAATGTCAATACCCAGAAATCCGCGGTTAAGTCTTTTAGCTACAGCAGTCGTTGTTCCAGCGCCATTGAATGGATCCAGAATTATATCATTTTTATAACTGAACAGTTTTAATACTCTTTCTGCAAGTGTTTCAGGAAACATGGCCGGATGATCATACTTTTTCATCTTCCGTTCCGGTGACACAGACCATTTTGCCACCACCCATTCCTTGAATTCATCCGCTGAAATATCGATATTTTCTTTTTCTCCGGTTTTTTTCATTTCACCTTTGCAAAATATTTCGATGAATTCCCACGTGTACTTCAAATAGGGATTGCTGGGACTTTTCCAGCTCCCCCAGGCTGTATATTTGCAATTATAATTATTCTTTTCCCAAAGAACCTCTCCTTTCCATATCAATTTCCTTTTGATGCAATGTTTACTAATGAGATGATGGCTGGGGATATAATCAGAAAAGAGCGGCTGCACATTGATGATAAGCCGTCCACCATATTTTAATACACGGATGCATTCATCCAGGATACAAAAGAGTTTTTTGAAATAAGCATCCCAATTATAATCATCAGCGCTGCTCTCGTATTCGAGTCCAAAATTATAGGGTGGTGATGTAAAGACAAGGTCAACGCAATTATTCGGTAATCTTTGCAGTACAGTCTGGCTGTCACCGCAAATAATCTGATTGTTGAATGTCTCCGGCAGCTCGTTATTCTGATCTATAAATTGATGATTCTGGGCATAAAAATACTTTCCACGGCGTCCTTCTTTCGCAACCCTATTTTTTACCTTACGTTCACTGTTATAATTGATATAGAGGCGCTTCCCGTTTTTGATACCATAACTTTTAATCGCATTAATGGATTTTTCAATTTCATTGAGGATATTGCCATTGTCCACACCACAGTCTGCTTCGATTGTGTTTTTAATCAGAGAAAATTGCTGAAAATTAAGGGCCCGCAGGTTAACTGTCAGTGTAGATTCATGGGTAGCTACGTTGAAATCAAGGGGATTAAAAAATGAATTCAGTTCTTTAAGAGCCAACTTTCCTTGGTTGTCCAGTTCAGAATCCAAATTGATTGTGAGTTCTTTATATTGCTTCACAGTAAAATAAAATTAACTGATTTCAATGCTCATAGCAACAAAACTGATTTGAATTTGCATCATTTTCTAATCTACTCTACATTGAGTAATGAGCATCTCTCCTAAAAGATTTTTTTTAGTCTTTTTGATCTCAGTTTGTTCGTTTCTTCAGGCACAGGATACCTTTTCCATCGTAGCTGTAGACACGAATACATTGGAAATTGGCAGTGCGGGTGCTTCGTGCATCGCTAGCTCCATTATTATTAGTGATATACTCCCTGGTATTGGCGCCATCCACACCCAATCTTATTGGCACCAGACCAACCAAAATAACGCCCACGACTGGATGGAACAGGGCTATAATCCTCAAGATATCATCGATCTTCTGGTAAACAATGATGCCCAGAATAATCCATTAATCCGCCAGTATGGTATCATCGCCCTCATTGATAGCAACCGCAGCGCAGCTTTTACCGGCAGCAATTGTTACGATTATAAAAATCATATACTGGGTCCAAACTACGCTATCCAAGGGAATATTCTCTCTGGGCAGGACGTGCTTGACAATATGGAAATGAATTTCCTGGCCACCGAAGGCCCTATCTATGTAAAACTCATGGCAGCCCTGCAGGGCGCCAACATGGCGGGTGCTGACTCCCGCTGCAGCCAATACGGCACCTCTTCCCTTTCGTCCTTTATCCGCATGGCCAAGTCCGAGAATGAAGCTGACTCATTATATTTACACCTGAATGTGAACAGCGTTATACCGGGAGTTGAACCCATTGATTCCCTGCAGGTGTTGTTTGATGAATGGTATGCTCTCACGCAACCGTATAATCCCGGAGATGTGAACCGTGATGACGTTTTGGATATTACTGATGTATTGATGATCTTTGATTTTGCGATGAATTTCTCTTTACCAACCTATTTGGAAACATGGCCAGCAGACTATGACGGTAATGGAGTTATCAATATCAACGATGCCTTTGAGCTTATCTATCATATTTTGGGATTGGGACTAAATTGAAAAAGACTTTTTATATCACCCTGTTTTTCTTTTTTATTACAACTGTATGCCATGTGCAGGTCCATAGGATTTTGTGGTCCAGTGAAAAAAGAAGCGCTTCGTTAAGGGCTCATTTAATAAAATCAATCTTAATTATTTTAATAACCGAACCTTTCCTGTAGATATTGTTAGATAAATGAACACGATAATGTCTCTAAACCATCGATACTTGCTTCAATTTCATCACCAGCGGTGACTTGTCCAACACCTTCAGGAGTGCCCGTAAAAATGATATCACCAAATTGCAAAGTATATATCTTTGACAATTCATGGATGATAATTGCAGGAGTGCGGATCATATTTTCCAAACGACTTTTTTGCTTTTCAGTTCCATTGACTGAAAGTTCTATTGTTCCAGAAAATAAATGACCACAATCAGCAACTGCCGTTAAATCAGATACTGGAGCTGAATTAGGAATGCTTTTTGCCATTGCCCAAGGTTTGCCTTTTTTTTTGGCTTCTTTCTGAATATCTCTACAGGTCATATCGATACCAACAGCATAACCAAAAATATAATTTAAAGCATCATCTGCTAATATATTAGATCCAGATTCACCAATAGCCAACACCAATTCAACCTCATGCTGGAAATCATTGGTAAATCCAGGAATGGGAATCTCTGAACCACTATTCACGATCGCTTCTGGTGGTTTCATGAAATAAACAAAAGGTGTTTCTGAATCTTGATAACCCATCTCTGCGATATGTTTTTTATAATTTCTGCCAATACAAAAAACTCTGTGGACCAAAAATGATGTATCTTGTCCCTTTATTGGAATGGATATTTGGGGAGGTGTATTTACAAAACTCATAATATTTTATCAGTGTTGAAATTAATATAGTTAAAGCTGATTTGTATAAAACAGATTAATAAGCAGATTATAAGAATTTTTACACTTTGTCGTGGTGATAAATATCAAAAAAAACCACCTAAAGGTGGTTTTTTTAATAGATAATAGAACAAGAATAAGAACTATTTCACTAATAACACTTTTTGATGCTGAATATTATTTTTGGTGACTAATTGTATAAAATACACACCGCTGGCATATTGATCTGCATTCCAGGAAAATGAATATGAGCCTGGTGATTGAGATGATAAAGATATTAACGAATTTTTAATTTTTCCCTGTAGATCTAGCACATTGATACTTACGGGTGTTTCTGCGTTTATCACGTAGGAAATCTTTGTGGTGTTATTAAATGGATTTGGATAACATGAATTCAATTTGGGTTCATTCGGAAACATTGATTCATTAATGGTAGAAAGCACATTCATATTCTGCAAAGCAGTACTTAATGTAATTAGGAAATCATTACCCAAGGGAGGCATGATAGTTCCTTTTGCAGTATAAACAACCTGCATATTATGATCAATAATAACATGGTGAGGTACAGTCCCATCGGCAAATAAACTTTTCAGGTTCGCGCGATCATCATTAATAATAGGATATGTTACACTGTAATTCTTGGCCCAGTCTTTGCAATCGTATGTATCACTCCAGCCTGACCCTATCCCAACTGTAACTAGACCCTGATCTTCATACATATCTTGTATGGTTTGACTATAAGCAGCTTCTAATTGACAGCGGCGTGATGTTGTATTAAAAAATACAAGCCAAATAACACTATAATCTCCCCCATTCAGGTCACCATAATAATCGTACAAGGTCCATTCCGCACTGGCTGTGCAGAGAGAATCCGTAAAGTCAGCAACATAATCACCGACTTTATAGTTCTGTGCTGAGAGAGTACACAGTCCTGCTACAAGCATTAAGATTATTATTTTGTTCTTAAACATACTCAAATCTTTGATTTTACTGTCAAAAATAGTCAATAAATGTAATATAGAGGGGGAAAAGATGCAGGAAAAGTTTTTAGCGGCTAATTTTGAAGTAAATAGTAGGTGTTAAATCCATAATTTCAACATCATTTACGAGAATATCCTTGTCTTTTGAGACAAACGTATATCGTTTATGGCTTATATATTTATTATTATAAACATTAAAGAGGGATAGACCATATTCCCATTGATACCCTCCCCAATCAGAAAAACGCATAATGCTCAAATCCAGACGGTGAGAATCTGGTAATCTGGACTGGTGAATAAAGGTTCCAGAGTCTGCCTCTAAGAATACATTTCCATCTTCATCCATATTCACCACTAGGTTTTCATTAGCTGTAAATGCTCTGCCTGAAAAATAAAGCCACGAGAACGTCAACTGCCAGTTACCTACGTTGGTCAACATGACTGTTTTAAAGTCATGAGTACGGTCGTGCCCAGATGGGAAAAATTTTTGTCCGTTTAGTTCATTGAATTTCCATTTAGCCATTCCATAATTATAACTCATCCAACCATGAAACTTGCCGCTGGATTTCTTTACCAACACTTCGATACCCTGAGAGATCTCCTCACCTTGCATAAGTAATCCAGAATCATAGGCATCTGCTGGAAATAGATAGTTGGGGTAATGATGCAATCTAGAAAAATTGGGGACGTTTAATTTGTCATTATAATAGTATTCTACATTTAGGACAATATCTTTAAATGAATGATGGTAGCCTAAAACAAATTGATCCGCCTCAATAGGTTTTAAAGTATCTGATGACAGTAGCCAGACAAATTTGCTGCCGCTGGAAATAAAATCATTACTGAAACGGTGTAAATACTGTATATGCCTACCCCATGCAGCCATTATTTTTGAACTAGGTGTAAGTTTATAATGAACTGACATTCTGGGTAAAAGTGCCCATTGTTTATTAATTGAATATTTTGATGCTCTAAAACCAGTGATGATAGACCCTCTTTCAAATACATTCATTTTATCCTGGAAATATAGTGAAAGGATTTGCCCATTTATTTCCAATAAGGGTATTATTTGAATCGAATCTTGTTGTTTGACCTCAAAATTTGTTGAATAATTTGAAAGCCATAGTCCACTCTCCAGCTTTTGATTATTTAAAACCCATTCATGATTAAAATGAAAGGTAATATCTTCAATCGAGTTTTGTTCATCAAGTCGATTATTATACACAATTGTATCTGGTAAAATCGATACAGATTCAGTAGTTAATACATGATTGCTATTATACATTGATTGAGATAGTTGCCATTGAGAATAAGCAGCATTTTTCCACTGGTGTGAAAACTTAAGACTTAAACCATCATTAAGCCACTCCGTATCATCTATTTTCCGAAAATGGATATACCCAGTCTTTTCAAAATCAAAGCTACTGTCTTCGGATAAAATATCCTTACTCGTATAAAAGCTTAATGAAACAATATCTCTGGAAGTCGGCATCACAGTTAGTTTCGCATTCAAATCAGAAAATTGAAATTCAGGTTTATAAGTCTGAGTGGCAGTCGAATCGATCAAAATAACATCTTCGCCAACATTTAATCCGCTGCCATCTGATAAATATCGGTGGATTTTATCGTAAAAGTTTGTGTGCAGTTGATCAGTAAATGTTTGCCTGTGTGTTAATAAAAAACTTCCGCGATTAAACAGCGGCTGCTGCAGAGAAAAACCACTACTCAGCTGATTTGTGAATAATGAAATCCTGGTTTTATTCATATCACCGTTTTTCCCCGTCATATTTATTACACTATTAACCCGGCCTCCATAACGAGCAGGAATACCACCTTTATATACTTGAATATCTTTGACAGCCAAGGCATTGATCGAGCTTACAAAACCAAAAAAGTGGTCTGTTTGATACAATGTCATACCATCAAGGAGAATCTGGTTTTGATCGGGTGTCCCGCCACGTATGTATAATCCAGCTGATCCAGTATTACCTCCTTGAATTCCGGGTAGAAGCTGTAAAGAGCGCAACACATCATTTTCACCGAGATTAGGAAGCATGGCAACATTGCGGGGAGAATAAGATATCTGGCCGATTTGTTCACCCTGTTCCATTATATTAACTTGATTACCAATTACATTAACATTTTTACTGGAAAGTATTGTTGGTGTCAAATTGATATTGATGATGGAATTTCGAGCTTCACGTTTACGAATTAATAATTTTTCCAATTCATACCCGATATAAGAAACACTTAAAGTACATTGTTCAGTAGTGATACCTGATATATTAAAAAAACCGTTTTCATTTGAAATGCTGCCGGAAAAAGTGTTTAAAACACTAATATTAGCGTGGGGTATAAACTCACCGCTTTCCTCATCAAGGATATAACCGGTTATCCTATAAGGATCATTCCATCCTTTTTCAGAAATAATAATGTATTGATTATTTTTTTTTGCCCAATGCAAAACCGTATTTTTCAAAAGCATTGAAATTGCTTCTTCTTCTGTACAGCCTGAACATTTAGAAGAGATAGTTATATTCTCTAGATAACTATCCTGATAAACAACAGATATATGATATTGATTGATTAATGAATCAAGAACAGCATTGAGCGGTTGATCATTTACATCAAAAAAAATCCCGTTTTGCTCTTGAGGCAAAACGGGATTTTGTGCAAGAAAGACTAGAAGTATCTTAACTAGGCAGCCATTAGTAGATAATGTAAGTATCCTTTTCAAACTTAAAAGACCGTTGTGCTAAAGTCGCGAGTGTTTCCATGACAGGATTGAATTCATCAGCTTCAATGATTCCTGTAACAGTAATGTTACCAAGGTCAACACTCGCAAATTCAATTTTAACGTTAAATTTACGTTCAATTTCTTTACAAACGGCCCTCAGATTTGTTTGATCAAGGATTAGCCTGTTATAAATCCAGCCTGGGTATTTTTTATGATCAATTTTTTCCGGTGTACCGGGGTTAAAACCTTGGATAAAGTTCACTTTTTGTCCAGCAGTTAAAACAATATCTTGCTTATCTTCAGTTCCAGATACTTTTACAATTCCTTCCAAAACTGAAACATTGATATCTGTTCCTCTGGTATGAATATTAAATTCGGTACCCAGTACTTCAACGGATGCTGAACCAAATTCCACGATAAACGGAATATCCCCTTTTTCAACATCAAAGTATGCTTCACCAGATAAAATCACATTCCGATGATTTTTTCCGAATCCTTTTTTATAAAAAAGTTCGCTTTCCGCATTTATTTTCACGGTTGAACCATCTGCTAACGTCACATTCTTGATTTGCGCACGTTCAGCAACAATTGATGTTGTTGTATATGCGTTATATACAATGGGGGAAATAAATGTTAATGCCAGAGCAGCAGCTACAGCCCAAACGAGTTTCGGTTTTATAAAAGGAGAAAGTACTTTTGGTTCTACAGCAACTTTTTGAATTGATTCAGTGTTCTGTATATCCATCAGCTGTTCCATTCGCATCCAGGCATCATTTGTATCTGGAGTTTCTGGCAACCGAATTTTGGCGCTCTCTTCCCAGATGCGCTGCATAATTCGATCAAGTTTATTTTCAAAGTGTTTCATTATTTAAATATTTATTCCAATAATTTTATTGTTTTCTAAAAACATCTCTATTTCTGTTTATATAACGTTTTTTCCAACACACTCACTCACAAATAATCCTGCAAATGTTTCTTTAAAATTTTAAGCGCTCTGTACAATTGATTTTCTACAGTTCTCTTCGATAAATCCAAAATGGCAGCGATGTCCTTATTAACTAATCCTTCCATCCTGCTCAAGATAAAAATTACCCGACATTTTTCAGGCAAATGTTCATTTACAATACGATTTATTTCTTCCTGTAACTCATTTAATTCGTGGGATTTTTGAGGATCATCATAATGAGATTGCTCTGGCTTAGGAACCCTATCTTTATGACGAAAACGAACTTCCTGATACCTGAAATGGTCATAGCATAAATTGGTACTGATTTTAGCTATTAATGAGAAAAATCTTTTTTTTGGATCCAAGGTTGCACGATTATTCCAGACTCGTAAAAATGTATCCTGTACTATATCTTCCGCCAGATCTTCATCATGCAGACGGAATACAACAAACCTGAATAAAGTAGGATAGTACTGATGAAACAGCTGCTTGAATGCTGCCTTATCAGAATTTTTTACGTTTTGTAATAGTGTTAATTCACCGTCAGACATGGATAATCATTGATATCAGAACGGGAAATTAATGATCTATACATGAGTTTCAACAAATGATATTTTTTATATAACAAAAACACCAGAATTAACCTAAAGAGAAATATGTGATAAATATAGATAAGTGTTATGGGTTCTATTATAATTATTGAATCAAAAAAACGTGATTCTAATGTTTATAGGATTCGACCCATCCCTTTTAGTCAAATTTAATTTTGAATTTAAACCTTAATCATATGTAACTCTAAATTACTGTTCGCTAAAGAGACACAATGCCCTTCAATTCTATGAAAAAAATCTATATTTACAGCCACATGCTGATTCTGTCAGCAATTTCTGCCCAAGGTACCGTTGAAATAAATTACTTTTATTCTGAGGCACTGCAAGTCGATTGCGGATATACGATTCATTTGCCAGAGGGATACGACGATAGTAATGAAGATTACCCTACACTATATTTTCTTCATGGATTTGGGATGAATCATTATTTATTATATGGTGGAATACATGATATAATGGATTCTCTTGTTTCCGTAGGTCAAGTGGATCCATTCATAATAGTAAGGCCCGATGGATCAACCAGTCCATATTTAGGAAGTTTTTACACGAATTCAGCTTTATATGGTGATTTTGAAGATTACATTATATATGATCTTATCGAGCATATAGATAATACCTATCGAACGATCGATCACCGCTTATACCGCGGTATAAGCGGCCATTCCATGGGCGGGTACGGCGCAACAAAACTAGGCATAAAATATTATGATCTTTTTGGGTCGGTCTCTTCTCATAGCGGTGCATTGGTGTTTGATAATTTGACCGATCTTATACCAGACCTAATGGATGAAACATGGTGGAATCCATTCGGTTTGTTTATGCCCACGAATGGTCTTGTTTCATTATTCATGTTCGGCGCATCTGGAGCATTTAGCCCGAATCTTGACCTTCTGCCTTGGTATGTTGACCTGCCTGTAGATTATAATGGTGATGTCATCCAATCTGTGTGGGATCTGTGGATGCCTCATGATCCACAGCGGATAGCCCAGGA
>Ga0208113_1001116_pt1 | contig 13103 bp, 8 predicted proteins | sample Knorr_S7_td_NADW_FD_185598 | JGI IMG/M metagenome (GOLD analysis project Ga0208113, IMG submission 185598) | Marine microbial communities from Southern Atlantic Ocean transect - Knorr_S7_td_NADW_ad_2505m_LV_A (SPAdes) (version 2) | ecosystem: Environmental > Aquatic > Marine > Oceanic | place...
ATGGTCACCCTTGTGAACCTGCGAGGGCAGGTATTTTCCACTGTTACCTCGGGTTCGGTCCTTGTGACCCATGCCGACATCTGGCATGCCGGGACGGGCAACCGAAGTGACAAGGTGCGGTACATGATCAAGTTCCCATTCTCCAGGACTCAAGAGAATACTGAACCACCCTGGGGTCACGATGCCAGGAACATTCCCGAGGTCCGGATGCGGTTGGACAGCGAACACCCGACGACACTTTCGAGAAACGAGTACGAGACCGACCATGCCCTCCGGGTCAGGACCTGGAACAACATTGCCGGAACTGCAGCGATGCCACTTCGGTCAGAAGCACACCTTGGAGGTCCCTGGCCGGAGTCAGGTGGCGCTACGACTGCCTCCCGTCGTCGACGCGATCAACCTTGATCGTGCTGGATACCCTGTTCGGCCGTTGCCTAGGTTGATTCATTCCGATCGATGGGATTTCCTATAACTGTACCCGATGTTGCCGGCCAACTGCTCGACGTGTCTCGCGGGTCAGCGGATGGCGCAGATGTCGCTCCCTGGTCGATCAAGTACAGCGTGACGACGCTCTGTCGCTTTTTTAGGCAACGCAACCCTGAACGATTCACGAAATCCAATCAGGGTGCAGGTTCGCGTTCACGCTGTCCATATCGAGATCGTGTCCGAGACCCGGCTTACCAGAAATAGATGCGCGACCGCCATCGAAAATGATCGGATCTACCAGGAAATTGTTGTACGTCGGGATGAACGCCACACAATGTTCCAGGCGATAAAAGTTTGGCACCGTCATCATCACGTGTATCCCGGAGACGATTTGTAGCGACCCGTTCGCGTTGTGTGGACTGATCGGAACAAAGTACGGCTCAGCCATTATCGATATCTTTTTCAGCTCGCTAATGCCACCCGTCCATACCACGTCCGGCATCAAATAATCGGCGAGTCCGGAATTCAGAACTGGGAGAAAGTCCCAGCGCGTGAATAGTCGCTCACCGACGCAGATGGGCGCCCGAGAGTTTTCCCGAACCACTTTGAGGGCGTCAATCCCCTCCGGAGGCACCGGCTCCTCAAACCATCCTATATTCGATCGGTCAAACAGATTGTTGGCAAGGCGAATAGCCGTGGGGACGTCGAAGTTCCCATGGGCGTCGATCAATATCTCGATTTTGGGGCCAACGGCATCCCGAATCGCGGCAACAATGTCATATGCGAGCTCTTCGCCTTCAGCAGAAATTCGACCTCCATCGCTGAAGTTGGTGAATGCTTTTTCGAGGAACGGGTCGAGCTTGATCGCTGAGTGACCGGCCGCGATCGTTCTTTCTGCTGCGGCGGCGAACTCTTCCGGCGTTTTGCAACCGGTAAACCAGGCGTTGGCATATAGCTCTACATCACTGCGGATGCTTCCGCCGAGCAACTCATACACAGGCATTCCCGCCACCTTGCCCTTGATGTCCCAAAGGGCAATGTCAATGCCGCTCAGTGCCGTCGTGGGCAAACCTCTCGAACCCAGGTAGGAATAGGCACGAAAAATCTTCTGCCACAGGCGCTCGATGTCCGATGGATCTTCCCCGATTAGCAGCTCTCTCATTTGGATAATGGCATTCGCTGAGAGAAAACTTCCGCCTGCCGTCCAGTTTGTGGATTCACCGAATCCCGAGATATCTTCGTCTGTTTTTATCTCAACAAAAGTCCACGCCCAGTCTCGTTCTGGGACGCCCGGCATTTCTGCGCGAACCACGTAAGGAGTTACGTCTATGATTTTCATCGATTGTTCTCGAGGGTTACCGTGACGGTTGAGATCGGTGGAGAGCCTAGTTCGTTTCCGGCCGAAGGTTACTCGATCATCACTCGAATGTCGGAGGGAGCGATGGCTTGACTGGGGTACATCCCTAATCAGACGAGATGATCTTTCAAGTACCTTATACTGCACCAAAATCTCAGTAAGGCACCGATCGAATGCGCACCGTCGACGCAATTGCACGAATAATGAAGGCTGAAGGTATCGAGTACCTCAGTTGTTTCCCAACGACCCCTTTGATTGAAGCGGCGGCAGCGGCGGGCATCAGACCAATAATCTGTCGCCAAGAACGGGTAGGGGTCGGAATTGCCGATGGATTTTCGCGTGTAAAAAACGGACGCCCGCCTGGTGTTTTCGCAATGCAATACGGGCCCGGAGCAGAGAATGCTTTTCCCGGAGTCGCGACCGCATATTCCGATTCAACCCCATTGCTCCTTCTCCCTCTGGGCCATACTCGCCAGCAAGACCGCGTCTTGCCGCTGTTCAGCTCGCTCCGAACTTATGAGTCGGTAACAAAATCCGTAGAGCAGATGAACACGGAGGAAAGGGTCGTCGATGTAATGCGCAGAGCATTTGCATCACTGCGAAACGGTCGGGGCGGTCCGGTAATGGTCGAAATTCCGGCAGACCTGACAAACGCCACTGTGGATTCGTCGATTGTGGACAATTACAGGCCGGTTCCGACCGTTCTCTCCCAGGCGGACCCCGAGGATGTCGAAAAAGCCGCGCAGGCCCTGTTGTCGGCGGACCGGCCACTTATTGTCGCTGGTGCAGGAGTTTTGTACGCCGAAGGAACGCAAGAGCTGGTAGAACTGGCAGAATTCCTGCAGGTCCCGGTGATGACCACTATGGAAGGTAAGAGCGCGATATCGGAACTGCACCCACTGGCTCTCGGGAGCGGATCAGGTGTGATGAGCGATCCAGTGCTCGAATTCCTCCGCAACGCGGATGTCGTCCTGGTGATCGGATCCAGCATGACGCCTCACTCTATGGTGACCCCGATTCCGCCCGGAAAAGTCGTCATCCACTCGACAAACGATCCGGTCGACATTGGCAAGGGTAGTTCACCTGATCATGCGTTGTTGGGGGACTCTAGGTTGGTGCTCAAGCAGTTGTCGGACTCAGTCCGCGACCTGAATGGTCCCAGTCCCCGATCGAGCGACGAGGGTCCGGCAACGCGAATCGAGTCGATCAGGGCGGCCTGGCACACCCGCTGGATGTCGAAGCTGGCTGCCGATGCCGTGCCAATCAACCCGTATCGCGTGATCTGGGAGTTGATGAAGACAATTCCTGCCTCCGAGGCGATAGTGACGCATGATGCGGGCAGCCCTCGATTCCAGATGATGCCGTTTTATCGGTCGGACGGACCGCGAACTTATCTCGGATGGGGCAAATCACATCAACTGGGCACAGGCCTGGGATTGGTGATTGGAGCCAAACTGGCGGCACCAGAGAAGGTCTGTATCAACTTCATGGGTGACGCTGCGTTCGGCATGACTGGCCTGGATTTCGAGACCGCAGTTCGATCGGATTTGCCAATCATTACGGTAGTTCTGAACAACGGCACGATGGCTGTTGAAACCTCGGAAATGGAGCTGTCTCACCGACTCCACGGTACTCGCGATCTAGGCGGCAACTACGCCGACATTGGCAAGTCCCTTGGTGGGTGGTCTGAGCGGGTGACCGAACCCGGTGACATCTCGGGGGCTTTTACACGTGCCCGCCGCGCCACTGATCAAGGTTCGGCGGCTCTGTTGGAGTTCATAACTGGTGAGGAGACAGAGTACTCAAACCGCCGTCCGTTTGGATAATGAAAGACTGATTTGGAAGTCACTGACCTGTCAGTCCAGCTAGTACGCTGGCCACAAGCTGAAGGACCCGATTCGACGCTCGGCTTTGTTAAAGTCGAAACGAATGAGGGCGTGGTCGGCCACTCGTTTCTTGGTACAACATGGCGTGGCGCCCATTTCGACACGCCATATTTGATGGAGATCATCAAGCCAATCGTGCTCGGCAGAAATCCGCTCGACTACGGGGCGATCTGGCAGGAAATGCGGCACGCGCGCAGGGATTACTCGATTCGGGCGATCGGGTCAGTCAACGTGGCACTACTTGATATAGCTGGAAAGGTGGCCGGCTTACCCGTATTCCGTCTTCTTGGGGCCTACCGGGATCATTTACCTGCGTACGCGAGTACCGGCGGCCTTACGTCCCCAGAAGCTTTCGCCGAAGAGGCGCTCGAATACCAGGGGGCGGGGTGGCCCGCTTACAAAATCCACCCACCGAGAATCCCGTCGACAGATGTTGATGTTGCAACTGCTGTAAGGCTGGCCGTAGGTGACAACTTTAAGTTGATGTTCGACCCCGTGAGTGCGTACTCGTATCACGACGCGTTGCGGGTCGGTCTCGAGTTACAGGATCTCAATTATGAGTGGTTCGAAGATCCGATGAACGACTCGAACATTTACGGTTACCGAAACCTGTGCGCTAAGCTGAAAATCCCGGTTATGGCGACCGAATATGCTCCGGGTGGGTTCGAAGCGATGCACCAGTGGTTGATGTCGGAAGCTACCGACATCTTACGGGCAGACGTGACCGTCAAAGGCGGGATCACACCGGTCATGAAAATCGCCCACCTCGCCGAAGCATTTCACATGAATTGCGAACTTCACCATGGCGGTAATGCTCTGGCTAACGTTGCAAATCTCCACGCCGCGGGGGCGATTGCAAACTGCGACTACTATGAGGTGGTTATCAATGACGAATCGCGTAATTTCGGACTGATCGATCCACCTGAGGTCAACGCAAATGGTAACGTGCGAATCCCTGAGCAACCAGGTCTTGGCGTAGAGATCGATTTTGACTTATTGAACCACCACTCAATTCAAACCCTCAAATAAAAACGGGAAGGAATCCAATATGAAAGGACTTGCCGCAGTTTTCACCGGTGGACAGCGTCCGGTGGAAATCGTCGAACTGGAGGTACCAAAAGTCGAACCGGGTGGAATCCTGATCAGAAACACGGGTGCCGCCGTTTGCGGTTCGGACCTGCATGGTTGGAGAGGCGATGGGGATGGTCCGCCGAGTTCTCGCAAGATGGTCGGCGGACACGAGTGCTCTGGGATAGTCGATATCCTGGGAGCGGGGGTCTCGACTGATTCGATGGGCCGGCGGCTAAAAGAAGGCGACAGGGTGGTTTATCCATTCTTCTTTCCGTGTCTTCGGTGTTACCAGTGTGTCCACGGTGAATTACATGCCTGTCCAAACCGGTTGCATCCGCGATTCAAAACAGAAAAGTTCGAAGACTACCCATACTGTGACGGAGGGTTCGCGCAGTACTGGAATCTTCCGCCCGGCCATTTCGTTTTCAAAGTGACTGACAGCATTCCCGACAGAGTCCTGGCCACCGTGAACTGCTCGCTCTCGCAGGTGACGTGGGCAATTCACCAAGGAGCGATGAAATTCGGCGACACTGTGGTGATACAGGGGGCAGGTGGACTCGGAATTTACGCGACCGCAATTGCTGCGGATGCGGGCGCATCCAGGGTAATCGTCGTTGACGGCCAGTCGGCCCGACTGGACCTCGCCAAACGGTGTGGGGCCACTGATACGATCGACCTGCGGGAGTACGAATCTCCAGACTCTCGCGTGTCGAAAGTTCGCGAACTGACAAACGGCGTGGGCGCCGATGTGGTGGTCGAGGTCGTCGGTGTTGCCGCCGCCACGCCGGAGGGCCTGGACATGGTCAGGGCTGGCGGAAAGTACGTCGATGTCGGCAACATTTCAGGTGGTAGTTTCACACTCGCTGGCAATCGACTCATTCGCGGCCAGATCCACTGGATTGGAGTGGCTCATTACAACCCGTGGATACTCGAAAACGCCGTGTCCTGGTTGGAGCGCGTGAGTGAAAAATATCCGCTGTACGACCTTGTATCGCATACGTTTCCGCTTGACCGGATCGAGCAAGCATTCGATACGGCCGAATGGTCTGGCAAAGCTGAAGGGTCGGTCGCGACTCGCGTTGTAGTCGAGCCCTGGGGTTAGCAGCGGTCACCCGCTCCCCGGCACTCAGAAAAGGTTATCCAATTGCTTGAGCAATTTCATGTTCCAGAAGACATTGCGGTCCGGGTCCCAGGCACCGGTCTGTTCAGCACTGTCAGGGACATCTTCAAAACTCTTGGCATGCAGGGCCGAGACTCTGAACAGGCAGCCGAAGTCCTAGTTTTTGCCGACCTCAGGGGTATCGAGACTCACGGCGTTTCGAATCTTATGAAGGTCTATGTCGAATGGCTGAACGACGGGCTAATCAATCCACGACCTGGCTTGCAAGTTGAGAGTGAATACGGAGCGATCGCGAACGTGAACGGCGACGGCGGACTGGGATTAGTCCTCGGACCCGTAGGGATGCAGATGGCGATTGACAGAGCCGAGCAACACGGGATCGGTTCGGTCACGATGTCGAACGCGGGACATCTTGGTCCGTGTGCTTACACCGCCATGATGCCACTTGAGCGGGACATGATAGGTCTTTCTATGACGACCGGCGGGGTTGGCATGGTGCCGACGTTCGGCTCGAAACCAATGGTCGGAATCAACCCGCTTGGTTTTGCAGCGCCCACCTCGACCGAACCACCCTTCGTGTTCGACGCCGCGATGGCCAGTGTTGCGGGTAATAAGGTTGAACTTGCCAAGCGGCTAGGTGTCGAGCTCTCCCCGGGATGGGTGGCAGGCCCCGATGGCACTCCGATTATGGAAAAGGGACCGATTCCCGATGAGTTTAGCTTCCTGCCCCTCGGTGCAACCCGAGAACTTGGATCTCACAAGGGATACAGCCTTGCACTGATGATTGATGTGCTGACCGGGATTCTCTCGGGGACCGGGCCAGGATTCCGCAACAACATGGTGTTCTCACACTATTTCTGTGCGATAAAAATCGAGGCGTTTACCGATCCGAATAGATTCAAACAAGATATGGATGACTACATGAGAGCGTTGGTCGACACACCGCCTGCGCCCGGCCATGAACGCGTGATATACGCAGGGTTGCCGGAGTACGAGACCCAGCTGGACCGGCTCGCGAACGGCATCCCATTGCACCCTGAAGTGGTCGAGTGGTTCGCTGGAATTACATCTGAGTTGGCAGTCGAAAACGCGGTCAGGAAGATATCGGACACCTAGCGAACACGCCATATACCCGCAATTGTGATGCCAGATGCCCTGTCAGAGGGCCACTGCGAAGGCCAGACCTCAGCCCCTTCCCCACCCCCGGAGGTGCCACTATCTCGGCCGCAGGAGCGCGGAGCAGATCAGCGTCCGGAAGATCAGGTAGTCATTTTGGATTACTCGCCACCACACTGGCCCACAGATCGGTTGGGATCGCGGCGGCTGTTGCTCCGCCCGCCGGCCTGATAATCTCTCCACGCGCTTGAACTCAGATTCGAGGTACCCGTTGCAAAACATCAAGAGTGGCATTTTTATTATGCCGTTTCACTCACCCGATAAACCACTCGCACAGTGTCACGATGAGGACATGGAGTTGGCGCTCCGCGCTGAGGATCTCGGCTACGATGAGTTCTGGGTTGGCGAACACCACACGCTGGCGTGGGAGCCGATCGTCAGCCCTGAGATGTTCATTGCTGCTGTATTCCGACAGACAGAACGCATGCGGCTGGGCCCAGCGCCCGTGCTGCTGAACCTCCACCACCCTGCACAGGTGGCCAACCGCATGGCCTTCCTCGACCACTTCTCCCACGGCCGGCTGAACCTGGCATTCGGATACGGTGGAGCGCCCTCCGACTTCTCGATGTACGGTCTGGACCCCGACCAGAAACAGTCACGGATGGCCGAAGCCGCGGAGATGATACTCAAGATTTGGGCGTCTGACGGCCCATACGAGTTTGTTGGAGAGCACTGGACGGTGAAGCTGGAAGCCGCTCCGAATGAACTTGGCTTCGGAGTCGTGCAAAAGCCTTTCCAGAGTCCACATCCGCCGATCGCCGTGCCTGTGACATCGCGCGGTTCCGGATCAGTCAAGGCTGCTGCGCGGCTAGGATTCCAGCCATTCAGTCACTCGATCATCCCGGGCAACGTCCTCAAGGATCAATGGGACACTTACGAAGTAGCGGCGATTGGAGCAGGCCTCGAGCCCCGCAGGGAAGACTGGAAGGTCGCCCGTACTGTGTTCCTTGCCGACACCACGCGGGAGGCGGAAGAGCGGGCTCGCCGGAACACTATCGACATCGCGCACGAGTACTTGGCGAAGGCGATTCAGCGCGGTCCGGGGCTGGGCGTGATGAAGCGAGACTTGTCGATGCCAGATTCCGATGTGGACATGGACTATTTCATGAGAGAGCTGATCATCGTGGGGGATGTCGATACGGTGCTGGACCGACTGCTGCAGTTGTGGGACGAGACCGGTCCTTTCGGCACCCTTGTAATGATGGAGTTCGACTGGGTAGACGAGGATGACCGACAGGCCTGGCTGCACAGCACGGAGCTGTTCACCGGCGAGCTGCTGCCCCGGCTAAACGTCGCGGTGGGCGCAACTGCCTCGGTTGGTTGAACGTTGAACATCGACAGTCAGAGGGGTTGGCAGTGGCCGCCGTGGGTTCGATCCCAACAGGGCCCATCAAACTCGCTTCCTGGCAGCGAGGCAGACGATCATGTCCTTTTGTCTGCCTCGACGATGGTTCCGGTGTCTTCCACACGACCCTCTCCACTCAGTTCGAACTCTTTTGCCAGAAGCTCGTATGAGCGCTGGCGTTCGGCGTAGTCGTGGGTGATAGTGAGAACGATCACATCATCGGTCTCGTACTGCTCAGCGAGACTCTCGATCTTTGCCTTCACCGTCTCGGGGTCGCCTTCAATCGATTTAGCGCGCTGCTGTTCAATGAATTCCTCATCGGCCCCGCTGAAGTTCATCGCCTTGATCTCATCCACGGACGGTACGCCCTCCATTTCTAGACCCTTGTTGCGCATCAGGCGCATGACATGACGACACGTCGCTAGGTCGTGCGCGCGTTCCGCTGAATCGGCTGTAATAGCGGAGATACCGATGTTGACTCGTGGCTTATCGAACCACTCTGATGGTTCGAAATTGTCGCGATACCACTTTACGTATTCCGGTCCACCATCTTGACTTATGAAGTGAGCGAACGAGAGAGGCAAGCCCAGTGTTGCAGCGATTCCTGTGCTGCCCATCGATGAACTCAGCAGCCATGGAACCGCCCAGTTTGGAGCAGCTGGCATTGCCCTGAGGTTGCTGAACAAATGATCAGCGGGAAACGTCTCGCTGAGGTATCGCATCAGGTCATAAACCTGTTGCGGGTACTTCTCGATCGGAAAGGTGTTTGGGCCGGGTTGTAGTGCGTAACTGGCCATCTGATCAGATCCAGGCGCACGCCCAAGGCCCATGTCCACGCGCCCTGGCGCCAGTGCCTCAAGCATTCGGAACACCTCGGCCACCTTGAGTGGGCTGTAGTGCGAGAGCATCACGCCGCCAGATCCAAGTCGGATGTTGTTCGTTCTTGAGCTCATGGCCGCGAGCAGGATTTCTGGGCTGGCGTCCGCGAGCGTACGGGAGCTGTGGTGCTCCGCCAGCCAGTAGCGGGTGTAACCCCACTTATCGGCCGCTTCTGCCAGATCCAGCGTTGCTTGAACAGCTTCGTGCGCCGTTTTGCCAACGGCTATTGGGGATTGATCAAGGATGGAGAGTTTCAATCTTTTTTACCGATATCTGGGGTTATATGGGTGTCACGTCGTCTATCGCATCGAGCGAGGCTCGAATCGCTAACTCGGCGGAACCCGGAGCGAACACACAGACTCCGATCTCGTACCCTCCTTGTTCATGGGCTATGTCGGTTGGAAGGTAGTTGATATGACCGTTACTGAATCCTGAGAATATCGTGTTCACAGTTTTTGATCGTTTTTTTATCTCGTCGGCAAGCTCGGCAAACGGTTCGACCGGTATTGAAACCAGCACGCTCTCGCCGATTCGCATCGACTGCACGTTTACCTCAATATGACCGTCACGAGTGTACGTATCTGAAAGTCGAGCGACGTTCAACTGGATATTTGCGCGCTTCACATCCGACACAGCGCGCCGGACTTCTTCCTCCGCTGCGCCAGAAGCTCTGACGGTTTCAAGTTGTTCCTCACGTTCGTCGAAAGCCTTCTGCGCGGCTTCAAGGCTGAGCACATCGCGACTAGGTAATTCGAACGAAACATTGCTGACCGCTACCGTATCGTCAGATTCGTTCGTGGGAACGTCCGTATAAATTCCAAGGTCGGCTCCTGACGCAAGGATTTGGTCCAGGTGTTCCTCGCGCTCAAGAGGGTCGATGTTCAGTCTGACCCGGGATGCTTCGGCACCTAACCTAGAACCTGCCTTGCGATAGACGCGCAAGTCTCCAGTGAATCCGTCTACCGGGCCCTGGTTACCGCTCGCTCCTTGTAAGAACAGACACATCCCCCCAACGGTGTGCTCAACAACCGAACGCAATGTTCCTGGGAAGTCGGGGGTAACCCACTGATTCTCATGCGCCATTATCGTGGGGTGCATCGCGTAGTTGACGATCGTCGCAATTGGGTTTCCATCCGCGTCGTCGAAGCCCACAACGTCAACGTCGTGATCGACAAAACCACTCCAGTTACGACCGGTAAACAGCTCGCCGTTGTTGCGGGCGGGGCGTCGGTTGATATTTATTTCGCAGCTGCCACGACCGAAACCTGTTCGTGCTTGACTGAGAGAGTTCTTTGCGTCGACCACCGCTCTCGCGCATGCAACCGGAATAGTGCTCCACCACTCTTTGGCGAGATCAATCCCGTCCTTGATCCACTGGCTGAACGTGATCGGACCCGAATGAGTGTGGGTATAGGCAAGCCGGATGTTGTCAAAGGGAATCCCTGATTCGTCTGAAATGAGCTGGCGGATGTCCTGATCTTGCTCAGGTGTGAAGAGCAATATGTCCACATCGACAATTGCTAACTCAATGTCGTGGTTAGTCACCACCAATGCAGTCACAAGCAAGGACATGTCATTCCCAAGGGAGACCTGGTGAGTTTGAGCACCCCAACCAGCGTGGGCTACTCCAACCTTCGGGCTAATGTCGACTCGGGCAACTCCAGCGCAGAGCAACGGAAACACTCCAGTAACTTACGCCCTTGGGGACTCGGAAAATCTAGCCAACATTACATCGAATATTGATCACCTGACCGCTCGATTCATTGCCTGCGATGCCTTATTTCCGGCCTCTAAATCTCAAAACCAGGGGATTGACTCTCAAACACCGCTTTAGTAAGTTCCTCGCACGAGTCGAAAACGGTCCGGAATCGCCAGATATTACGAACAGAAAGACGTGTGTTTGCTGTGGTAACTGCATTCAAAACGAAGATTGAACTGGTTGCCCATCTGATGCGGCGTGCGGCGTTTGGACTACCCGCCTACCGGTTGGAGCAGCTTGCGGATCAGAGATACGAGGATTTGGTCGAAGACCTGCTCGACATCGAGAGCAAGCATCGCCCCGAAGAAGACCTGCTTGAGCGGTTTCTCTCAGAGCATGCGGACGAAGAAAATTCGGCGATGACAGCAGCTCGCTGGTACTTCCGGATGATCAACTCTGAGCGAGTGCTTGAGGAAAAAGTTGCTCTTTTCTGGCACAACCGATTTGCTACAGGTATCGCCAAATCCAACGTAAACCTGATGATGTGGGCTCACTTAGAAATGTTGCGAGATCACGGTATGGGCAATTTTCGCGTTATCTTGCAAAAACTGTCTCGGGATCCGGCGATGATCTGGTGGTTGGATCAGCAGACGAATCACAAAGGCGCAATCAACGAGAACTACGGTCGTGAGCTGCTCGAACTATTCTCGATGGGTCGGGGCAACTACACCGAGGACGACGTCCGGGCTGCCGCCCTGGCGTTTACGGGCTGGACTCTTGATCAATCGATTCCGCGCTATCCGAACGGTTGGTGGGATTTCAGCTTCGTCTATCGGGAAGACGACCATGACCATACTCAGAAAACCTTTCTTGGGCGGACTGATGATCTTAACGGCGATGACGTCATTGATGAAGTTGTAAAACACGAAGCAACAGCAAGATTTGTCGCCGATAATATCTACCGCTATTTCGTCTCAGATGAGCCTAATGAAGCCGAGGTGGAGGCTTTGATGAAGGTTTATTTCGAATCTGACTATGAAATCAAACCTTTGCTCCGCTATGTATTCAACTCGGAGTCTTTCAAAAATGCCGCTTACCAAAAGGTTCGCTGGCCGGTGGATCACGTAGTTAATATCGTGAACATCACCGGTCGTCACACTGATCCGTATGAAGGCGGATTAAAGAAATTGGCGGAAGCTTCGGCGCTAATGGGTCAACGGCTGCTCGACCCCCCGTCGGTTGAAGGCTGGCACACTGGTCGAGAGTGGATAGATTCATCATTTTTAATCGAACGAGTGAACTTTGCCGCAAGGATGCTCGGTGACACCACTTCTCCAGGCATGCGAAAGATCATTGAGCGAATATCGACCGGAAAGACCAGCATCACCCCCAACCAGCTGGTCGATGCTTGCCTGTACGAACTGGGTTGTGTCGAAATCAGCGAAAAAACTAGAGCAATTTTGCGTGAAGAGTCGAAACTGCCAGAGACCGTCAGGGTCGACGATAGCTTTGACGATATGGTCGCCCGGCGACGCGCCCGCCACCTGTGCCGGAGAATCCTCGTTGACGCCGGAGATGACCACGCGGCCCACAAACTGGTCCTGAGGAATCATAAAAAGTATGGCGAGAATGACCACGGGCAGTACCACATTCATCAGCGGTCCGGCTACCAGAACCAGGAAGCGTGTGCCGGTGCCTTTGCTGGCCAGGCTGCGGGGGATTTCCGGGTTACTCTCCCCGGCCAACCGTACAAACCCGCCCAAAGGAGCCCAGTTGACGGAGTACATCATGTCTGCCAGGAGGAACGAGCCTCCGTCGGCTTCCACGGCGCGAATTTTTCCTTCGTGCTTCAACAGGTCGTCCGGCTCGGCATCATCGGACCCGTCATCCCTGGAAGTGGCGTCTTCTGAGGAGCGTTCTGCTTTAGCAAGCGCCTTAGGCTTGGCCGCCTCGATGATGCGGGCCACCAAATTGCCATGAGCGTCCTCGGTGGAGTAAACCTTGACCTTTTGGCCCAAGTTCAGGTCTGCCAGACCGCTTAGGTTCACGAAGCGGGTGAAGGGGTCGATGAGGACTCGCGTTTTGCCGGTGTAGATGCCAAAGGCACGGGGCGGGAACCCCACGCCGAACTCAAGAACCTTGAC
>Ga0208113_1001122_pt1 | contig 13077 bp, 13 predicted proteins | sample Knorr_S7_td_NADW_FD_185598 | JGI IMG/M metagenome (GOLD analysis project Ga0208113, IMG submission 185598) | Marine microbial communities from Southern Atlantic Ocean transect - Knorr_S7_td_NADW_ad_2505m_LV_A (SPAdes) (version 2) | ecosystem: Environmental > Aquatic > Marine > Oceanic | place...
CTCCTAATTTAATGTAGATTAATAGATTCATTTAAATATATACAAGTTAATATAGTAAATACATAAGCTTGTAAAATTGCAATAAGAACTTCAAGAGCTGTTAAAGCAACATCAACAATAAGCGGTGCAATGCCAAATATTCCTAAAGAAAATACAAAACCCGCAAATATTTTTAACATTGTATGACCAGCCATCATATTAGCAAACAATCTAACAGACAAGCTTATAGGTCTTGATAAATAAGATATTATTTCAATTGGTATCATCAAAGGAAGCATTAGCATTGGAGCACCTTTTGGTACAAATAAACCGAAAAATTTAAAACCATGCATGAAAATTCCAATTAAAGTTATAAATAAAAAAATAAACATTGCGAGAACAAATGTAACAATTATGTGGCTTGTAAAAGTAAAACTGTAAGGCAACATACCAAGCAAATTACCAAATAAAATGAATGTAAATAACGTAAATATAAAAGGAAAAAATTTTTGACCTTTATGCCCAATATTATCATTAATCATATTTGCTATAAATTCATATAATAATTCTGACATAGTCTGGAAACGATTAGGAATAATTTTTTTGTTTTTTATTGATAAAATCAAAAAAATAGAAACAACTAAAATTGATAAAATCATAAACATAGATGAATTAGTAAATGAGATGTCAATATTATTTAACTCAAGCGGGACTATTTTTTTTATCTCAAATTGATGAATAGGGTCAGCCATAATTTAAAGAAAAAAAGTTATTTAATGCAATTTATCATTTTTTTTTTTTAAAACCAACCTCAAATCCTAATTTTTTTACTGACCTAAATACATTCATAATACCTGCGGCGAATCCAAGTATTAAAAAAATAAATAAAAAAATTGGTTTAGATTGAAAATAATTATCAAGAAATAGACCTATTACTAAACCTACAATTATTGCAGATATTAATTCTACTCCTAATTTTAAAAAAGTACCAAAATCTTTAAAATCTTTATTTTTTTTTTGATTTTTTATTTTTGAATTTAATTTTTTTAAATTCTCAAGTTTTTTGTTAAAGTCATTAAGTTTTTTCTTCAATATTTTTAACTAACTTCTCTAAGTTTTTGTGCTTCTTCAAGTTTAATTGAAATTAATTTTGATATTCCAGTCTCAGCCATGGTAATACCATATAATCTATCCATATGTGCCATAGTAATAGGATTGTGTGTAATTATTACAAATTTTGTTAATGTTTCTTGATTAATTTTTTTAATTACTTTACAGTATTTTTCAATATTTATGTCATCTAATGAAGCATCAACTTCATCTAAAACACAAATTGGAGAAGGATTTTGAAGAAAAACTGCTAAAATTAAAGCGGTTGCTGCCATAGTTTTCTCTCCACCTGATAATAATGATAAAGTGTTCATTTTTTTTCCAGGTGGCGACGCAAATACTTCTAAACCCGATAATAAAGGATCAGATGAACCAACCATTTTAAGGAAAGCCTTCCCGCCATCAAAAAATTGTGCAAATAAATTTATAAAATTTTGATTAACATCATCAAAACACTTGCTTATTTTTTCTCTTCCCTCTTTATTTATATTTGATATTGTTTCCCTTAATTTTAGAATTGCTTTTTCCACATCGATTTTATCATTAACCATGGTTTCAATTTTTTTGTTACTTTCTTTTGCTTCATTTTCTGCTGTAAAATTTATTGGTCCTATTTTATCAAACTTTCTTTTTTCAATATTTAGATCATTTTGTAAAATATTTCTTGCAGGAAGATCTTGAACATTAATTTTTTCTTGTTTTAAAATATCTTCATTTAATTTTAGTGAAAAATTATTTTCACTTTCTTGATATGCATTATCTAAATCATTTTTTAAATATTCTAAATCTGTTTCTAATCTGGTTTTTTCTTCGTGGTTTTCTATTTTTTTGTCTGAATTTAATTTTATTTTTTCATCTATTTTTTTAGTCTGATTTGGATCAATAGTAATTTCTTTTTCTAATTGAATAATTTTTTCATCTAAAGAATTTATTTTTGTTTCAATCTCAACATTTTTTTTACTTATTTCTTCAGGTTTATTTTCTAAATTTTTTAACTCATTATTTGTAAATTTTTCTCTTTTGACAAGTTTTTCCAAGTGTTTTTTTGTATCGTCTATTCTTTTGCTCCATTTTGCATATTCTTCTTCAAAATCAAAAATTTTGTCTAAATTAGTTAATTTAGAAAAATTATTTTTTATATCTGTAAATGAAGAAAATACACTCTTAATCTTTTCAGAAATAATATCAAAAGTATTTTTTATTGGACTTATTAAATTTTTGTTTTTATTACTTAATTCATCTATTTTAGAATTTAATTCATTAGATTTAGATATAATAAACTCAATTTTTTTAAGTTCATTTTCTATATCCTTTTTTAAATTAATAAAATTTTCTTTATCTGTATTTTTTTCACTATTTGAAATTTTCATATCAAGTTCTTTTGTTTCGTTGAATATATTTTTTTGTAGTTTTGATAAAGAAAAATTAGCATCTTCTAAAAACTTTTTTTCTCTTGATATATCATCAGCTAATTGTGTTAATCTATTTTTTAAACTGTCTTTTTGAATAGAAATTCTATTAATTTCATCTAAGTTTTTTTGTTTTTCTATAAGATAATTTTGTTTTTCATTTTTTAAATTATTTAAATCATTATTTTTTTCATTACTTTTACTAAGAAATTTATTTTTTTCATTTTTGTAATTTTCAAGCAAAGAATCAATTTTATTTATTTCAAAATTAATTTTTTCAAGTCTTTCCATTTTTTTTGAAATTTTATTTATGTTGTTTATACATCGAATTTTTATGAGAGTAATTTCTAAGTTATTTATTTTATCTTTAACGGTTTTATATTTATCCGCTTCTTTAGCTTGTTTTTCAAGAGCTTTACATTGATCTTTATGTGTTTTAATAATATCTTCCAATCTAGATAGATTTATTTCAGCAGATTTTAGTTTTAATTCAGCCTCATGTCTTCTTGCATGTAGACCGGTAATTCCAGCTGCTTCTTCAAGCAATATTCTTCTTTCATCTGGCTTAAAGCTTATTAATTTATGAACCTGACCTTGTGCTACTATAGAAGTTGTGTCAGGTCCAGAAGAAGCGTCAGCAAATAATAAATGTACATCTTTTGCTCTTACTACTTTGTTATTTATATAATAAGTAGAACCTTTTTCCCTTTCTATTTTTCTTTTTATTTCTATAGTGTCGTAATCATTAAATATTTCGGGAGCTTTTTTCTTTTTATTATCAATGGTAATTTCAATTTCTGCTAAGTCGTTTTGAGGCCTGATTGAGGTTCCATTAAATATCACATCATCCATTCCCTTACCACGCATTTCTTTTGGAGATGTTTCACCCATTATCCATTTTAATGCATCAACAATATTTGATTTTCCACAACCATTAGGCCCAACAATTCCAGTTAAACCTTTTTCAATATCTAATTCTGTTCTTTCAACAAAAGATTTAAAACCGGTAATTCTTAGTTTAACAAAGTCCATGTTAATTAATTAAACTTTCAATAATTTTTTCAAAATTTTCATAGCTCATAGTACTATATTTTTTCTCATTAATTATTAATGAAGGGGTGGAACTTATATTATATTTTTCTTCTGCTAGAGTCCTAGTTTTTATAATGCCATCAACTATTTGTTCATCATTAAAACAAGCATTTATTTTATTTTCATTTAAACCAGCTAATTTACCAATGTTCGTGAGTTTATCTATAAAAGTATCATCGTTTGCAATCCATTTTTTTTGTGTAGCTAGAATTAATTTAACAAAATCAAAATATTTTTCTTTTGGCGCACATTTTGCAAGTATAGATCCATACAATGCTTGTTTATCTAAAGGAAAATCTCTATAAATAAATTTTATTTTATTAGTATCAATATAATTTTCTTTAATTTTTGGATAAACTTCTTTATGAAAGTTTGCGCAGTGAATACATGTCATAGATGCATATTCAATAACTACAATTTTGGCATTATTGTTTCCTAAAAATATTTCATCATCTGTTTTAGCTTTTATAATCTCATATTTCGAGAAAATAAGGAAAATGAATATAATTAAGAATTTGCTAATATTGTGTTTCATTTTTTAATTACCACTATATCTAGTATAATTATAAAAATTAATATATTATGAGCAAGGTCTAATTTATTATCCAAATAATGTTTTATTAAGTTTTTTTAAGGCTGTTCTAACGTCACCTTTCTTAACTTTATTAGTTACTTTAGATTGAGTATTTTTATCTCTTTTTTTAATAATTTTACTTTTTTTATAAGTATCTTTAATGTCAAAATCTTGTACCACACTAATTTTACTAATAGCTTTATATCCAAAATATTGATTGAGTTTTTCAATTATTTCTTCATTTTTAAATTCTATTTCCATTGATCTACCTCGTTTTGTTTTTAAAAAAATTAGCCCATTTGAATTTTTTATGTCTGAAAAAGTAATTTTTATAGGCCAACAAAATTTTGCAATATCATCTCCAATAATTTCTCTCCATTTTTTTATTAAAGACACCTCAAGAAAATTTTTTTCTTTTATATTTTTATCTACAATTTTGGGTAAACTATTTCCAATCTTTTTAAAATAGCTTTGCTTTCTTTCCTTCATAACTTAATTTTTTTTTAAAATTTATATTTTGTTATAATATCAAAAAAAATGGCAAATTTAACTGATAACTTATTAAATTGGTACAGCAAAAATAAAAGAAAACTTCCTTGGAGAACAAAAAAAAACATTACAAATCCTTATTATGTTTGGATAAGTGAAATAATGCTACAACAAACAAATGTAAGTACTGTTATTAATTATTACAAAAAATTTATTTCCAATTGGCCAACTATTAATTCCTTATCTAAAGCAAAATTAGATACAATTTTATTTACATGGCAAGGACTAGGATATTATAACAGAGCAACTAACTTATATAAAACTGCAAAAATTATATGTAGTAAATATAATGGAAAAATACCAAGCACATATGATACTTTAACCCAGTTACCAGGAATTGGAGAATATACTGCTAATGCCATTATGGCCATAGCATATAATAAAAACACAATTGGTATTGATGTTAATATTAGTAGAATTATTTCTAGGGTATATAATTTAAATCCAAATAATAACAAGGAAATATCTAAAATGCTTTGTAAATTATTACCAAATAATAAATGTAGTAATTTCATGCAAGCATTAATGGATGTTGGTGCAAAAATATGTAAAAAAAGAAATGTTGACTGTTTAATTTGTCCATTAAAAAAATACTGTAATTTCTATAATGAAAAGAAGAAAATAAATTTTGATGTTTTAAAAAATAAAAAAAAGAAATTTCTATTTGTTTATTTAATAAAGCATAAGAATCAAATAATTTTGAAAAAAGGAAAAAATACTAAATTTCTTCGTGGCTTAATGGAAATTCCGAATAATTTACTAAATAGAAAAACTTCTTTAAAAATAGCAAAAAAAAATGCCCCTTTAGAACTTGATTGGAAAATTGTTCCAGGAAAACTAAATTCTAAGATTAGTAACTTTGAATTAGAAATTAGATTTTTTAAGGCGCAAGTTAAGCAAAAATTTTTTTTAAAAAATGCAATATGGGTTAATAAAAGTGAAATACAAAAAATACCAATTTCAACTTTAATGAAAAATATTTTATCTTACCTAAATCCCGCCTAATTCTGATCTAATTTTTTCTCTTAAAACATCTATACTTACAGAATCTTTTTTTTCATACTTATACCAAAATGTCCATCCATTGCATGATGGTAAATTAAGCAAATTTGCAGCAACGCTATGTATTGATCCTTTGAATTTTTCAGAAATAATTGATCCATCAACTCTAACTTTTACATACCATTTTTTTTTTAAATCATGAAGAATATCCCCTGGTTTTATTAAGTTAAACTCTATTAATCTTCCAAAAGGTATTCTTTTTTGTTGTCTTTTTTCAATTATTTTTAACATTTTCATATTTTTTAATGGTTTAACTAGGTCAATTCTTTCTTTAGCAAATTTTATGTATTTTTTTTTACTTTCTATGCCAATAAACTTTCTATTATATTTTTTTGATACAGCCCCTATAGTTCCTGTTCCAAAAAAAGGGTCCAATATAATATCTCCAGGATTGGTTGCAGATAACAGAATTCTTGTAATAAGCGCTTCTGGCTTTTGAGTTGGATGTACTTTTTTACCTCTATATTTTAATCTTTCCGGACCATTACAGATTGGAAAAAACCAATCACTTCGCATTTGTTTATCATCATTAAGTGATTTCAGAAGATTGTAGTTAAATGTATATTTAGAATTTTTATTTTTAGAACACCAAATTAAAGTTTCATGAGCATTTGAAAATCTTGTGCCCTTAAAATTTGGCATTGGATTAGTTTTAATCCAAACAATATCATTTAAAATCCAAAAATCCAAGTCTTGCAAAATTTTTCCAATTCTAAAAATATTATGATATGTTCCAATAACCCAAATGGTTCCATCTTCTTTTAAGACTCTTTTAGCAGCACTAATCCATTTTTTTGTAAAATCATCATATTCTTCAAAGTTTTTAAATTGGTCCCAATTTTCTCTGACGCCATTTACATTTGTATGATCTGGTCTTTTTAATTCTTTTTCTAGTTGCAGGTTATAAGGGGGATCAGCAAATATTAAATCTACTGATTTTGAAGGCAATTTTTTCATTTTTTCTAAACAATTGCCTAGATATATTTTATTAGTAGCAAAATTTTTTATTTCCATTTTGATCCCGATTTTTTTTATTTATTTTATCATTTTTGTGATTGGTTTAAAAGATTTTCTATGATGAGGAGTTATACCAAATAATTTTATCCTATCAATATGTAATTTTGTTCCATAACCTGAATTTTCATTCCAAAAAAATTCAGGATATTTATAGGATAATTTTTTCATTAAATTATCTCTTATAACTTTTGCAATGATTGATGCAGATGCAATAGAAATAGATTTATTATCACCATTTTTTATTGCTTTAACATTTGCTTTAATTTTTGGAGTATTAATACCATCGACTAATACAAAATTAGCTCTAACTTTTAGAGATATATATGCTCTTTCCATAGCAATTAAGGAGGCTTGGAGAATGTTTTTTTCTTCAATTTCTTTAACACTAGCTGCTCCTACACCAAATGAAATAATATTTATTAAAATTTTATAAAGTTTTTTTCTAATTTTTTTTGATATTTTCTTTGAGTCGTTAATCTTAATTATTTCTGGATATTTTTTTAAAAAATTTTTCCATAAAGATCTCTTAATGTATACTGCAACAGCTACAACTGGCCCAGCAAGAGGGCCTCTTCCTACTTCATCTATTCCAACAACAATATTTCCAAATTTTTTTTCTATATCAAAATTCATTATTTTAGCTTTGGAAGAATTTCGACTAAATTACATGGTTTAAAAGAAGAATCTAGTTGATATTTTATAATTTTGTCCCACGCATCTTTACATGCAGAAGGAGAACCAGGTAATGAAAATAAATACTTACCGTTAGAAATTCCAGCACAGGCTCTTGATTGTATTGTTGCAGTCTTAATTTTTTTGTAGCTTAGCATTCTGAAAGTTTCACCGAAACCTGGAATATCTTTTTCGAAAAAAAACTTAAATACCTCTGGTGTTATATCTTTTTTAGTTAAACCTGTTCCACCAGTAGCTATAATAACATCTATATTCTTTTTTTTTAACCAATCCTTAAGAATTTTTTTTATTTCTATCTTATTATCCTTACATATTTTTTTTTCAAATAAATTATGATGTGAGTTTAATATTTTATTTTTTAATAATTCTCCTGATTTATCAGTTTTAGAATTTCTTGTATCAGATACTGTAAGAATCGCTATATTTAATTTTTTTTTCATGCTTAAATTTTTAAATTTATTATTTTCTCTTTAACTTTTTTTAAATCTTCCCAAGCTATCTTTTTTTTGTCTGGAGATCTTAATAAATAGCTTGGATGAAAAATACAAGTTGTAAATATTTTTTTCTTTAAAAAAGGATTTTTGTAATTAAACCACTTACCATGATTTTTAGTTATACCTTCATTTAAATTTAGTATAGACTTTGATGCAACATTACCAAAAAGTAAAAGTATTTTTGGTTTTATTATAGAAATATGTTCTTCAACATATGGAAGAAAAAAATTAATTTCATTATCAGTTGGGGTCCTATTATCTGGAGGTCTCCAAGGAATGATGTTAGTTATATAGACATTATTTTTTCTATCAAGCCCTATAGCATCGATCATTTCATCAAGTTTTTTCCCTGCAGTGCCAACAAAAGGTTTTCCAATCTTGTCTTCTTCATAACCAGGTGCTTCCCCAATAATCATAATATCAGATGTTAAAACTCCATCATAAAAAACAAAATTTTTTGCCTTTAATTTTAATTCACAATCTAAATTTATAATTTTTTTTTTTAATTTTTTTAATTGATCCTCAAATCTTTTTTTTTGATTTTCAGGATAAAGATAATTTTTAAATCTTATTCTTGGCTTGTTTTGAATATGTGTTTCAACACCAAACGATTTATAATAATTAAGTATTGTTAATGAATGTTTTCTAGTGTTTGTCATTTTCTTTTAATGTTAAATTTTTTTGTTATGTTATGATACAAAAATTTATTTATGACTAAAGAAACAAATTTGATAAGTTAATTATTTTCTTATATCTTTATATATATGACTAGAGAATCAATGAATTTTGATGTTTTAATAATTGGAGCTGGTCCATCAGGGCTTTCTGCTGGTATTAGGCTTGCTCAATTAGCAAAAAAAAATAATAAAGAATTAAGTGTCTCTGTTGTTGAAAAAGGTTCGGAAGTTGGAGCTCATATATTATCGGGCGCTGTTTTAGAAACAAAAGCCTTAGATGAGTTAATACCAGATTGGAAAAGTAAAGATACACCGCTTAAAACTGAAACAAAAAAAGACAATTTTATATTATTGACAAAAAATAAATCTTTTAAACTACCAACTCCACCGCAAATGAAAAATGATGGAAACTATATTATTAGTTTAGGAAATTTTTGTAGGTGGTTAGCTAAACAGGCAGAAGAATTAGGTGTAAATATTTTTCCTGGTTTTGCTGCATCAGAAATTCTTTATGATGAAAAAACAAAGAAAGTCATTGGTATAAGAATAGGAGACCAGGGAATTGATAAAAATGGAAAACAGTTAGAAAATTTTCAACAAGGTTACGATCTTTTGGCTAAACAAACGATTTTTGCTGAGGGATGCCATGGTTCATTAACAAAAAAATTAATTAATAAATATAATTTAAGGGAAAATTCAGACCCTCAAACATACGGTATTGGGTTAAAAGAATTATGGGAGATCAAACCAGAAAATCACAAATTAGGGGAAATAATTCATTCTATAGGTTGGCCTTTGGACAATCAAACTTATGGAGGATCTTTCCTTTATTATTTAGAAAATAATCAAGTTTCAGTAGGTTTTGTTATAGGTTTAGACTATAAAAATCCACATTTAAGTCCATTTGATGAGTTTCAAAGATTTAAAATACATCCTAAAATAAAAAAAATTTTTGAAGGTGGCAAAAGAATTTCCTACGGAGCAAGAGCATTAACCGAAGGAGGATTTCAATCAATTCCTAAATTGACTGTACCTGGAGGATTGCTTGTAGGATGTACAGCAGGTTTTATGAACGTGCCAAAAATAAAAGGGACCCATACTGCAATGAAATCAGGAATGATTGCTGCTGAAGAAATTTTTAAAAATATTTTTGATGAAAAAAAAATAGAAATTAATACTTATGAAGACGAGATAAAAAAATCATGGATTTGGGATGAACTTTATAGAGTAAGAAATATAAGACCATCATTCCAATGGGGTTTTTGGCCTGGTTTAATATATAGTGCTATTGATACTTTTATTTTTCGAGGCAAGGCTCCTTGGACTCTAAAACACCATGATGACCATAAATCTTTAAAAGAAGCAAAAAAATCAAAAAAAATTGATTATCCAAAACCAGATGGTGTTATTACGTTTGATAAATTGTCATCAGTTTTTATTTCGAATACTAATCATGCTGAAAATCAACCATGTCACTTACAATTAAAAGATAATAATATTCCAATAGAATATAATTTAGAAAATTATGACGCACCAGAGCAAAGATATTGCCCTGCAGGCGTTTATGAAATAGTTGATTTAGAAAAGAATTCACCAAAATTACAAATTAATGCACAAAATTGTGTACATTGTAAAATTTGTGATATAAAAGATCCAAGTCAAAATATAAATTGGATAACTCCAGAAGGAGGAGGAGGCCCTAGATATCCAAATATGTAGATACTTCATTTTTAAAAATGAATAAATTTTTTATTATAATTTTTTTTTTTTTTATTTATTTTCATAAATCTTTATTAGCAATAGATTTTGGTAATTACTTAGCTGGCGAAAGTGCGTTAAATAATAAAGATAACAAAACAGCTATATATTATTTTAAAAATGCAATTGATTTAAATAAACTTGATACTGAATTTGGACAAGATGTAGCTCAAAAACTATGTGCTTTATATCTTTTAGAAGGAGAGATAGATAAATGTATTTTATTAGGAAAAAAAATTGAAAAAAAACTTACCTCAGACAGTATTACGAATACAAATATTTTAATGGCTTTAATTGTTGGGGATATAAAGAAAAAAAAATTTAGTTCTGCATTAAATAGATTAAAAAAAATAAAAAAAAGTTCTTATGAGAGATTTTCAGTTCCTATTATTGAGGCATGGTTAATTGCTAAGGAAAAAAGAAATCTTAACAAGGCCAAACAAAAATTAAATGAATTAGAAAAAGATCTTGTAATAAATAGCTTAAGAAATCTGAATTTAGCTTTGATTCATGAATTTTTTAATAAAAATGATGAAGCATTAATATATTATCAAAAATCTATAAATGCTTTGACCCAGCCCTCTTATAGATTAGTAGAAGTTTCAGCCAATGCTTTTGAAAGAAATGGTGATTTTGAAAAAGCAAAAGATATTTATATTAAATTTTTATCTAATTCTAATGACAATTTATTAATTGAAAAATCACTAAAAAGAATTGAAAAAAAGGAAGTACCAAATAAATTAATTGTAAATATAGATGACGCAATTGCAGAATTATTTAGCACAATTTCTAGCACTTTTAGTTCAGATTTTACAAATAATTTTTCAATAATTTATTCACATTTTTCTTTATATCTAAAAAAAGATTTTGAAGTTGCACAACTTTATCTAGCTGAATTATTAGAAAATAACGAAAGGTATGCTGAAGCAAATAATTTGTATGAAAAAATAAAACCATCATCAAATTTTTTTTGGCATTCAAAGTTAAAAAAAGCAAGAAATTTAGAATTGTTAGGCGATAGCAAAAGTTCAATTCCGATTTTAAAGAGAATGTCTGATGAAAAAAAAGAAAGATATGATTCTTTAAAACTTCTTGGCGATATATATAGAAATTATAATAAGTATAATGAGGCTATAAAATTTTACAATGAAGCAGTATCAAGAATAGAAAAAATTGGTTCAGAACATTGGGATCTACTATATTCAAGAGGAATTGCATACGAAAGAAATAATCAGTGGAACAGGGCAGAAAAAGATTTTTTAAAAATTTTAGAATTAGTGCCAGACCAACCAGATGTTTTAAATTATTTAGGTTATTCATGGATTGAACAAAATACTAACCTTGACCAAGCTAAAAAATTTATTCTTAAGGCTGTAAGAATGAAACCAAGTGATCCATATATTGTGGATAGTTTAGGTTGGGCTTATTATAATTTAAAAGAATATGATAAAGCAATAGAAGAACTTGAAAGAGCAGTTAATTTGAAACCGACTGATCCAATTATTAACGATCATTTAGGAGATGCATATTTAAAGGTTAATAGAAAACTAGAGGCATTATATCAATGGAAGAAAGCAATCCAATTTAAACCAGAGAATGATTTAGAGAAAAAAATAGAGAAGAAGATAAAAAAATATGATGATAATAATCAATTAGATCTTCTATAAATCAATGTTAAAAGGAAAAACCTTTAAATGTAAAGCATACGCAAAAATAAATTTGTTTCTTAATGTATTTAATAAAACGAAAGACAACTTACACAATTTAAAAAGTTTGGTTTGTTTTATAGATCTTTATGATGAAATAATAATTTCTGAAAATAACAAATTTTTAATAAAAATTAAAGGACCATTTAAAAATTTTGTTAAAAAAAGAGAAAATATAATTGAGAAAACTTTTATTATTTTTTCAAAATTTTCAGGTTTAAAGACTAATTATAAAATACTTTTAAACAAAAAAATTCCAGTCGCTGCCGGTTTAGGGGGAGGTTCCGCTGATGCAGCTGCTATCTTACAAGGGTTAAATCTTTTAAATAAAAAAAAGATAAAAAAAAAAGATTTATTTAAACTTGCTATGGAAATTGGATCTGATGTGCCAGCTTGTTTATATAATAAAAATGTTTTTTTTTCTGGTTATGGTCAGATTTTATCTAAAGCCCCAAAAATTCCACCAGTTTCAGTATTATTAATTAATCCTTGTAAAGAACTTTCAACAAAAAAAGTTTTTAATATATACAAAAAAAATAAATTAATAAAAAAAAGTAATTTTATATATAAAAATTTTTTTTTATGGATATTAGAACAAAATAATGATTTACAAAAATATGCAGAAAAATTTGTTCCAGAAATTAAAGAAATGATCAAGTTTTTAAGCTCATCAAAAAACTGCTTTTTTTCAAAAATGACAGGTAGCGGGCCAACGGTTTTTGGTTTGTTTAGAAAAAAGATAGATGCAGGAAAAGTAAACCTTTTATTAAAAAAAAAACACCCTAAATGGTGGTCAGGAGTTTATTCAATTAAAACTTAATCTTTGAATAAATTTACTTTTTAATATAATTTTATACTAATGCTTTTTTATTGGGGCGTCGCCAAGTGGTAAGGCACGAGTTTTTGGTACTCGCATTCGCAGGTTCGAATCCTGCCGCCCCAGCCATTAATTTAAAA
>Ga0208113_1001126_pt1 | contig 13045 bp, 6 predicted proteins | sample Knorr_S7_td_NADW_FD_185598 | JGI IMG/M metagenome (GOLD analysis project Ga0208113, IMG submission 185598) | Marine microbial communities from Southern Atlantic Ocean transect - Knorr_S7_td_NADW_ad_2505m_LV_A (SPAdes) (version 2) | ecosystem: Environmental > Aquatic > Marine > Oceanic | place...
TATGATGTGTAGAGATGTAAAAGTAAGTAAATAAAAAGGCCCCGTCGCGTGACAGGGCCTTTCGTCAGAGATAAGTGGTTTCTCTCAAGTGATCCGGGTGAGACTCGAACTCACGGCCAATGGCTTAAAAGGCCACTGCTCTACCAACTGAGCTACCGGATCTCCAAAGGGTTTGTTTTGCTTTAAAATGCGGTGGCGAAATTACTAATTAGCCAGAAAAATATAACAACCTATTCCTTTAGCACATTTCACTTATTAACGGTTATATAATGAATAAAGTAATTGTATTATTTTTATTGTCCTTTAATCATGTATAATTAAATTTCAGCTGTCTTGGGTAATATTATTCCGCTATAATAGTTATTTATGACCAAGGATGTTTTTTAGAAAAACGGAGGTAAAGATGCATTTAAATAGAATCTTAGCAGCGTTGCTGTTGCTGTTTGGAACTCTTTCATTTGCCGGCCAGACCGGGAAAATTTCCGGTAAGGCTACCAATAGCCAGACCGGGGAAGCCCTGGTTGGGTGTAATGTATTGGTAAAGGGCACCCCTTCCGGTGCCAGTACTGATGCAAATGGCGAATATTTTATCATTAACCTTTCTCCAGGAAAGTATGACGTGGAATTTTCCATGATCGGATATGCCAGCTACACGGCGGAAGGTGTCAGCGTCAATATTGACGTTACTACGCCAGTGAATGCCGCTCTCGCAACAGAAGCTGTACAAATGGCCGGTATTTCCGTCACTGCTGAAAAGCCAGCGATCGAGAATACATTAACATCCACAAAATATATCGTATCTGGTGATCTCATGGCTGGAATGGCAATAACAGATGTGAATGATGTAATAAAAACATTGCCGGGTGTAACTGAATTTGGCGGCGATCTGCATATCCGCGGCGGACGGTCCGGCGAGGAAATGTACCTGGTGGACGGCGCATCCGTTACCAATGCGGTGATGGGCGGCGAAGCGATCCCGGTGAACCCAGGCATGGTGGGTGAGCTCCAGTTGATTACCGGGACCTTTAACGCAGAATACGGACAGGCCATGTCCGGTCTGTTCAATACAGTATTAAGAGAACCGGCAGAGGGTCTGCATGCCAGTTTTGGTTTTCGCACCACCCTTGGCCAGGATTATTTGAGGACCGATGCAGGCGATTTCAGCGAGACAGATGTTTATGCTGAAACCATGGAAATTGTTGATGACCAGGGCAATTACACCAATGCAGCAGATGGAACAGATTATACTATGACTGATTTTGGAGGTGAAAAGACCATCATGGATTTCAGTGCCGGTTTCGGCGGCGGCGCTTTTGGCGGCGTCTTTTCTTTCCGCCAGCTGGATGATGCCGGTCGTCTCCCGGGCTTGGCTGAGGACCTGACAAATATTCAGGCGAAGTTTAATTTCCAATTAGGGAACAACCTGAAGCTAAGTGCTGAAGTGATGAATTATGCCAGGAATGGTTTTTATGATCCAACCTATGACGCAGAGCGGATGGATGCCGGCATGGATATGTGGCAGTGGGTCTGGGCCATGGGTCAGTATCCGCGCACAGAAGAGAGCGCCACCCAGTTTGGGCTGACCGCTAATTATGTTATGTCTCCCAGCACCAATGTTACGGTACGGGTGGACATGATGATGCGCACTCAGGAAGATGGCGCACAAAGCGCTAACGGGGAATTTGTTGATTTTGTTGATAACGCACAGGTTACAGCTTCCACCACGTATAGTGGTGCAGACGGCCCCGACCACACTAAGGTCATGGAAGACCGGGCCAATTCCAATGCCTGGTATAATATGGAAAATGTTTACGGGCACTATTTCAACTCTGATGAGAAAATTACCACGCTCGGTGTCCATGCCACCAGCCAGCTGAATAATCGTCATCAGATCAAAGCCGGCTTTGATTATCGCATGTTTGATCTTGATCGCTGGGGCCGTGATGTCTGGTATGGCCGAACCCTGGGCTATACAGAAGAAAACCCCAGACTGCAATACGCCAGTTTTGGTGATGCCGCCCCTACGGAAATAGCCGCCTATGTTCAGGACCAGATGGAATTCAACGATATCATCTTGAATGTGGGCCTTCGTTTTGATGGTTTTGATGCCGGCTCTGATCAAGGTGTCTGGGCCCACGAAGCAGTAGCCGATGCAGGTGCTGATCCAACGCTGAACCCATTTGATCCATCCAAGCGGCGTGCTACAGAAATGAAGACCCAGATCAGTCCCAGATTGGGCGCTTCATTCCCTGTTGGCGATAATATGGCCTTTCACTATGCTTATGGTTCATTCTTCCAGCGTCCGCATTTTTACTCTCTTCTGAATAACCATATGGCGCAGATGGATGGCGGCACAGAGTCCGGCTTCTTTATCTACCTGGGCAATGCCGATATGGACCCCATGAAAACATCCACTTATGAGATGGGATTACAGTACAGTTTATCCACCAACCTGAAACTGGATGTTTCCGGGTATCATAAAGATATATCCAACTACCCGGCTTCACAGGAAGTTTATTCTATTCCATTCCAGGACACGGAGTCAGGTGATTGGAGTGAGGGAGACGCTTTTGAAGCTGCCCATTACAGTTTCATGGTCAGTGATCATTTCGGAGATGTACGCGGTTTAGAGTTCAGCCTGTCAAAGACCGGCCAATCAGGACTCACGGGCCGTGCTTCCTATACCTATTCCATTGCCCGCGGCACCGCATCTGATAAGATCAATGCCGGAAACGGCAGCCTGACCCAGGATGGCGGTTTTGTGGCTGCTAATGTGCTGGCCATGACCACCCTGGATTGGCATCGTCCGCATATCCTGAATGGATTTGTTGACTACCATATGGAAATGGGCGGATTGCTGCAGCGCGCTGGGGCAAATCTGACATTTAATATCCAAAGCGGGTTACCTGTATCGGCTAGATCTGGAGCTGGTGGTGCTGCATTGAAAGAAAGAGCGCCATCAACAATGGAAGTAAATCTTAAACTGGATACCCAGCTTTCGCTGGGGCCGGTCAGCCCAATAGTGTATCTTCTGATTGAGAACGTGTTGAACCGTCAGAATGTGGTTGCCATCCCCGATCCGGGATCCTTTTTTGATGATGCATCAACTTATTTTGACATAGCTGCCGGGTCTACAAATAACCTGCTGGCCTATGGCAAACCCATGACGATCAATTTTGGCTTGCAGATTAATTACTAATTAGGATGAGTTAAGGAGTTAATTATGAAAAGTAAAAGAATCTTTAAAACTGTCCTGACAGGTATCATGATCTGCGGACTTTTTACAACCGTTATGGCCAAGGACATACTGGATGTTCTGGACAGATCCAGGGTTGCCGGCAGAACATTTTCGCCTGTAGCCGGCCAGACATATGTTTACCATACTAATGGTGATCTCTGGATGGGCTGGGACTCTTATGGCAATACAGGAGACCAGACCTGCAGTGCCATCATTCCCGGCTGGGTATATCCAGGTGGTAATGAGGCAGCGGGTCATGGTTACCTGAACTATAACTGTCGCGCTGGATACTGGATCATTGCAAATATTGGTGGTACTTATTTTGAAGGAACCACTGGACAGTATGATGTCAGTGAAGGAACCGAACCCGGTGAAACGAGTAGCGGCTGGGCCGGAAGCGATGGTGATTATAACAAGGAACCCTGGGTTACCAATGCTAGCTGGACAATCCCAAGTGCCAGTTTGACCGTTAATGCGGTCCGACGTTCCTGGAGTTTTAATGGCGAAATGAATACATATTTTAAGGTAGGTGAACATGACTATAACGATTTTGTCATCGATGAGGTTCACGTGATCAATAATGGCACGGCAACCGTTGACGAAATTGTATTCGGATCAAAAGCAGATCATGATTGTACGTGGAATGTTCCTTTCCCGGATTGGAGCTATGCTTTTTGGACAGATGATATCGTGGATTATGATGCCACCTACATGCTGACCATGGAGATGGATGGTGATGACCCCGGATCTGCTTCCAATGACTTTGGTATTGATGACCCAGCTCGGGAATACCGCGGTGTTCGTGTGGCCCAGACTCCACTAAGTATTGCGGGCACTGCCTATGGTTCTCTGGCACAGGATGCTGTAAATCATATGTGGTGGACCGGTGATGAGGATCCGCAAACAGTAGCAGCGAGGTATACAATGGCGACCAAGTTTGCTAATGATAAAAAAGGAGTTAATCCGTCACCAATGGATATGCGCTATTTGCAATCATATAGTGGTGGTGCTCTTGCCCCGGGTGATACTGCAGTATTTATTGTTGCTGTATTGGCTGGTGCCGGTCTGGCAAATACACAGCAGGCAGCCGCCAACGCCAGGGATGCCTATGACTGGAACTGGAACCTGCCCAAACCTCCAGCAGCTCCCCAGATCGCTGCCGATGGTGTTGTAACAAATGCGGCGGGAAAGGTTGAGGTCACCTGGACCTATAGCGATGCTCAGATCGCAGCTCTTGACCCGGATAAGGGTACTGCTGATTTTGCAGGTTTCCGGATCTATAAGGCAGCGACCGCTCCACGACAAAGCTCCGGAGATATTATGACGGCCGAAAGTGTTTCTGCTGATAACTTAGATAATGGTGGTTCCATGGTTGGGGACCCCAGCGCGGGAACGAAATTCACTTCTGCATCGACCGGACCATACACCATGGTGCTGGATATTCCTGCAGCCAGTGTGAGCACTTATGGTGGTAACGGAACTTATATGTGGACAGATGAGTATGTAGCCATCGGTCTGACTTATTGGTATTATGTAGCAGCGTATGACGCAGCAGGGTCAGACGATGTACATGGTTCTGTCCCGTCATTGGAAAGCTATTATACCATGTGTTACCCGATGCAGGCTGCACCTGATGGTGGTGGCGGCATGATCAGCGATACTCCTCCGGCAACAACTGTGTCCGTGGAATCCCTCACATACGACGGGTTAGATGGATCCACAGAGGATGTATTTGTTGCGCCGAATCCCTGGAGGGGTAGTGTGATGGAAACCTTCCACGGGGCAACCACTGCCAATACATATTTTGTAAGATTTTACAATGTCAAGTCCGGGGATGATATCCGGGTCTTTGATGTCGGCGGCAACCTGGTTTATGAAAGTTCAGCTTCAGCTGCTGGATCTTTTGACTGGAACCTGGTCTCTCGTACCCGTAATCAGGTGGTAACAGGAATTTATTATTGGAAAGTAGGCGATCAGTCAGGCAAACTGGCTGTTATCCGCTAAACCAGAAAGGAAGTTATACAATGAGGAAAACAATGATCTTCGATAAAATTGTGAAATGGGCACTCGCTTCCATGCTGGTTGTTTCATTTCATGGATCGCTTTTTGCTGAGGGTGATGATGATAAGGTCGGCTCTGCAGCATTTAAATTCCTGAATATCCAGACCGATGCCCATGGTGCTGCCTTGGGCGGACTGGCTGCACAGGCCAGCGGTGCCAGTGCCCTTTTTTGGAATCCGGCTGGTATAGCTGGATCTGATGGAATGGGCTTCACCGCGGGAATGACGCAATGGCTGGTGGAAACACAGGTCATGAACGCCGGCTTTGTCATGCCCATGATGGGAGGTGTAGTAGGACTATCTCTTGTATCTGTTAATTATGGGGATATCATGAAATCCGGATGGGCTGGAACAACAGAATTTGTATTTGAACCTAATCAGGATGCATTTCAGGCCAGCGATATGTCCCTGCAGTTCAGTTATGGAAAAAATCTCTCAGACAAATTTTCCCTTGGCGGGACGGCAAAAATGCTCAGCCAGTCCATAGATGATGTGACTATCAGCGGACTAGCCTTCGATATTGGTACCCAGTTCAATACCGGTTACCGGGGAATCAGGATGGGGGCAGTTATATCCAATTTTGGTGCCGATATTGAATCAGATGCAGGGGAAGATATTAGTTATGAGGAATATCCCCCTATGTCATTACCCATGACCTTTTCATTTGGTGTAAATGGTGAAGCCATACCAGGTTTGAATGCTGGCCTCAATGTTCTTAAGCAGGCAGATATGGCGCAGGAGTTTATTGTTAATGCAGAATATAACATCAGTTTGGCATCGTTGCGGTTCAGCTATAACCTGAATAATCCGCAACAGGATATGTCGGTTGGTGCCGGTGTAAACCTGGGCGGTATTTCTGCTAATTTTGCTATGACATTGACACAGCATTTTGATTCTGTTATGCGGTTTGGGATTGGTTACTCTTTCTAATTAAAACCGCTGAGTTAACTTCTAATAAAAAGCCGCTCGATTCAGAGCGGCTTTTTTTATATAATATTTCCTATAGTCTTTTATTCTTTTTAATACCCCGATACACTTAATATTGATAGTATGACGAAAAAATTAGTATTAATTATTGTTGTCTTTTTATCAGTACTTATGGGTGCTAAAAAAGTAACTATATCAGGAGTTATTCTTAACCAGAAGGATAAACCGGCTAAAAAAGCTGTAATAAAGTTGTATAATGCTAAAAAAGAAGAAATTTCTGCGACCAAGACCGATAAGAAAGGAAATTTTATTTTCAATGATGTATATGTGCAGAATTATTATTTAGAAGCGTCATATAAAAAACAAGTGAGCAGTATTAAAATAAAAGCCTGGGAATCTGGGAATAGTAATCTAGAGAATCTTGTATTGAAATTATCAAAGGATGAAAATGTTGATATTCCAGTCTTTACGCTTGGTCCAGGACCTGCCGCGAAAGAAGACTTCGAAGTTTATTATCAAAAACCAAAACCGATTAACGATGCATATAAAGAAGACCATCAGGACAAACAAATCAGTTCTACTGTCAGCGATCCTGCTGATATAAACATCCCAACAAAAGAAAACGGAACTAAAATAAATATCCCCAAACTTGATTTTTTACTATCCTTTAAAGATTATGCAAAGGAAAATGGTTTAATATTTCATCATGATAATGGCGGCAGCGGTGAGAAATACTATGTAGAAACCATGGGCTCGGGCGTGTGTCTGCTGGATTATGATGTAGATGGTGACCTGGATATCTATTTTTGTCAGGGGAGAGGACTGCCTGGCTGGGAAAAAGGAATGAACCTGGAAAATAAGCTTTTCCGTAATGATGGCGGCCTGTGGACCGATGTGACCTCATCCGCCGGGGTTGGCGATACCACTTACAGTATCGGCTGCGCCTGTGCAGATGTGGATAATGATGGAGATCCAGATCTGTATGTGACCAACTACGGGCTGGATATCCTTTACCGGAACAACGGCAATGGGACCTTCACGGACGTAACCTATACAGCCAATATTCATAATCCTGAATGGGGTTCCAGTGCGGTATTCTTTGATATGGATAACGATGGCTGGCTGGATCTTTATGTGACTAATTATGTAGAATTCTCTCTTGATCGGAATCCTTGGTGCGGAGACAGCCAGAAAGATATGCGTGCCTATTGTGATCCGGATATTTTTAGAGGAGTTCCTGATAAGCTGTACCGGAATATTGGCGCCGGCCATTTTGTTGATGTGTCCGTTAAATCTGGCATTGCAAAGGAAGTTGGTAAAGGATTAGGCGTAGTGGCCGGAGACATCGACAACGATGGTGACATGGATCTCTATGTGGCGAATGATAAAGTGATGAATCTTCTGTTTCTAAATGATGGCTCAGGCCATTTTATAGAAGATGCCCTTTTTACCGGTGTCGGTTTCAATGAAAATGGGAAAGCCGAAGCGGGCATGGGTGTGGATTTTGGTGATGTAAATCGGGACGGCTGGCTGGATCTTTTTGTCACTAATTTTAGCGGAGAGTCAAACACGTTGTATTTGAATGATCAAAATGGATCTTTTACAGATAAGACTTTTTCTGCTGGTTTAGGGCAGGCCAGCCTTGACCTGCTGGGTTTTGGTACCCGATTCCTGGATTATAATTATGACGGCTGGCTGGATCTGTTTGTGACCAATGGACACGTCATAGATAATATTGATTTGTTCAATAAAGATTATACACATGCCCAGCGTAAACAGATTTTCATCAATGATGGGACAGGTTCTTTTTTTGAGGTCGCAAATGAAGAATTTGTTGGAGATGTCAGTGTGCCTTCCGTGGCTCGTGGCGCAGCTTTTGGAGACCTGGATAATGATGGAGATATGGACATAGTGATCAATAATAACAATGGAGCTCCGAACCTGCTGATTCGCGAGGGAACACCGGAAAAAAACTGGATAGTCTTTCAGGTAGAAGGCCGGCAATCAAACTGGGATGGGTTTGGCGCCAAGATTACCATTCAGTCTGAATCAGGTGTCCAGACCGGTTATGTGAATCCCGGGGCCAGTTACCTTGCGTCCAGCGACCGCCGCGTATTTTTTGGACTGGGAGACGACCCAATCATTACCCGGATGAAAGTAGAATGGCTGGGCGGCAGCGGCGATGTATTCTTTGAAATACAATTGAATAAATTTTACCGTATTGTACAGGGAGGAGAACTATCCGCTCTTCAGCCTTAATTTTTTTTCTTTTTTATCTTACTCTATTTTGTACTCAATCACTCAGCCAGGATTTATCATCCGGTTATGATCTGCTCGATCGGAAAGAATATAACCAGGCAATCAAGTTTTTTACCGATGTACTGAAAAGTAACAGTGACAATGTGGATGCTATAAATAGTTTAGCCGAAGCTACGCACCGCTCAGGAGACCCCATGGGTGCATTGAGGTTATATTATCGTAGTCTTGAGTTTGATCAGATCCAACCAGAAACCTGGCTCAGTATTGGGAATATCCATTACTACAAAAAGGATAATCCGCAAGCTCTTGAAGCATATAAAAAAGCAAAAGACCTAAAACCGGATTATGCCCGCACTTATAACAATATTGGCACTATTTATAAAGAAGATGGGAATTACACAGAAGCACTTTCAAATTTTAAACTTGCCTTTAAATATGATCCCGGCTATGCACTGGCCTGCCGCAATATTGGTGACGTTTACCTCAAGAATGGGAATAACCTGGCAGCCATTGATTGGCTCCATAAGGCCACAGGATTAGATCCTGATAATCTTTATGGCTGGTATTGGCTGGGGAGAGCCTATTACCGATCCGGGCAAGTGAAAGAATCTGCAAGTCATTTTCTGCGCGTCCTCAGCCGCAAACCTGATTTGCATCAGGTCCACCATGATCTTGGCAGAGCCTATTTTGGACTCCGTGAGTATAGTAAAGCAATCGAGCATGTCAAACAGGCCTTGATACGAAATCCATCAGTGCCGCAGTACTATGTTACCCTGAGCCAGATTTATAATAGCCTTCATCAGGAAACCAAGTCCCTGGCAGTTTTAGATACAGCTTTAACCTGGAACCGTTCAGAACCGGTTGTATGGATAGCGAAAGGTGATATTCATAAACAGAGCGACCGTATGCAGGAAGCTTTGCGATGTTATAATATGGCTGTGTCTTTTCGGCCGGATTATTGGCGAGGGCACTATAAAAAGGGTGTAGCCCTATATTATCTCTCTCAATTGGAAGAATCAAAAAACTCACTGGAAGAAGCCCTGGAACTGAAAAATGAAGATGCAGGATCTAATCATTTTATTGGGATGGTATACCTCGCCCAAAATGAGCCCGGAACAGCATATGACTATTTAATTAAGGCATCAGTATTAGATTCCGTAAATGTAGATATATGGTTCCATTTGGGCCAGGCTTGTATGCGTCTTGAAAACTGGTCTGATTCAGAGAAATATCTACAACGATCCACGCAGTTGGACGAACGCAATAAAGAAGCATTTTATTCCTTAGGGCAGGTTTATCAAAAGATAAACGAACCTGATAAATCCCGCCGTTATCTCGCGAGTTTTAAGAAACTGTCTGATTTTGAACAGGAGCGGGATGCATTGTTAACAGAGATCCGTGTTCGCCCGGGTGAATTGCATTTATACAGAAGATTGGCAATCCTGTATGGAGATCACGGTTATGTAGTTGATGCAGCGGAAGTGTGGAAAAAGTCTGCATATCTGGGGGACGAAGAAGCGATAGAGGAGTTAACTAAGCTGAAGAGTATTTTAGAGCAGGATCAAAAATAATGCTTAGCTCATTTATTCTGTTTCAACTGGCATCAGCTATTTTTTTAAGATTTTTTACCCCTGCCGGACCTGTTTATTACTTTATCATCTTATTACATATTACTTCAGGAGTAGGAATCATATTTATCTTGCTTGTATATGGCGGTAGTAAATCGACACAATTGAACGGGTTGAGTCACACTGTCAGGCGTATGTTAGTAGCGACTTTGTCTTTTGGGCTATTGATAGCCGTTAACGGCCGCTCTGGTACTTTAGGAGAATTAATATTTACGGCTCATGTACTTTCTGCTATAGGGTTTTTGATTTCATTTTTTATTTTGGAGAAAATAAAAACTATAATTCTTTTAAAATATGGGGCAGGAGTTATTGGTATTTTCTTTCTTTTAGTTTCTGCCAATGCTCTTGCTGGATACATAGAGAAAAATAATGTAGCAAGCGAGAAAACCGACTTTTTTCCATCCCCGGCACAGACCGTATCACAGACATATCTGGATCATGCAGCTATTAATCAATCTTTCCGTTGTGGAACCTCAGGTTGTCATCCAGACATCTATTCGCAGTGGCAACAATCTGCCCATCGGTTTTCTTCTTTTAATAATCCATTTTATACAGGCTCCGTAGACTATCTATTAGCTTCCAGTGATTCAACGGCTGTTCGCTGGTGTGCCGGCTGTCATGATCCGGTGATGCTCCACACCGGTCTCTTAAAGGGTAAGCCTGATAAAAACAGCCCGGAAGCACACGCGGGGATTACCTGCGAAGTCTGCCATAATATAGTGGTAAAACCGGACATCACCGGGAATGGGAAATATATCATAGGCGAACCTGATGATTATCCCTTTTCAAGATCAACCGGGCTTTTGTCAAAGGTGAATAAAATGCTCATCCGTGTAGATCCGAGAGCACATAAAAAGAATATGCTTAAACCCTTCCATTCGAAAAGTGAATACTGTCTGACATGCCATAAGGTGAGTTTGGATACACCCATCAATCATTACCGCTGGCTTCGCGGCCAGGATGAGTACGATGCCTGGCAGCACAGCGGGGTAAGTGGAAATGCTGTAGCCAGTTTTTATGCCCCGCCTGCACCCCTAAAATGTCAGGACTGCCACATGGCCTATGAAAAATCCCGTGATAAAGGTCACGATGGCGGCCAGGTTCGGGGACATTTCTTTAATGCTGTCAATACGGCTTTGCCGGCACTTCCGAAATCACGGAATCAGAATTGGTTAGAAAGAACAACTGCCTTCATGCAGGATGATAAAATATCTGTGGATCTATTTGGAATAGTAGACAATAATGGTTTGAATGCACCGCTGGGTGATTGCTATACTTATGTGCCTGGACAGGAATTACAGTTTGAAGTCGTGGTTCGAACAAGAGATATTGGCCATGAATTTCCCGGCGGCACTATTGATTCCAATGAACCGTGGCTTCAGGTGGAAGGTCGAGATCAGTCAGGACATCTTGTGTTTAGCAGCGGCTATCTGGAACCAGATCAATCGGTAGATGCAAGAGCGCACTTTTTTCGGGGACTTCTCTTAGATAAAAACGGGGAATTTATACTTAAACGTAACCCACATGAATGGGTGACAACACTTTATAAAAATTCTATACCACCGGGATCCGCTGAAGTAATTCATTACCGCTGGTCGATCCCTCAGGATTTTGATCAATCGGTTAAAATTGTTCTTCACTTGTACTATCGGAAATTCAATCGCAGTATAACGGAAACATTCTTAGAAAACCCAATAGATTTGCCAATTATAACCATGGCAACGGATACTCTTCGCTTGTTACCTGGAACGCCGGATTGCGATCAGGATACGAAAGCTTTCCTGAGGATAAATGATTATGGTATTGGGATGCTTAGACAAAACAATCTGGAAGCGGCACGTCGAGCATTTGAACAGGTTGTAGATATAAACCCTGAGTATGCCGATGGTTTTGTAAACCTGGCTCGTATTTTGATCAAGGAGGGAAAATTTGCTGCTGCTGAAGGTGCCCTTGATAAAGCTATTCAAATAAAAAATGGATTACCTAAAGCATACTATTTCCGAAGCCTGATTCGGAAAAAACAGGGGAATTATAAAGAAGCTGTCAAATTGTTTGAGACAGTGCGTCTCAAATTTCCCAATGACCGTATCTTGCTGAAAGAGTTGGGGCAAACATATTACTTTTTGGAGCAGTTTGACCTGGCCCTGACGATGTTTCATAATGCTTTGCTCATTGATCCGGAAGATACCCAGGCTCACTATAATCTGATGCTTATTCACAAAAAAATAGGGAACCAGGATAAAGCACGCGACCATCAGAATTATTATTTGAAGTACAAACCGGATGAAGCGGCCCGGGCTATCAGTCAGTCAGCTCGACTTCGATTTCCAAATGCAAACAATGAAGCCCAGTTGGTTCATCATCATGAGCTATAGAAATTGTTATTACGGTTTATAGATGCTGTGATGCTAAATTTGATTCCTCTTTTTTGTTTATGAGTTACAGTATTATAAAACAAAAACTCTCAGCTAATAAACCTGTTCTTTTGGATGGGGGTATTGGGACGGAAGTACTCCGCCGCGGTGTCCGCTGGCGTCAGCATGGTATCGAAGATGCTCCCGATGTTATCCGAGAAATACATATTGACTATCTAGAAGCTGGAATTGATGTTCTCACCACCCACACCTTCAATTTGACAAAGCGCAATTTTATTAACTTCTTTCGGGATATGGATCATATGGCTTTGATTGGTGCTCCTGACCTATCAACAAAAGCGATGGAATTATGCCGTTCCGCAGTGTCTCTGGCGAAAGAAGCATTAACACAGACAGACAAGACAGAAATAGTCCCACTGGCCGGCTCCATTTCACCAGTCATGCATTTATTCCGACCTGATCTGTCACCATCTAAGGAGGATTGTTTAACTCATCATAGAGAGTGTGTAGATGTTTTATCAGACTGTGGTGTTGACTTTATCTTTTTTGAAGGAATGA
>Ga0208113_1001134_pt1 | contig 12983 bp, 9 predicted proteins | sample Knorr_S7_td_NADW_FD_185598 | JGI IMG/M metagenome (GOLD analysis project Ga0208113, IMG submission 185598) | Marine microbial communities from Southern Atlantic Ocean transect - Knorr_S7_td_NADW_ad_2505m_LV_A (SPAdes) (version 2) | ecosystem: Environmental > Aquatic > Marine > Oceanic | place...
CCCATTCGATTCGAAAAGGTGAACGTACAGTGTGTAACTAATAGAAAAGCGATGAACGCCAAATCAATTGATTTGACGTTCATCATAGCGATAGCCTGCTCCATAAACGGAAGCGACTATCTTAGGAGAGAACTGTAAATTCTTCAGTTTTTTGCGAATATTTTTGATATGGCTGTCGATTACGCGGTCGGTAATATCAAAATTATTAGGTTGGATATGATCAAGTATCTGCTGCCTAGAAAAAACACGCTTAGGGGCTTTGTACAAAAGCTTAAATACGTCAAATTCCACTTTAGTTAAACCCAAAGACACACCTTTTATTTCAACTTCTAAAGCGTCTTCGTTTAAGCAAATCGCAGCAGGTGAATTCATCGCATCGCTTACAACCGGCGCTGGTGCACAGCGTCTTAAAATAGCTTTTACGCGCATCACCAGCTCTGCACCGCTAAAAGGTTTACAGACATAGTCATCAGCGCCATGTTCTAGCCCTTTTAATCTATCCGCCTCTTCAACTTTTGCGGTTACCATGATAATTGGCACCATAGAAAAAGCGCGGATCTGCTTCATGCACTCCACGCCATCTAAATTAGGTAACATTACATCTAAAATTATCGCATCTGGTTTATTTGCTTTAACCCATGAAACCACAGCACTGCCATCAGTGATGTGGTGAGTGGTAAAGCCAGATGCATTGAAGAACAACAGCACTTGCTCTGCAATATCTAAGTCGTCTTCGACGACTAATATCTGGGGCATTTTTATTTCCGTTTTATATTTTTTTTATTGTTTTTAATTGTTGCTTCACCATCGCTTTAAGCGCATCTGATAAGGTTTCATCTAATAAAACCATGGTCAGAATATCGTGCAGGTCTTCACTGTTCATGACCTCATCGAGTAAATCATTTTCAGATTTTGAACTTGGCTGAAAAAAATTTAACTGCTCGGTATTTGTGTGTTCGCAAAACATTTTCTTTTTATCCATGTTGTTAGCATCAAATATTCAGATGGGCTTCTGCCTCTAATGAACATTAAAACGCAACAATGTGGAGCAAATATGGAGTTAATACGAAATAATGAATTTTATCGATTCTGCAGTAAAATTCATTCGTAGATTGTAGGTAATAAGCGCTATTTTTTCATTATTTTTCTGAATCTTGATTAAATTTTCAAAACAGCTAAAAAGTAGGCAAAAAAAAGCAAGCTAGGCAGCTTGCTTTTAAACAAATGAATCGGCAACTTCGTAATTAAACGCCTAAATAGTCCATAATCCCTTCAGCGGCATTTCGGCCTTCGAAAATAGCCGTTACCACTAAGTCTGAGCCGCGGACAATATCGCCACCAGCAAAGATTTTAGGATTAGTTGTTTGGTGAGTAAACTCGCCTTTTTCTGGTGCATTGATACCGCCCCAATGATTGATTTCAACACCATACGGTTCTAACCAATCCATTTTATGAGGTTTAAAACCAAATGCCATGAGCACCTTGGTTGCTTCAATAATATGCTCAGAGCCTGCTACTTCTTCAGCACGGCGACGACCATTTTCATCCGGCTCACCGAGTTGTGTTTTCACCATTTTAACGCCAGCAACTTTACCTTGCTCATCAACCACAATACCTTTTGGCTGAACGTTGAAGGTAAACTCAACGCCCTCTTCACGGGCATTTTTAACTTCCCGTTTTGAGCCTGGCATGTTTTCTTCGTCACGACGATACGCACAGGTAACCTGTGTAGCACCTTGTCGAATAGAGGTTCTTACACAGTCCATTGCTGTATCACCACCGCCTAATACAACGACTTTTTCGTTCGCCATATCGATATAAGCTTGCTTGTCTTCTGCATAGCCCATAACACGGTTGGTGTTACCTATTAAGAATGGCAGTGCATCAAACACACCGTCTGCATCTTCATTTTCAAGCCCTGCACGCATACTTTGATAGGTACCCACCCCTAAGAATACGGCATCATATTCAGCCAAAATTTCATCAAGGGTAATGTCAACGCCAACTTCAGTGTTTAGCTTAAACTCGACACCCATTTCCGTGAAGATTTCGCGACGCTTTTGCATCACTTCTTTTTCAAGTTTGAATGATGGAATACCAAACGTAAGAAGGCCGCCGATTTCTGGGTGACGGTCAAACACCACAGGTTTTACCCCATTACGAACTAAAATATCCGCACAGCCCAAGCCAGCTGGGCCTGCACCAATAATAGCCACTTTTTTGTCAGACCAAACCACATACGACATATCTGGTTTCCAGCCCATCTTAAAGGCCGTATCTGTGATGTACTTTTCGATATTACCGATAGTGACAGCACCAAACTCTTCTTCTAGCGTACATGAGCCTTCACATAAGCGATCTTGTGGACAAACTCGGCCACACACCTCGGGTAAGCTGTTGGTACGGTGAGAAAGCTCTGCCGCTTCTAAAATACGGCCAGTACGAATTAACTTTAACCATTGTGGAATATAGTTATGTACTGGGCATTTCCATTCACAATAAGGGTTACCACAATCTAAACAACGGTCCGCCTGTGAGTTAACTTGAGTCTCAGAGAACGGCTCATATATTTCTACGAAAGATTGCTTACGTGCTGAAATTGGTTTTTTACGCGGATCAACACGTTGTACATCGATAAACTGGTATACATTTTCGCTCATACTACCCCCTTACTGAGCCTGAACACGAAGCTCTGCGCTGCTGCGCGCTCGGTGTCCGAGTAAACTTTTTACATCACTAGATTTTGGCTTAACCAATTTAAACATCGGCATGTATAAATCAAAGTTAGCTAAAATCTGCTCAGCGCGGTTTGAGCCAGTCAGCTCTAAATGCTCAGCAATAAGACCGCGTAAATGCTCTTGATGAGATGCTAAGCCCTCAAGCGTAACAATTTCAACAAGCTCTGGGTTAATGCGTTTTTCAAAGTCTTTGCCTTCATCAAGAATATAAGCAAAGCCACCTGTCATACCTGCACCAAAGTTGATACCCACTTTGCCAAGTACGCACACAACACCACCAGTCATATATTCACAGCCGTTATCACCCACACCTTCGACAACCGCCTGAACACCTGAATTACGAACAGCAAAACGTTCACCTGCAGAGCCAGCAGCAAATAACTTACCACCCGTTGCCCCGTATAAACAGGTATTGCCAGCAATCGTTGCTTTGTGGCTTTCGAACGATGAACCAAGCGGCGGGCGAATTACCAGCTTACCGCCAGCCATGCCTTTACCAACATAGTCATTGGCATCACCAACGAGGGTCATTTCAAGACCACCCGCATTCCATACCCCAAATGATTGACCCGCTGTACCATGAAGCTCAATAGAGACAGGATCAGCAGCCATACCTTGGTTGCCATGTTTAGAGGCAATATAACCCGATAACATCGCGCCCACAGAGCGGTCGGTATTACAAATACGGCTTACCAATGAGGTGCCCGATTTTTCGTCAATTGCTTGTTTTGCTTTTTCAAGCAAGGTTTCATTTAGCTGACCTAAGTAGTGTGAGCTATTTGGCGCACTACAATACAGTGTTTCACCTGTTGGGTTGTTCGGCACAGCAATCACAGACGACAGATCTACTTTCTTTTGTTTCTCTGTATTACCTTCAATTGCTTCAAGTAAGTCCAAACGACCAATTAAATCTGTTAAACGAGTCACCCCTAAACTTGCCATAATTTGGCGTGCTTCTTGGGCAATAAACTTGAAGTAGTTCATCGCCATTTCAGGCAAACCATGATAATGCTTTTGACGCAGTGTATCGTCTTGCGTTGCAACACCGGTCGCACAGTTATTTAAGTGACAAATACGCAGATACTTACAACCAAGTGCCACCATAGGACCAGTACCAAAGCCAAAGCTTTCAGCACCTAAAATAGCAGCTTTAATGATGTCTAGACCCGTTTTAAGACCACCATCGGTTTGTAAACGAATACGGTGACGTAAGCCATTTTCTACTAGCGCTTGTTGAGTTTCAGCAAGGCCAAGCTCCCATGGGCTACCCGCATATTTCACCGAAGTAAGCGGGCTTGCACCGGTACCACCGTCATAACCTGCAATGGTAATTAAATCGGCATACGCTTTGGCAACACCCGTTGCGATAGTACCGACACCCGGCTCAGACACTAGTTTCACCGAAATTAGTGCTTCTGGGTTTACTTGTTTTAAATCGAAAATTAGCTGGGCTAAATCTTCAATCGAATAAATATCGTGATGCGGCGGTGGAGAAATCAAAGTCACACCTGGCACTGAGTAACGCAATTTTGCAATATACGGCGTCACTTTTTCACCTGGTAATTGACCACCCTCGCCTGGTTTTGCACCTTGCGCCACTTTAATCTGAATCACATCAGCGCTACGTAAGTAATGCGGTGTTACACCAAAGCGTCCAGAAGCAACCTGTTTAATACGTGAGTTTTTCTCTGTGCCGTAGCGAAGCTTGTCTTCACCACCCTCGCCAGAGTTTGAACAACCACCTAAGCGGTTCATTGCAATCGCGAGCGCTTCATGCGCTTCTGGCGATAACGCACCAATACTCATTGCCGCTGAGTCAAAACGTTTGTATAGCTCAGTTGCAGGTTCTACGTCATCAATACTGATGCCTGCATCAGGCACTTTCAGTGCAAGCATGTCACGCAAGTTAGTGATCGGACGATTATTAACCAAATCAGCATACGCTACATAGTCGCTATATTCCCCAGAACGCACAGCTTTTTGCAGTGTTTGAATAACGTCTGGGTTATAAGCATGGTACTCACCGCCATGAACATATTTTAATAAGCCGCCATGGCTTAATAATTTACGTTTACTAAATGCCAATTTATGAAGCTTGCGTTGGTCATCATCAAAATCAGTGAAACAGGCCCCTTTAATACGGCTTGCAACGCCATTAAAACAAGTTTCTACAATCGCGTCAGACAAACCGACTGCTTCAAACAACATTGAGCAGCGATAAGATGCAACGGTACTGATACCCATTTTCGACATGATTTTATACAAGCCTTTATTTATCGCGTTACGATAGGCAAGTGTGACCTCACAATAGCTCTTGTTAAGAATCTTTTTGTCACTCATCGCAACTAAAGATTCATAAGCAAGGTACGGATAAATAGCCGTCGCGCCAAAACCAAGTAAAACCGCAAACTGATGCGCATCACGGACACTACCCGATTCGATGATTATGTTTGATTCACAACGTAAGTTATTATCAACTAAACGCTTTTGAATAGAACCAACCGCCATTGCTGCCGGAATAGGTAACTGTGTTTCACTGAAGTTACGGTCACTTAACACGAGCATTACGCAACCCGCTGCCGCTTTTTCTTGCGCTTCATCACAAATACGCGTGATGGCGTTTTCAAGGCCTTCTTCTGCAGTGTAAGTAATATCGATTTTACAATAGCTATAATGCGCTTGATCAGCACTTAAAAGCTGTTTCATGTCTGCATACATCAAAATAGGTGTATCAAACTGTAAGCGCTTTGCGTGGCCAGTTGTTTCGTTAAATACGTTTTGCTCACTACCAATACAGGTTGCCAATGACATAACATGGTTTTCACGAAGCGGATCAATCGGTGGATTGGTTACTTGCGCAAATTTTTGTCTGAAGTAATCAAACAATGAACGATGGCCTTCTGACAGTACCGCAAATGGCGTGTCATCCCCCATTGAACCTGTTGCCTCTTGGCCATTTTCACCCATTACACGAATAACGCTATCAAGTTCTTCGTTGGTGTAGCCGAACATTTTTTGATACTTAAGCAATGTTTCATCATCAAATGAACGGTTACCTGCGTCTTTTTCTGCAAGCTGTTCAAATGGCGTTAAACGCTTAACGTTTGCTTCAAGCCATGCTTTATATGGATGACGTGACTTAAGGTCTTGGTCAATTTCATCTGAATGCCAAATTTTACCTTGGTGAGTATCAATAACTAACAGTTCACCCGGGCCCACACGGCCTTTCTCAACCACTTCATCAGGTGCGTAGTCCCAAATACCGACTTCAGAGGCAAGGGTAATAAAACCATCTTGAGTGATTACATAGCGCGCTGGGCGTAAGCCGTTACGGTCAAGGTTACAGGCTGCAAAACGGCCATCAGACATAACAATACCAGCCGGGCCATCCCATGGTTCCATATGCATTGAGTTAAAGTCATAGAATGCACGTAGGTCTTCATCCATAGCACGGTTTTTTTGCCATGCTGGCGGCACAAGCATACGCATTGCACGGAATAAATCCATGCCACCGGCTAAGAACAACTCAAGCATATTATCTAAGCTTGAAGAGTCTGAGCCGCTTTCGTTAACGAATGGTGCAGCTGATTGCAAATCAGGAATAAGTGGTGAGGCAAACTTGTACGCACGAGCACGGGCCCACTGGCGGTTGCCTTGAATCGTATTGATTTCACCATTATGCGCTAAATAGCGGAATGGTTGCGCAAGCGGCCAACGAGGTTGTGTATTAGTAGAGAAACGTTGGTGAAATACACAAATCGCACTGGTCATGCGAATGTCAGCTAAATCTAAATAAAAGTTAGGTAAGTCTACAGGCATCATTAAGCCTTTATAGACAGTGACCAAACCAGATAAGCTGGCAATATAAAAATGTTCATCGTTTTCGAGGCGCTTTTCAGCACGACGACGCGCTACATATAAGCGACGTTCTAAATCTTTTGGACGCCAGCCTTCTGGTGCGCTAACAAAAATTTGTTCAAAGCCTGGTAGTTGTTTTTTTGCAATTGGCCCTAAACATGACGCATCAGTCGGTACTACGCGCCAGCCTTGAATGCTCAAGGTTTCTTTTTCGAGTTCTTCACTCAACACATCTTTAGCTGTTTGCGCAAGTACAGGATCGGCATTTAAAAATACCATGCCTACGGCGTAGTTCTTTCCTAGATGCCAATCATGTTCGCTGGCAATAGCACGAAAAAAACTATCAGGTTTTTGCATTAATAAACCACAACCATCACCGGTTTTACCATCTGCAGAAATACCCCCACGGTGCTCCATGCGATCTAAGCCAGTGATTGCTGTTCGAATCAAGCGATGGCTCGCCTGACCATTGACCTGGGCTATTAAGCCAAAGCCACAATTATCTTTTTCTAATTTTGAGTCGTATAACATAGACCCCTCCCCTTGCTACAACGACTAGCGGTTCAGTCTTTTGTGACAGTGCTAGCAGACGAACAAAACTATCGCCAAATATCCCATGAGTCAATAGAGTTTTGAATACATATTCATATTCATGAATATTTCTCACTTAAGGCACACTTTAAATTCTAAGCTAAATTTTTACATTTAGTCGTATTTTACCCGTTATTTTTTTATGACACTGGTGTCAAATTTAACAACTTGTAAAAAAACAATCTAAAAACCCGAACCTTTACGTTAACGTAAACTGCGCGCAATATTGAATAATTATTCACATAATGAATATCAATGCAGTTTTTAATGGGCTCTAGTGCAGTACAGCTGCATCATTATTTACTCTTGGCTTTAGCATAGTTACAAACTATGTATCTGAGCAGCCGACCTTAGTCGCAATGTCCTAGTCTGTTTACCCTTGCGTCAACAATCAGCAATTTAAAAGTGTCCGCTGCGGACACTTTTTCTGTCCGCGGACAGATAAAAAACATGCTAAAAAAACAAATCACAATAAAAATCAAGCATTTAAAAATTGGCACACTACTAGTATAGATAAGACATCAGCGAAATTGAGGATTTCAAAATGTTCACTATCAGTTTGTTTATGGCTTCTCCACTTACCATGCTTGCCGTTGGCTTCATGATTGTGTGTTTTGAGAATCGTAAGGAGTTAAAATGATTAAGGATACCAGCGCCCAAGATATTACCGTGGCGAAGAAAAACACCATAAAAAAACCACTTATAGTAGCAGCGGGTGTAATACTTGTTGGTGCGCTTGGCTTTCAAGCATTATTCGCAAGTAGCGATGGCAGCATTTCGGTTGATGCAGCGAGCCTACAAATAAGTGAAGTAACTCAAAAGACGCTTACCAGAGATGTGGCAGCAAGCGGTAAAATCGTTGCTGCTAATGCGCCGAAGGTTTATAGCCCTGAACGTGGTTTTGTCGATTTAAAAGTAAAAGCCGGTGACAGCGTTGAGGTAAATGAAGTGATCGCAACCGTAACCAGCCCTGAGCTTACCAACGAGCTAAAGCAGCAGCAATCGGTATTAGCACGTTTAGAAGGTGAATTACAACGTAAGCAACTTGAAGCGCGCAGACAAAAACTGAGCCTGACTAAAGCGCTCGATTTAGCGCAAGTTGAACTCAATGCCGCAGATAGAGAAAACCGCCGAGCTAAAATCTCTATCGAGAAACATTTAATTAGCCAAATAGATCTAGAAAAAGCGGTTGATGACTTAGCCCGTGCCAAGCTTTCTTATAAGCACGCCGAGCAAGAAGTTAATCTAGCCAAAGATACCCTCGCATTTGAGCTAAAAGCCGCAGAGCGTGATCTGGCTCGTCAACAACTGATTGTTGACGACTTACTCAGACAAGTAAATGAACTTACTATCACTGCCAGTGTAAGCGGCATTGTAGGTAACTTATTAGTGCAACAAAAAGAAGCTGTCACACAAAGCCAACCATTAATGACATTGGTCGATTTAAGTAACTTTGAAGCAGAACTGCAAGTACCAGAAAGCTACGCCAATGAGCTAGGTCTTGGTATGCAAGTTGAGCTTACGTTAGGAGCTCGTCATGTCACAGGCACTCTTTCAGCCATTTCGCCTGAAGTGAATAACCGCGAGGTGACAACCCGCGTACGTTTTGACAATGAGATTTCTGGCATCCGCCAAAACCAACGCTTAACCGCACGTATTTTATTAGAGAATCGCGACGATGTATTACAAGTAAAACGCGGCGCATTCTTACAACAAGGTGGCACCCATGCCTATAAGGTTGACGGTGACATGGCTTATTTAATCGATATAAAAACCGGTGCAAGCAGTATTAATGCTGTCGAGATAATTGAAGGCGTAGAGCCTGGCGATAAGCTAATTATCTCGAACTACGATCGCTTTAAAAAAGCAACCACACTGGTTTTACGCTAACAAATAAAAGGAATAATCAACATGCTTACAATGAACAACATCAGCAAAGTGTATCAAACAGATATGGTACAAACGCATGCCCTTCGTGACTTTAATTTACAAGTAGAAGAAGGTGAATTTATTGCCGTAACAGGGCCAAGTGGCTCAGGTAAAACCACATTTTTAAACATCGCCGGTATGTTAGAACCATTTAGCGAAGGCCAATACATGCTAGACGGTATTGATGTGGGTAAGCTCAACGACAACCAGCGTGCTGACTTACGTAATCAAAAAATTGGTTTTATTTTCCAAGGCTTCAACCTTATTCCAGATTTGAATCTCTATGAAAATATTGAAGTACCACTGCGTTATCGCGGTATCAAAGCCGCCGAGCGTAAACGCCGAATCGAGCAATGCCTAGAGCAAGTTGGTTTAGCATCACGCGCTAAACACTTACCGCAACAACTTTCTGGTGGTCAACAACAACGTGTGGCTATTGCCAGAGCTCTTGCAGGTGAACCCCGCTTTTTACTTGCCGATGAGCCAACCGGTAATTTAGATAGCTTAATGGCGCGTCAAGTAATGGAGCTACTTGAGCAAATCAACCGTGATGGCGCAACCATCATCATGGTTACACATGATCCAGAGCTTGCCCGCAGAGCACCACGTAATATCCAAGTTGTTGACGGCCAATTAGCTGACTTCACCTTGTATCAAGGCACTCAAAATCTTAAAGCGGCTGGAGTGTAACCATGTTCCTTCATTATTTAGATTTAAGCTGGCGCAGCTTTAAGCGCACGCCACTTGTGAGCTTTTTAATGGTACTGGCCATTGCCATTGGTATTGGCGTAACCATGACAAGCTTATCTGTGTATCACATGATGTCAGCAGACCCTATTCCTGAAAAAAGTAGCGACCTTTATACTGTACAGCTACAAACCATGGATGAAGGCCGTACGTGGTGGACAGTCGATAACATGCCACTGCAATTAACTTATCAGGATGCCGTTAACCTTAATCAAGCGAATGCGGGTGGCAAACGTGTCACTATGGTTAGAACGGGTTTTTCGGTTTATTTAGACTCAGATAAAGTTAAACCATTTATTGGACAAGCACGCCTAACCACGCCTGATTTTTTCGATATGTTTAACCTATCATTTATTTATGGTGGGGTTTGGAGCGCGCAACAAGAAGCCGATGCAGCCCCTGTTGTGGTGATCAATAAAGCATTAAACGACAAGCTATTCGCAGGTGAAAACCCTGTCGGCAAAATGGTGTACCTTGATGATGCCAGCTACGAAGTTATTGGCGTGATTGATGATTGGGATATCACCACCAAATATTATGATCTGAACAACGGTGCATTTAATAAGACCGAGCAACTATTTTTACCATTTAGCCTAATGAAAGCACGCCAGCTTGAAAACTGGGGTAATACCAATGGTTGGAAGCACGAAAAAACCAATACCTTTAACGACAAACTCAATTCTGAAATGGTGTGGTTACAATTTTGGGTTGAACTAAAAACACCTGCAGAAAAACAAGCTTACCAAGACTTTTTAATGGCCTATATGCAAGAGCAACAAAAGCTAGGTCGTTTTAACCGCGAAAAATTAACCGCCACCTTACGCGATGTAAATGAGTGGATGCAGTACAACAATGTCGTTAGCGAAGACAACGAAATTCTGGTTGGCCTAAGCTTTATGTTTTTAGCAGTATGCCTTGCCAATATTTTAGGTTTATTACTAGCGAAATTTTTACGCCGCGCTCCGGAAGTCGGTGTGCGCCGTGCATTAGGTGCCAGCAAACGCCAAATATTCTTTCAACATATTGTTGAGGTCGCGATGTTAGGTTTCTTAGGTGGCATCTTCGGAATTATTTTGGCGCAAGTGGGCTTATTAGGCGTACGTCAAAGCTATAGCTACTACCAAAGCTTAGCCACTATGGATTTAACCATGCTACTCAGCGCACCGGTGATTGCAATTAGCACCTGTGTGATAGCGGGTCTGTACCCTGCTTGGCTGGTATGTAAAACCAACCCTGCTATTTATCTTAAGAGCCAATAAGGAAGACACCCATGTTAGAAATTAAACCTATCTTTCACGCCTTATGCCGCTCAAAAGTTGGCGCTATATTATTACTGATCCAAATTGCCATCACCACTGCGATTGTCAGTAACGCAGCGTTTATTATTCAAGACAGAATTAGCTATTTAAGCCAAGAGACTGGCTACCCTGAACAAGACATTTTCGTTTTTAATGTCATGATGTTTGGCAAAGATGTGTCGCCATCTCAGCAATATGAGCTTGATGAAGCCATGCTTCGTCAAATACCTGGTGTAGTTGATGCTGCTTATTCGAGTAACACACCGCTTTCGGGCAGTGGCTCTTCGTCAGATTTTAGTTTAAAGCCAGCACCTGAAGAGAGTAAATCAGCGCGTAGCTCTTACATGTTTATCGATGAGCATGGCATTAATACTTATGGTGTAAAACTCATTGCTGGACGTAACTACACCGAAGACGAAGTGATCGTCACCGATAACTATGATGAGCTTTCAAAAGTAACCGTTGTCACTAAAACCCTACTCGATGAGCTGTTTCCTGACGGCAATGGTTTAGGTCAAACTGTCTATTTTGGTGACATTCCAATGAAAGTAATTGGTGTTGTTGAACTGATGAAAGGCCCATGGCTTAAAGACAGCCGCCCAGATAACGTAGCACTGCTGCCTTTTATTAAGCCTGGTACAAATGCACGCTTTGTGGTTAGAACAGAGCCTGGTCAACGTCAATCAGTCATGAATCGTGTTGAAGAAGCCATGCTGAAAAACTACAACAAACGCGTTATTTCTCGCATTCGTGGCTTAGATGACGATAAAGAGTCATACATGGCTGAAGATACATTAATGATGCGCATGTTGATTGTACTTATTACTATTTTAGTATTGGTGACGGCCCTGGGTATTTTCGGCCTAACGCTGTTCAATATTAGTAAGCGTACTAAACAAATAGGCACTCGCCGCGCTTTAGGCGCCAGAAAATCTGCCATCATCAGCTACTTCTTAGTTGAAAACGCCATGATATGTATAGTTGGTTTAGTGATTGGTGTGATTGCTGCCGTGTATTTAGGCCAGTTGCTCATGCAGCACTTTTCAATTGCTCAGCTTGATATTAGCTACGTGCTTGCTACGGCGCTGGCAGTGTTCGTTATGAGTTTATTAGCAGTACTTGCACCTGCAAAACGGGCGGCGAATATCTCACCGAGCATTGCAACTCGAACAATTTAGTTCTCCCAACCTATGCTACACTGGATTAACAGTGTAGCATTCATCTTGCACCCTTATTAGGAAAATAACTAAAACAATAATATGGAAAAAATACTTATCGTCGACGATAACCCAGCAATTTTGGATGCATTGTCGTTATTACTCGAAATTCACGGTTTTGATGTTGTTACAGCAAGTAACCCGTTTGAGGCAATTCAAGCCGTACAATACCAACGCATAGCGCTTGTTATTCAAGACATGAACTTTACCGCCGACACCACTTCCGGCGAAGAAGGCAAAGAACTTTTTTATGCCTTACGAGACATTAATCCTCACCTACCGATTATTTTGATCACCGCATGGACAGAGCTTTCTACTGCCGTTGAACTTGTCAAAGCAGGGGCTGCTGATTATTTACCAAAACCATGGGACGATGCCAAGCTACTTACTTGTGTAAATAACCTAATCGAGCTGGGTAAAGCAAAACAGCAAAACGAAACCTTTACCCGCCACCAGCAAGAACGTGACGCATCTGTGCAACAAGCAAATTTGGTGGGCTTGGTTTATAAAAGTACCGCTATGGAGCACATTGTTAATCTTGCGATTCAAGTGGCTAAATCGGATATTTCAGTGCTGATCACAGGCCCTAACGGCAGTGGTAAAGA
>Ga0208113_1001136_pt1 | contig 12971 bp, 9 predicted proteins | sample Knorr_S7_td_NADW_FD_185598 | JGI IMG/M metagenome (GOLD analysis project Ga0208113, IMG submission 185598) | Marine microbial communities from Southern Atlantic Ocean transect - Knorr_S7_td_NADW_ad_2505m_LV_A (SPAdes) (version 2) | ecosystem: Environmental > Aquatic > Marine > Oceanic | place...
CCTCTGAAGTTCTAGAAATGATAACTCCACTAGTTAAACCTGGCATATCAACAGGACAGCTAGATAAAGTCTGTCATGATTTCATAGTTCATGAGCAAGGAGCTATTCCTGCCAATGTAGGATATAGAGGCTACGAAAAAACAATTTGCAGTAGCTTAAATCAAGTTGTTTGTCATGGCATTCCTGATTTTCAAAGAATTTTAAAAGATGGAGATATTTTAAATATTGATGTGACTGTAAAAAAAGACGGTTGGCATGGAGATACTTCTAAGATGTTTTTGGTAGGCAAGACCCAACCTCATAATGAAAGACTGGTAAAGATTACTCAAGAATGCCTTTATAAAGGCATAGAAAAAGTAAAACCAGGAGCTTATTTAGGTGACATAGGCAATGCAATTCAACAACATGCAGAAAAAAATCATTATTCAGTTGTGGAGGACTACTGCGGACATGGAATTGGAGAGGTTTATCATGAAGACCCTCAAGTCTTGCATTATGGTCAGCCAGGAACAGGGTTAAGACTTAAAGAAGGCATGTGTTTCACCATCGAACCAATGATCAACTTAGGAACAAAGTTCACCAAAGCATTATCAGATGGCTGGACGGTTGAAACTAAAGATGGGAGAAACTCAGCTCAGTGGGAACATACTCTTACAGTCACTTCAACTGGATGTGAAGTACTAACAAAAAGATCTGAAGAAAATCTCTAGATCATGTCTTCGAATCTAGTTTTAAATAAACAAGAGTTAAAGCTAACTTCTTTAAGGTCAAGTAAAAATGCTGATAAAGAGTTTGCAATTTGGTTAGAAAATAGAAAATCTGGAGTATCAGGCATTCAGAACTTCTTAAGGCGTAGATCTCAAAATACAGATAATTTAATTTTTTCTATATGGGAAGCCTCTAATCTTTCTGAAAAAAAAGATATAAGTCTCTTCGCTGTTGGGGGGTATGGAAGACAAGAGCTTCATCCCTATTCCGATATAGATCTATTAATTCTATATAAAGGAAAGCTAAACAAAAATAGACGCAACGGTATAGAGTCTTTTATCAGTCAACTTTGGGACCTTGAACTCAATATTGGACATAGCGTAAGGAGTCAGTTTGAAGAAGAAGAAATTATTTCTTCTGATCTGCAAGCTTTTACCAACTTACTTGAGTCTAGATTTTTATTTGGCGATGAGAATATGCAATTACTACCCAATCAAATAATAGAAAAGAAAAACATTTGGAAAAAAGAAAGATTTCTACTTAATAAGCTTAAAGAACAAGAACAAAGACACAATAAATTCGATAACACCGAGTACAACATAGAGCCTAATATCAAATCTTCACCAGGTGGTTTGAGAGACATGCATGTCATAAATTGGTTAATGTTGAATTATTCAAGAAAGAATCATCGATTAAAAAACTTAGACAGAATTTTAAGTGGAGCGGAACGGAAAGAATTAAATAAAAGTAAACTTTGGCTCTGGACTCTCAGATATATTCTTCACAAGGAAGCTGGAAGAGAAGAAGATAGATTGTTATTAAACTATCAAGTATCCATAGCAAAAAAACTATTTCCAAGCATTAAAAATAGTAATGCAGCCGCTGAAAAGTTAATGCATAGATATTTTAGATCTGCATTAAATATATCTGAAATTAACGCGACGACTATCCAAAAATTTAAAGAAAGTCTTATTAGGCCAAAAAAATCAAAGGTAAATCTTAAAGACAAAGATTTTAGGGTGAAGAATAATTTAATTGAATTGAAGAACTTGGAGGCTTTTAAGAAAAGTCCTTCTTTAATGCTAGAGGTTTTTGTAAAACTTTGCGAAAACCCTCAAATCACTGGAATTCATTCAGATACTTTAAAAAAATTGAAAGAGAACAGAGGCCTAATCGACTCTTCCTTTAGAAAAAAGAAAAGAAACATTGATCTTTTTATGAAACTGATACGTTCACCAAGACTCATGGTTACCCAGTTAGAGCAAATGAAGCAGTTAGGAATTTTAGGAAAATATCTTCCAGAATTTGGAAGAGTTACAGGGCAAATGCAATACGATCTTTTCCACATCTATACTGTGGATGCCCATACTCTCCAAGTTTTAAGAAATATGAGAAGATTATTCTTAGGAACATCAAAAGAGACTTACCCTTTTGCTTCTGAATTAACTAAAAAATTACCCAAGCTAGAGATTCTATACATAGCTGGTCTCTATCATGATATTGGTAAAGGCAGAGGCAAAGATCATTCAGGACTTGGAACAAAAATTGTTAAAAGATTTTGTGATCGACATAAGCTTGCAAAGAAAGATTCAACCCTAATTGAGTGGTTAGTACGAAATCACTTAAAGATGTCAATTACTTCTCAGAAAGAAGATCTGAGTAACCCCAAGGTAATAAATAGTTTTGCAAAAGTAGTTGGGAATGAAGAAAAGCTGAATTATCTATACTGCTTAACCGTTTCTGACATATCGGCTACCAATCCTGATTTATGGAATTCTTGGAATGAATCTTTATTAAATGACCTATATTTCAAGACTTTAAACAATATTAACTTTAAAGAAGAATTCAATAAATTTTCTAAAACAGAAGCTGAAATGCTTATAACTTCAATACCCAAAAAATATCAATTAAAAGTAAAGGAATTATGGAAAAATTTCTATCCTTCTTACTTTGAAAGTCACCCACCTCAATTAATCAGGGACCACAGCCTGATAATAACAAAGAGGAAAACAAAATCAGTAGCTAAGTTTTTCTATGAGAATAGCTCTCTTAGCACAGACTCTTTAATGGTCTATACCAAAGACAGAATAAACGTCCTAGGAACTATAGTTGGAGAATTGGATTCTCAAGGTATTTGTGTTCTTGACGCGGGTCTATATGGAACAAGAGACGGTTATTGTTTAGATCATATTATTGTTTCAGATCAAAAAGGTGGTCCTCTCCAAATAAGTAAAGATCAAATAAAAGAAATAGAGTCAAAAATTATAAATTCTTTAGAAAAAGAAAAATTAAATCCTAAGCTAGTAAAAAAGAAGATGCCAAGACACTTTTTGACTCTCAAGAAAGATACCAAAATAGAAATAAGTCATGACATGAAAAATAGATGGACGCAATTGGATATAAAAACTGCTGATCGTCCTGGCTTACTTTCTTCTATTTGTAGTGTGTTTGTTAAAAATAATGCTTCTATAAAAAAAGCAAGAATATCAACTTACGGGGAGAGAGCTGAAGACAGGTTTTGCATTTCTTCTTTAGAAGAGACCCCTTTTCTTAAAAAACCTGCATTGGACAAATTAATTTCAGAGTTAAGAGAGTCTCTAGACCCCAAAAACCACTGAATCATTCTTTTGTCTAAATCTCTAAATTGAGAGTCAAAAAGTTGACTACCTATGAATGAAGACTATTATGCTGCGGCTCAATAAAAAGATAATTTATTAACGAAAGAGAATGACTAACTGGTTTGCTATAGGAATGGGATCTAAAAACTCCAAAGGAGATTGGCTTGAAGTTTTTTATCCTAAAAATCTTATAAATCCTTCAGAAGAACTAACCCTCAAAGCCAAGGAGTTAGTTAGTTATAGGGAAGGGAATTTTACAAGCTCCATTCCAAGCGACTTAGTTCAAGATATTGCTAAATTATCTAAAAACTTTTCATCACTAGAGACTGAAAGAACTGTACTGGTATTTGTTGACTCTAAACTACCTCCTAATGATGTTCCTTCTTGTTATCTTAGACTTCATCTTCTCTCTCATAGACTAGTAAAGCCAAACGAAATTAATTTAGAAGATATTTTTACTCTTATGCCAACCGTTGCTTGGACTTCAGATGGTCCTAAGGACCCTAAAGAACTTAATGATATTCTTTCTGATAAGAAGATTAATAATGAAGCTATACATATTCATTCATTGGATAAATTTCCTTGCCTAACAGACTATGTTGTTCCAGAAGGCGTAAGAATAGCAGATAGTCATAGAGTTAGATTAGGAGCTTATCTAGGTGAAGGGACCACGGTAATGCATGAAGGGTTTATCAATTTCAATGCAGGCACTCTAGGAAAAAGTATGGTAGAAGGTAGGATTTCACAAGGGGTTATTGTTGGTGAAGGAAGTGACCTTGGAGGAAGTTCAAGTACCATGGGAACTCTTTCTGGCGGCAATGAAACACTTATATCAGTGGGTCGGGATTGCCTGCTTGGAGCCAATTCAGGCCTTGGAATTCCTTTAGGTGATAGGTGTGTTGTTGAAGCGGGCTTGTACATTACTGCTGGAACCAAAGTAGAAATGATCAAATCTAATAGTAAGGTAGAAGAGATCAAAGCCTCAGAACTTTCTTATAAAGACGATCTTCTATTTATAAGAAATTCTCTTACTGGAGCTGTTCAATGCAAGCCGAATCCGAAAACAGTTAATCTTAACGAAGAATTACATTCTAATAATTAACCTGTGTCGGAAGTACTAGAACTAACAAAAGAACTCGTAAAGAGGGAATCCATTACACCCTTAGACGAAGGTTGTCAGGATTTGGTTGCGACTCGTCTTAAGAAATTAGGATTTGCTATTAAACATTTACCTTTTGGGGAAGTCTCAAATCTCTGGGCGACCTACGGAAAAGGTGAAAAGACTCTTACTCTGCTTGGTCATACTGATGTAGTCCCAACTGGCCCAATAGAAAAATGGACTAATGACCCTTTTGAACCAACGGAAAGAGATGGGTTACTATTTGGACGAGGAGCTGCTGACATGAAAGGAAGTGTAGCTGCCTTCGTAGTCGCTGCCGAGGAGTTCTGCAAGAAAAATCCTAATCCCAATGGGAGGCTTAGCATTATGCTGACTAGCGATGAAGAAGGACCTGCCAAAGACGGGGTACGTAAAGTAATTAAATATTTAACTGATCTAGGTGAAAAAATAGACTGGTGTCTTGTTGGTGAACCGACCGCAGAAAAACGATTAGGGGATGTAATAAAAATTGGAAGAAGAGGATCAATTAATGGTGAGATTAATATAAGAGGAATTCAAGGACATGCTGCCTATCCTCACAATGCTGAAAACCCTATCCATACAAGTTCTGAAGCCTTAAATGAAATTGTAGCGCTTCAATGGCCAGATGAAAGTGGGCAATTTCCAGATAGCGTTCTTCAAGTTTCTAATATCAAATCAGGTACAGGAGCACATAATGTTATTCCAGGTGAATTAAGTTTAAAACTTAACGTTAGATACTCTCCCTCCATATCTTCTCAAACCGTCATTGAGGCAGTTGAAGGAATACTTCAAAAACACAAACTAAACTTTAGCGCAGAATGGGAAGACAGTGGTGCTCCTTTCCTGACAACATCCACTACCTTAATTGATTGCGCTATTGAGTCCATAACAAATGTGACGGGAGTGAACGAAGTAGAGCAGTCCACTGCGGGCGGAACCTCTGATGGTAGGTTTATTGCACCAACTGGGAGTGAGGTCGTAGAAGTAGGACCTTTAAATGCTTCTATTCACAAAATAGACGAGGCAGTTAGTATAGAAGAACTAGAAATGTTGACAGAGATATACGGAAAAGTGATTACAAAACTTCTTACTTAATTAGTATCCTTAAATTTAAATTCTATTAGCTGTCTTTTTTTGTAGTTACCCGATAACTTAGAAAAGAAGTCAAGTATTCTCATAGAGGGGTATTTTTTATGAAGTAGCCTATAACCTAATTTAATAGACTCTTCTTGATCTAATAATTCTGCTTCAGCACTTAACCATTCTCCATGCAAATTACCCTTAAAGTTACAGGTAGCTACCTTCACCGAAGAAAAGTTTCTTATTCTTTTTACTTTACCCGCTTCTCCATGAGAAAAAACATAAAAAGAATTTTTATCTTCATCTTGAGCAAACCAAACAGGGGTATTTACTAAAGTACTATCCTTTTTTTGAGTTGAAAGATTAATGTATTTTTCTTTATCGGAAATCATTCATCCGGAATATTATCTGTTTTAGCGCCTTTTATGAAAAAGGAAAGAACTATAAGTACTGCTGCTATAGCTAAGCAGTAATAAACTAGTTCTGTGAATACAGGAGACATAGATTCCAAACCTGACTCTGTTGCTTCACCACCTAACAGTCCAGCTAAAACGCCTCCAAGAGAAGATGCTAAAAACCATATTCCCATCATCTGACCAAGATATCTTTTGGGGGAATATTTTGAAAAAGCTGATAAGCCTACGGGCGAAAGTGTTAACTCTCCAAAGGTATGAAGTAGATAGGTTAACAAAAGCCATTGAACGCCCACAGGAGAAGATGCTAGTGCATACTTAACGGCCAAAATCATCACAATAAATCCCAATGCCATCAAAATAAGGCCTAAACCAAATTTAATGGGCATATTAGGATCAAGGTTTCTCTTGCCAAGAAAAACCCAAAGGTAAGCAAAAAATGGAGCAAACATTACAACAAATAAAGGATTAACAAACTGGGTCCAACTAACAGGTGCCGTGAATGTGCCGAAAGTTAGGTTTACATAATCTCGAGTAAAGATAGTCAAAGAACCAGCTGACTGATCAAATCCAGACCAAAAAGCAGCTGCTCCAATAAAAAGAAGTAATAACATCAAGACATTTTTCTTCTCATTAGCAGTCAACCCTGCAAAGAAAAGAAGGTAAATAAAATAAATTATTGAAATTACTACTAAGAAATCTCTAAACCTCTCAGCAAAATAAACTGGGTCAATGGACCAAAAACCAGCCATTCCTGTAATAACAACTGACGCTATTAAAATGACAACTAGGCCAACCCCCCTAATATAGTTTCTCTTAGTTTGTTCATTAATTTTATTCGGATATTTTCCTGCTTCACCCAGTTGATGCCTAAAGAGAATAAATTGAGTGACGCCAAAAAGCATCCCTACTCCCGCTGCACCAAATCCAAAGTGCCAACCTACCTTTTCTCCTAACCAACCACATACAGCAAAGCCCAACATAGAACCAATGTTTATAGCCATGTAAAAAATGGTAAATCCTGAATCTCTCCTTGAATCATTTTGACTATAAAGCTGGCCTACTATGGAAGATATATTTGGTTTTAAAAGCCCTGTTCCTAGTGCGACAAATACTAACCCTAAAATAAAAGTCTGCTCTAATGGAATTGCTAAAGTGAAATGTCCTAAAGTTATTATCAAAGCCCCAATCAGAACAGCCTTTTGGTAGCCCAAAATATTATCCGCTATCCATCCTCCAGGTACAGCTAAGAAATAAACCATTCCAGCATAAATCCCATAAATTGCATTGGCTTGAATATTGGACCAATCCAGTCCAGGATTTTCCACAACACCTATTGTCATATAAAGGACTAATAAACCTCGCATGCCATAGTAAGACATTCTTTCCCACATCTCGGTGAAGAAAAGTGTGCGGAGACCTATAGGGTGACCAAAAAATGCTGTGCTGTTTGAATCTTGTAAATCAGAAGACATAAAGTTATTTTGTAATGGACTAGAATAGTCAATTATCCTTACAAGGCCTAATTATTTATGCAAGCAGCTGGATTTTTAAGAAGAGTGTTAGCTCTAATTTACGACTCTTTAGTTATAGTTGGAATAGTTCTTTTTTTAACTTTAGTACTAGTGTTTTTTAATGGGAGCTATGCAGAATCAGGTTCATTTGCTTCATTTTTACAATTTTTTATTCTAATCTTTTCCGGTCCAATTTTTTATAGTTATTTCTGGCTTAACAAAGGTCAAACCATCGGCATGCAGGCTTGGAAGATCAGGTTAATTTCAATAAATGAGACTAAACTTAATGCTAAACAGACATTTATTAGATGCTTAATATCTGTTATCTCTTTTCTCTTCTTTGGAATAGGATATTTTTGGATTCTTTATGATAAAAATAGTCTGTCTTGGTCAGACATAGTGACTAAAACAAAGATTGTAAAGATCGATGAGTGAACTCTTTTTAAACTCTCTTTAATAAAACTAAAGCAATACAAATTATGAGCAAAGCAGGAAAAAGAACAGAAGCTATTGTTGGTATTTCTGACACAACTGAAATACTTCCTAATAATTTCTGAGTTAAATCAACTGTAAAAGCTACTCCAATTGCAATTAAGATCCTTTGGCCTGTCTTTTGTTCTCTCATCGGTCCAAATAAAAAGGACATAGCTAAAATAACTAGCGAGAAAGTAACTAAAGGTTGTAGGACTTTTCTCCAAAATTCTAGAGATAATTCATTCTTTCTATACTTAGAAAAAGTTTCTCTAGATTGTATATACAAATTAGTTAATGAAAGATATTTTGGAGATAGCATTTGATCAAAATCTATGTTCAATTCAGGTAATCCAGAAACAACTGATGTGTTATCAGGAGAATAATTACTTAAGTTAATTGTTTCTTTCTTTCTAGCTTCCCATTTGCTCAAATTAAGAAAAGCTTCTTCGGCAAAAATGACTCTAGAAACTTTTCTCTCCTTATCAAACTCATAAACAGTAAGACCCAAAATACGATCTCGCTCGGGTGCAGAATGAAAAAAGCTGATGCTATGATCATTGTTATTCCAGTAGCCTTGTTTATAAGAAACTTTTTCTTGTAGCTGAGATCTAGTTTCTTCAGCCGATTGAGACAAACTGGGTATAAAAAATTGAGAAGCCAAAAGTCCTATAATCATAATCAATAATACTGGTCTAAAAGCTGCAACGGCAATAGAAGTCAAGGATTTTCCAAGTATTTGTGCACCTATTAGTTCACCCTTATTAGTTAAAGAGCCCATACCGATTATTAGTCCTATTAAGCAAATATAAGAAGTTAAGTCGAATAAGCGATAGGGAAAACTCTTAAGACAATAAATTAAAACGTGGTTCAGAGTGTAATAGTCAGATAAATCAGATAATTCATTTAAAAATAAAAAAATTAAATCAATGCCAGCAATTGCAAACATAACAATTAATAACGATAGAAAGACTTGAGAACTTATATTTCTTTCTATTAAATCTCCAAAAAGATAGTTCATTACTTGTTCCATATAGGTGAATATCGAGAAATAAGAAATAAGCCTAGAATAAAGAAGGATAAATGGACTAATAAAAGACTCGGTACAAAAGCCACCCTTCCTTCTTCCAACCAACCTTTAACCAAAAGCAGGAGCCCCAAGTAGACCAAAAAAACAAAAATACTAGGCAATACTTTAGAGTATCTTCCTTGTCTAGGTTCTACTTTGCTTAGCGGTAAAGCTAAGAAAACTGTTATTAATGTCAGCAAAGGCATGGATATCTTCCAAATACTACTTAGGGAAGAGGACTGGACTTCACTTATATTCCTTTGGTTGGTTTTTTCTTTAGAAGAAAAATTCTCAGCTATATTCATGGATAACAACTGAAAACTCATCTCAACTTGATTGGCTTTATCTTTGTTGAAGGAATGACCATCTTCAAAAATAACTAGATTAGGGTTTTCTTCAGAAATAAAAGATCTTTTTGCTGTTAAAAAATTTGTAGACCGTTTTAATTCCTCTTTAGAAAATTTAAGGAAAACATTGGAAAAGACTCCTTCACTTTTGTCTTCTGCATAAAAGACAGAACTATCCTGCAAAATTACAAATTTTCCTGGCTGTATAGAATTAAAATCTTCTTCAAAGGAGGTTTGTTGATAAATATCATCTAAACTTGATTTAAAGGAAGGTGCAATCCAAAAAGAAAGCAAGCTGGTTAATAGTGCAAAAAATAAAGAAGCCAAAAAAAATAATTTAAGTATCTTTAAGTTCGTGTAACCGTTTTGTTCAAGGATGATCATTTCATTGTCAGAACACAATCTACCTATAACCAAGATCATGCCAAGAAAGAAACTAAAAGGGATAATTAATTCTAAGAATTCTGGTAATCTAAATAATATTACCCAGAAAACAAGTTCCAAACTTAATTCTCCTCTAGATACTTGCTCTAGGTATTGGATTGATCTGGAAGCTAAAATTACCAGCAGAAAAACTAAACCAACTGCACCTGTATGTGAGAAAATATCTTTCAAGAGGTAGCGTTGTAAAATCATACTTTTTAATTACTTTGGTAATTTATTTTGCTATTGAAATATAAATTCGACAAGAAAAGGGTAATATTGTTTCAATTAGAGTAATTTAGTTACCAAATTATTAAGATAAAGTCTGAGTATAAATGAACTTAAGGAGAACAGGATGAAAAAGCGCTTATCCATAAACTTAACCAAAAAAAATGCCAAAGAATTGCCTAACATTAGCTCGGGCAGCTTAATAGTTGGGGTGTACGAAGGGCCTTTTACAGAAGAACTCAAAATAATAGATGAAGTAAGCAATAGTCAATTAAGAAAGTTGAGGAAACTTGGAGAATTAAAAGGAAAGCTAGGCCAAGGAACTTACTTGCCTGCCCTTTCTGGAATTAAGGCACAAAGAACTTATCTAATTGGTTGCGGTAAAAAAGGAAAAAAATTATCAAGACAAGATGGCATTAAGGTATTAAGCAAGGTAGTAAGTGCTGCTATCTCGAGTAAAGCTTCAACCACATTCATCTCAATACCTAAATTAAATATCTCTGGAGAAGGTGACGACTGGGTAATCCAGCAGTTGGCTTTTTTATGTGAAAATAACAGTTACACCTACGATGCAAAACTAAATAAAAAAAATCAAAAAAAAGTTCTCTTAAAAAAAGTCTCTCTTAGTTTCAATTCTTCTCTCTCTACTGCAAAATTGAATCGAAGTATTAGAGTGGGTCTAGCTATAGGAAGAGGATCAAATGCAGCAAAAGATCTGGCTAACCTTCCCGGTAACGTGTGTACTCCCTCTTATTTAGCAAAAGAATCTAGATCGGCTGCTAATAAGTATTCTTCCTTGAAATGTTCTGTTTTGGGCGAGAAAGAAATGAAAAAACTGGGAATGGATTGTCTCTTATCTGTTGGTGCTGGAAGTGCTCAAGAATCTAAATTGATAACCCTTAATTATCAAGGTGGAAAAAAAGGAGACCAACCGCATGTAATAGTAGGAAAAGGAATTACTTTTGATACTGGAGGAATAAGCCTTAAACCAGGCGCCACCATGGATGAAATGAAATTTGATATGTGCGGGGCAGCCAGTGTCATAGGCACCATGCAGGTAATGGCTGAACTAAAAGTACCCATAAATATAGTTGGAGTGGTTGCGAGTGCTGAAAACATGCCAGGAGGTAAGGCGACAAAACCAGGAGATGTGGTCAAAACTATGTCAGGGTTAACTGTAGAAATTTTAAATACAGATGCTGAAGGGAGGCTAGTATTAGCTGATGCACTAACTTATGTTAAAAAGTTTAATCCTAAGTCAGTAGTAGATATAGCAACCCTAACAGGAGCTTGTATTGTTGCCTTAGGGCATTCAACTTCAGGGCTCTTGAGCAATGATGATAGGTTAGCTCAAAAACTTCTCACGGCTGGAACAATCTCCAATGACAGGGCTTGGCAATTACCAATATGGGATGTTTATCAAAAAGATTTGGATAGTAATTTTGCAGATATTGCTAATATTGGGGGAAGAGCAGGAACCATTACAGCAGCATGTTTTCTATCAAGATTTACTAAAGATTATAGTTGGGCTCATTTAGATGTAGCAGGAACCGCACATTTAGGTGGAGCAGCTAAAGGGGCTTCTGGAAGACCGGTGCCACTTCTAAGCCACTACTTGCTAGACCAGTCTTAATTAATAGAACATGCTTCAAACAAAATTCCTGTCTGCAGGTTCCAGTCAAAAAGAAGCTCTAAAATATACTTGTGAAATAGTTTCAAAAATCTTTTTGAAAGATAACAATTACCCAGATGTAGATAAAATTGATATACGTTGTGAATCTGCAAATGAAGCTGAAGAACTTAATGAATTGTTGTGGACTTATCCTGAGGATGTGCTGTTACCTCATAATTTAACTCACAAGAATCCAGAAAATGTATTTGTTGAAATAGGTTATCCAGGAAGCGCTTTTGGAGAAAATGACAAGAAAATGTTGTTAAATTTGAATCCAGACTTACCAAACCAAATCTCAGAATACCTTTACTATTATCAACTAGTAATTGCAGATAACTCTAAGTTGAGAGAAAGGGTAGCTACTACCTGGCAAGAGTGTAAATCCATGGGTCTTAGTCCAAGTTTTATTGATAACTAAAAAAATGAAAAAAGTTTTTAATCCTAGAAACATAGAACAAAAGTGGTATGAGCAATGGGAATCTAAAAACTATTTTAATGCTGACCCAAAAAGCAAGAAGCCTTCCTTCTGCATTATGATTCCTCCTCCCAATGTCACAGGCTCTCTTCATATGGGCCATGGATTTCAAAACACATTAATGGATGCCCTAATAAGGTATAAGAGAATGTCAGGTTACGATGCTTTGTGGCAGGTGGGTACAGATCACGCAGGCATAGTAACGCAAATGGTAGTTGAAAGAGAGCTTGAAAAAGAAGGTCTTAGTAGAGAACTTCTGGGCAGAGAAAAGTTCGTAAAGAAAGTATGGGAATGGAAAAAGAAATCAGGAAATAATATAACCAATCAAATGAGAAGATTGGGTGCATCGGTTGATTGGTCCAGAGAGGCTTTCACCATGAGCCCTGAAATGAGCAAAGCTGTTCAAGAAGTTTTTATACAACTTTACGATCAAGGCTTGATATATAGAGGTGAAAGACTTGTTAACTGGGACATTGCTCTCCAAACAGCACTTTCAGACTTAGAAGTATCTAACGAAGAAGTTGGAGGCAATCTATGGTTCTTCAGATACCCTTTAGTTGATGAAGGCCATGTGACTATTGCTACAACCAGACCGGAAACTATGCTGGGGGACACTGCCGTTGCTGTAAACCCAAAAGATAAAAGATTTAAAGAGCTTATAGGGAGAAGAGTACTCCTTCCTCTCTCTAGAAGGGAAATACCCATTATAGGTGATAATTATGTTGACCCAGAATTTGGAACTGGATGTGTAAAAATCACTCCTGCTCATGACTTTAATGATTTTGAGGTTGGAAAAAGACACAAACTTCCCT
>Ga0208113_1001144_pt1 | contig 12944 bp, 11 predicted proteins | sample Knorr_S7_td_NADW_FD_185598 | JGI IMG/M metagenome (GOLD analysis project Ga0208113, IMG submission 185598) | Marine microbial communities from Southern Atlantic Ocean transect - Knorr_S7_td_NADW_ad_2505m_LV_A (SPAdes) (version 2) | ecosystem: Environmental > Aquatic > Marine > Oceanic | place...
ACTTGCCCAACTCCATCGGCAACCTGGCCGACCGGACGTTGACCTTCGCCTCTTTGGTCTTTGGCGGGGTCATGGATGCCTGCCCAGATCTGAAGATCTGCTTCTCCCACGGCGGCGGCTATACGTGCTACGGCATCGGCCGCATCGACCGGGGCTGGCAGGGCATCCCGGAAGCTAACCGGTTGAATCCCAATCCGCCAAGCACCTACCTGCGCCGCTTCTATTACGACAGCATCGTCTATACCGAGGAAGCCCTGCGGTTCCTCATCGACCAAGTGGGTGTTGACCGGGTGGTCTTCGGCTCCGATTGGCCCTACGACATGGCCCAAGACTGGCCGGTTTCCTGGATCATCAGCCTGGAGAGCATCACTCAAGAAGAAAAAGATGCCATCCTCTGGAAAAATCTGGAAGGTTTGCTGGGAATCTAGTCCTAGTTAGGGCGCCATTTGAATTCCCCAACCGGGAGGACTATTCGTGAGACACATCGACGTACACACCCATCTAATGCCCCAGTGCCTGTGGAAGACCGTTGACGGTGGCGATGATTGGTACGGGATGCGCCTCGAGGCCGGAGACGGCCTGGGGTTCGTCGCGGGCAATGGGAAGCGGATCTTTATCAACTCACCGAAATTGCGCTTCACTCCCGAAGAGCGCATCGTCAACATGGATGAAGAGGGGACCGATGTCCAAGTAGTGTCGATCCACACTCCGCTATTTCCCTATCATTGGGAAAAAGGTCCGGCAGTCCAGATGTCCAAAGACGTGAATGACGAGATCGCCGGGATGGCCAAGCAACATCCCGGCCGGTTCTCCGGCTTGGCGACTCTGCCCCTCCAGGACGTAGATGCCTCCATTGAGGAGCTGGAGCGGGCGGTTAAAGTGCTGGGCCTCAAAGGCGCGGAGTTCGATATGGTGGTCAATGGCAAAACCTGGGACGAACCCGAGTTTCTGCCCTTGTTCAAAGCCGCCGAATCTATGGGGGCCTTGCTGTTCTTCCACCCCCAGCCCCAGGAGAACTTGGTGGCGCTGGAGCGGACCAGGAAGTACGGCCTATCCAACAGCATCGGCGTTCCCTTGGAAGACGCGATTCTGGTGGCCACTCTGATCTACGGCGGCATCTTGGAGAAGTGCCCCAACCTCCGGGTGGTTGTCGCCCACGGCGGGGGACCGGCATGCTTTGGCATGGGCCGCATGGACCACGGCTGGAAAGTCCGCTCCGAGGCACGGGTGAACATCCCTAAACCCCCCAGCCGCTACCAGAGCCAGCTTTACTACGACTTCTTGACCAGCAGCGAAGCCTCGCTACGATTCTTGATCAACTCCGTGGGCGCCGACCATGTCGTGATCGGCAGCGACTGGCCCTTCGTCGGATGGGACCCATCGCCGGGCGGATGGCTGGAAAGTCTCACCAGTCTGTCAACCGAGGAGAAGGAGAAGATTTCCTTCAGAAACTTGGAACAGATGCTGGGGATCTAGATTCAGTCCCTTCCCTCTCGATGGAGGAAGGTTAGGATGGGGGTGATCCCCCTCGCCATCAAGCACTTTTTAAGGAGGAACCAAAATGGGTGTTTACAGGTTGTACAGCGGGGACGACGGCGAAAGCCGAATAACACAGTACACCGACGAAGAATTGGCTAACATTAAGATTAAGGGCACCATGAGCTTCAGCGTTCAGAAACGAGAACCTGGTCACTTCATGGACCAGCACCCGGCCGCCTCCCGCCGTTGGCACATCCACGTGGAAGGGAGAATGATTATTGGGCTGTCCGACGGCACGTCCCACACCTTCAATCCCGGCGACGTGCGGTTGGTGGAAGACACCGGCGGCAAGGGGCACACTACCACCCTGCCCGATGGCGACACCATAGCGTTGATGATCTCTATCGACGAGGAATAGGCGTCCCGCCCAATTAGTAGGCCTAGATTGGCAGAGGCTCCTCCACCAAGTCGTGGGGCAGACCCAAGTCGACGGCGTTGGCGTTGAAGGCCAACATGGCGTAGTAGCCCATCAGGGTGGTTAGCTCAACGAATCCTTGTTGTCCGAACTGATCCAGCGCCGCTTGAAAGGTTTGCTGGCTAACCCGGCGAGTCAAGAAGAACTCCATGCCCAGATTCAGCACGGCGGATTCTTCGGGAGACATTGGGGGGAGAGGTTGTTTGTCCCGTAGCGCGTCCACCAGCGAGTCGCTGAGCCCCGCTTCTCTTCCCAGGGCCACGTGGGCGTTCCAGATGTAAGGGCAATCCATGGCCCGGGCTGTGGTCAGCATCGCCAACTCTCTGGCCTTCGCCGGGACGGTCGACTCGTTGCGCACATAGTTGAACAAGGGGATGGCCCGCCTGGACATCTCCGGGCTGTGTTTTAAAACGGACATCGGCCCGGTGCCGACGCCTCCGGGACCGGAGGACACTTCGTCAAAGGTTTCTCTGAGGTCTTCCCTGACCGATTCTCGAGTGACCGGAGGGATTCTAACCATGCGTTTCTCCAATATTAAGCACCGGTTTCTGCTGGCGCTTTCGGGTTATTTTTGCTGTGGCGGCGGCCAGCCTACCCAGTACTGCGTCAATTTGAACTCGGCGGATTGCCAAGCTGTAATGTCTGTCATTTCGAGGAGAGAAGCGACGAGAAATCTGGCGGGCGTGGGTCTGCCCATCCCCAGATTCCTCTCCTTCCGCCGAAGGATCGGAATGACATGAGGCGCTTTTACGTACATAAGTATTAGATTATCGCATCTGAAGATGCGGGGCCAGTGGCGATTATAGCGCCACCAAAATCTACCAATGCCAACGAGGTGAAAAATGGATGTCTATCAGTGCATCAGGAGCCGCCGGACCGTTCGGGAGTTCAAGCCCGACCCTGTCCCCGAAGACGTGATACTGAAGATCCTCCAGGCGGCACGTTGGGCGCCCAGTTCCAGCAACACTCAGGCGTGGCACTTCATAGTGATACAAGACCGTAATACTTTGACGACTCTGGGAGAGATATGTAGCCAGGGGCGGTTCATTGGCCAAGCGCCGATGGCCATCGCCATCGTTATGGAAAACGCTCCCCGGCCCCAACTGGATGCGGGGAGGGCCTTGCAGCAGATGGAGTTGATGGCCTGGTCCCAAGGCGTCGGCACCTGCTTCGCCGGCGTGCGCGACCCTGCCCAGCAGGTCGCCGTCAAGGAGCTTCTGGGCATCGCCGAAGAAATGGAACTGATCACGGTGTTGCCCTTCGGCTACCGCGCTGAGGGGCCCCGGAAAAAGGGCACTCCACGGAAGCCCATGGAAGAGATCGCCCACCGGGAACGATTCGGCCAGCCTTACCGCTAGCCTAGCCGTGGCCGTGGAGCGGTTGGATCACTCCGAACCGGTTGCCTTCCGGGTCTAGGAACATGCCTATTATGATCCCCATTCCTGGAATTTCCATGGCCTCTTGGACCGGGGTTCCCCCCAACTCTTGGGCTTTGGCCAGGTAAGCGGCCGCGTCATCCACCTGGGCGTAGACTCGGACCCCCGGCGTGTCGTTTTCGTCTTGTTGCTGATATATCCCGCCGTCGATGCCCAGTTCGCCATCCTTGGTGCTGGCCAACCCATAGTTCATTGGATTGTCTGCGTTAACTTGCCAGCCGAACAGCTGGCTGTAAAAATCGGTAATCTTTGCCCGGTCCTTGGCGCTGATTTCGAAGTGAACCACGGGTTGTGGCATAGTTTCCTCCTAGTGCCGGAAGATTGGTACCGATAGCTTAACAAATTTGTTAAATCGAGCCGCCCGGTCTAGCGTCCTTTAAACGATGGCGCCCGCTTCTCCAGGAAAGCTCGCCGGGCCTCTTCCGCGTCTTCCGAACCGTTCAAGATGCCCCCGGCGTTGGAGGTCAAGACCATCGTGTTCTCCAACGTCGTGTCCAGAGATGCCCGCATGATCCGCTTGCTGACCCATTGGACCATGGGCGGAGTACGCATGATCCGGCCGCACAGTTCCCTGGTCGTCTCTTCCAAATCGCCGGAGTCTACCAGGTAGTTCAGAATCCCCCAGTCGTAAGCCCGCTGGGCGTCCAGGTGGCCGGTGTAGGCGAACTCCAGGGCACGGCCCAGCCCGACCATCTTAGGGAAGTAGTAGCTGCCGCCGTTCTCGATTATCTGTCCCAGTTGCTGGTAGCCGATGAACCGGGTGTTCTCGCAGCCGAGACGGATGTCGCAATGCAGCGCCATGTCCATGCCGGAGCCGACAGCGGGGCCGTTGATCATCGCGATGGTTGGTTTGCGTATCTGCGAGATGTCCCGGTGCAGCTTGGTGAAACCGTGAAAGAAGTGCTCCCTGGCGGCGTCGGGTCCCTCCGTGGTGCCCCGGTTCCCGATGAAATTCTCTCCTTTAAGAGAGTCCGGCGTGTCCCGCCGCATGTCGGCCCCCGAGCAAAATCCTCGGCCGACCCCGGTAAGAACGATGACCCGCACGTTGGGGTCGTCATCGCCGGCCCTCATGTATTCGCCAACCTTGGCCACCGTTCCGCTCTCTTCGGACGATCCGATAAGGGCGTTCATCCGCTCCGGACGGTTGAATTTTATCCACAAGATTCCCGTATCCTCCGGTTCGTACAAGAGGTAGTCAACAAGTTTGGGACCCATATTTGCCTCCAAGCACCCGATTAGCAACGATTTTACCTGTCACTGTGTCCGAGTCAATAGCCCCTGTCGTTTGGTGGCTAGATGCACCTTGTCACGGCATCAGGCCCTGAGTACAATTCCTCCAATCCATACCCTGCCGGGCCGCGAAAAAACACTATATCAAAGAGGTGACATAATGCCGGAAGTAACCAGCCATGCTCCGGGTACGCCTTCGTGGTTCGAGCTATCCACCAATGACGAGAACGGCGCCCTCGAGTTCTACGGCGCCATATTCGGTTGGGTGGACGACCCTCAGCCGATCGGGGAGAACTGGCTTTACCATATGCAGAAGTTGAACGGACTCGAAGCGGCGGCCATATATCAGCAGCAGGCAGAAGAACGGAATCTGGGAGTACCGTCCCACTGGAACACCTACTTCACCGTTACTAACACGGACGATGCGGTGGCCAAGGTGCAGCAGGCCGGGGGGGCCGTGCTGTTCGGCCCCATGGACGTCTTCACCGCCGGGCGCATGGCCATGCTTCAAGACCGTCAGGGCGCGGCATTCGCGGTGTGGCAGCCCCAAGACCACATCGGTTGCCGGGTGAAGGGGGAGCCGGGAGCCATCATGTGGAACGAGCTCGTCACCACCGACCAAAAGGATGCCACCGATTTTTACACGGGCCTTCTGGGCCTTGGCAGTGGTTCTATGGAAGGGCCCATGGAATATACGTTGCTAAAAGCGTCGGGCGACGACGTTGCGGGGGTGATGCAGATCACTGAAGACATGGGACCGGTCCCGCCCAACTGGATGGTGTACTTCGGCGTAGCCAACGTCGACGACACCACCAGCCAGGCCGAATCCCTAGGCGCAATCGTATTGGTGCCTGGTACGGACATCCCGGGAATCGGAAGATTCGCCACGATTCAGGATCCTCAAGGAGCCGTATTCGGCATCTTCACCGGCGCCTAGTCTGCACAGGGGAGTCAAGCCCGTCTCGTAGCCTGGCTTTAATAACCGCTGGACGAGTACGAGATGGAACACCCCAACAGGTCACTTTTAGTTGACTCTTCCGCAATGACATTGGCGACCTTCCCGCCGAGCCAGCCTATGGTACGATGCCCTCGAATTGCAACAAGGGTGTGAGTCGCCCGTGCTTCCACATGAGTTCGTTGCCAAGTGGTCCAAGGTTAACCTAAAAGAAAGTGCAGCTGCCCAAGAGCACTTCATTGACCTGTGCCGCCTGCTTGATCACCCTACGCCCGCAGAGGCGGACGCCGACGGCTCTTCCTTCACCTTTGAGAAGGGCGCCAAGAAGAATGCCGGTGGCGACGGGTTCGCGGATGTGTGGAAGCGAGGATACTTCGGCTTGGAGTACAAGGGTAGGCACAAAAGCTTGGAAGCCGCCTACCAGCAACTACTACAGTATCGGGAGGCCCTTGAAAGCTCGCGCCTACTCGTGGTCTGTGATCTGGATCGATTTGAGGTCCGTACCAACTTCACCAACACTGTCCAGCGCATAGAGCGGTTTGCCACGGCGGACCTGACTAAGCCAGAAATCCTGACCATTCTTTACAACGTGTTCCACGATCCGGATAAGCTCATGCCGGGCCAGGCAATCGCCTCTATCACCGAGGCGGCGGCCAAAGAATTCGCACAGCTGGCAGACAGGCTCCGGGAGCGGGGCATAGAGCCGCAGCGGGCCGCGCACTTCCTCACCAAGCTTATCTTCTGCCTATTTTCGGAGGATGTAGGCCTCCTACCAAAGACGCACTTCTCCAAGTTTGTCCAGCGGACCGTTGATAGGCCCCACGAGTTTACCCACTATGTCGGCGAACTGTTCCAGGCGATGGCCATGGGCGGCACGTCGCTCTTGGAGGATATTCCCTATTTTAACGGCAACCTCTTCGCCGATGGCGACGTGATAGAGCTGACCTCTGATGAGTTGAAGCTTGTGCGCGACGCGGGCTGGTATGACTGGAGCAGTGTTGAGCCCGCCATCTTCGGCACCCTGTTTGAGCGCTCCCTGGACCCGTCTAAACGCGCTCAGATTGGCGCCCACTACACTCACCCGGATGACATCCGAGCGGTCGTGGAGCCGGTGTTGATGGAGCCTCTACGCCGGGAATGGGAAGAGGTCCGTCAGAAGGTCTTTGACCTTGGTGAGCGGCAGACCACCGCTCGGGGCCGCTCTAACCGGCGGCTTGAACAACAGATGCACTCCGCGCTGCTGGACTACTTAGACCGGCTCAGCAAGGTTCGAGTCTTGGACCCAGCCTGCGGCTCCGGCAATTTCCTTTACATCAGCATGAACTTCCTGAAAGATATGGAAAAGGAAGTTATCACTTTTGCCGGGAACGTGGGCCTTACCTTACCTCTCTACCAGGTGACACCAGGGCAACTTTACGGCCTAGAAGTCAGCTCTTACGCCTGTGAGTTGGCCCAGACAGCTATCTGGATCGGGTACATTCAGTGGCACCATAAGAACGGCTTTCCCGTCCAGCGCAATCCCATCCTACATACTCTGGATACCATCCGGGAGACAGACTCCATCCTTGACCTGAACGACCCTGCCACCCCCAGGGAACCTGACTGGCCGGATGCGGACGTGATTGTGAGTAACCCACCCTTCCTTGGGAAAGGTCTCCGTTCACGCCTAAGCGATGAGTCCGTGGACGCTTTGTTCGCGTTGTATGGTGAGCGTGTGCCCAATTCCAGCGACCTGTGCTGCTATTGGCACGAGAAAGCGAGGGCTATGATTGAGGCGGGCCGGGTCAATCGGGCGGGACTTCTGGCGACGCAAAGTATCCGGGGTGGGACAAATCGACGGGTGTTGGAGCGCATCAAGGCGACCGGCGATATTTTCCTTGCATATTCTGATCGCGAGTGGATCCTAGAAGGAGCCTCAGTTCACGTTTCGATCGCGGGATTTGACGACGGCTCGGAAGATCACCGGATGCTGGATGGCCAGCCAGTGGCAGCCATCAATAGTAACCTTACGGCTGGGCTGGACCTGACGAAGGCGCGGAGACTCAAGGAGAATCTAAACGTCTGCTTCATGGGGCCGTCTTCAAAAGCGCCGTTTGACATCGAGCCATCCGTGGCCCAGCGAATGCTGGATGCCCCTTTGAATCCAAATGGCCGCCCTAACTCTGACGTTGTGCGTCCGGTGGCGAGCGCGGTGGATTTGACCCAAACACCTCGAAACAAGTGGACGATAGACTTCGGCTTGCTAGACGAAGCTAGGGCCGCGCTCTACGAAGCGCCCTTTGAGTATGTCAGGGCCAATGTATACCCAATAAGGACCAAAAACCGACGGGCATCCTATGCGAAACTATGGTGGCGTTACGCGGAGCCGAGGCCCGGTATGCGCTCAGCTCTTCATGGCAAGACAAGATTCATTGCCACTCCTGCTCATTCAAAGCACCGAATCTTTGTCTGGATGGGGTCCCAAGTTCTTTGCAATCAGGGCACCCTCGTTTTCGCCCGCGACGACGATTACATCTTTGGTGTGCTCCACTCGAAGATTCACGAGGTATGGGCGCGTGGCATGGGAACACAACTACGTGAAGTGGAGAGCGGATTCCGTTACACTCCAACCACGACTTTTGAGACCTTTCCATTCCCTTGGCCATTAGGCCAAAGGGTTAAGGCCGCCCAGTTCGTGCGGGCAATTGAGGCAGCTGCGCGGGAGTTGAACACTCTGCGGGTGGGGTGGCTAAACCCACTTGGGCAACTGACGCGGATCTTAACCTGCGCACCCTCACCAACCTCTACAACGCTCGCCCAACTTGGCTCTCCAAGGCCCACGAACGACTGGACCGCGCGGTACTGGACGCTTACGGCTGGCCCACTGACATCTCGGACGAAGACGTTTTGGAGAATCTACTCAACCTGAATCTCCAGAGGGCTAGGGATTCATCCCTTAATGGAGCGAGTCCAGTTGAGACCGGAGATAACTAAGGCGTAGAAAATGTTACCGTAACACTTGGACCAGCGGTCTCCACTTGGTGTAAAATCGTTACCAGAAGTGTTCAATAAAGGGAGGGTGCCCAATGGAAAAACCGCGGATTCGCCACGTTGCGCTGAACGTTCAGGACCGGGACGCGGAAGCCGAATACTATAAGACGGTATTTGGCATGGAAGAAAAATCCCGTGGCCCCAACGGAACGGTTTATCTTTCCGACGGCTTCGTCGGCGTCGCTTTGATCCACAACCCGGACATCCCCTGGGGAATCAACCACTTTGGGTTCCAGGTGGACAGCGTTGCCGACATCGAGAAGACGGCGGACACCACGGCCGTCTCCAACACCTATGGCGCCATCGCCGAGAGTTGGATCCGTGATGGCGAAGGCTACCGGGTCGATATCTCAGAGGGCGGTTGGCCTATCTAGCGAATCGCCGGTGCGGTCAACGGCAAGGTGTTGCTGACCGGACGTTGAAGACCCATGGGACAGGGGTCCGGCGCTAAAGTGCGCACTGGATCAAGGGAAGCCGCCGCGCTAGACGGACGGGCCGGTGTAGTCCTGCTGATTACGCTTGGTGGTTACCCTCGTTGATACCAAAGAGGGTCCACCCCGGCCGTTGGCGGGTCATGTCGCTTTCGTGCAACACGAGGCCCGCGCCCTCCGGCGTATCCAGGGCCCGGCGGATGGACCAAAGGGAGAATCCCTGGACGCCCTCCATGTTCTCTATCTCTTCCCAGGTGAAGTAACCGGCGCCGATGGTTTCGTCGCCGTCATATCGCGGCTCCCCCGACACCGGTTCAAGGCGGAAGACTACGTACACGTTGGAGTTGGGGGCCGCCGTGGCGTGGCGCATGCCCACTACGTCTTTGACCTTGGCCACAACGCCTGCTTCCTCCAGCACCTCCCTTTCCACCGCGGGCAGGATCTCCTCGTCAGCCTCCACGTAGCCTCCGGGAATCTGCCAGGCCCCCCGGTTGGGGTTGATGCCCCGCTGGATCAAGAGCGCCTTGTTGTCCCGGATGACCACTCCGCCGCAGCCGATGGAGTGGCTCCCATAAAAGACGAAACCGCATCCGTCGACGAGACAGGCGGGGCGGTCGCGGCCTCCGTCCATCTTTGAACCGAGCTTGGCGCCACAGGCCGGGCAAAAAGTCATGGTTAGCTACCCCTTCATCCGGTAAGCGATTGAAGACCCGATTATATCAGCTACACCACGCTGGATACCGCTCCGGTTAGATGGAGAAAGAATCCTATCGTATTGGCTTATCCGTAAACTCATGGTACATATGGTGGTGTGGCCCGCCGGTCTGATGCAGTGTCTAGCGAAATTATGCGGAATGTTTTCACGAGCGAAGTAAAAATCCCCCCGTCGCCCCCCTTTATTAAAGGGGGGTTGGGGGGGATTTCGACTCCCCTCAAGGGCCGCTTTGCTTGGATCCTGACCCTTATTGCCGTACTCCTGGCGGCGCTCCCCAGCTCCACGATCATCGCCCAATCTCCTAGCGGCTCCACCGGGCATCAGGGGATCGGAGTGATAATCCATACCGCCAAGCCTTACAAGAAGATCATCGACGCCATCGAGGGCATGGGCGGGACGGTAAGCATCCAGTACCAAAACGCCGATGCCGTCGCTGCCCGGTTGCCCTCGGGCAGCCTCGACTTCTTGGCGTCGCTACCGATGGTGGAGCGCATCGAGAAGGACCGCATCGTTGAGATCCCAAAGCTCCGGGGAGAGCACTTGGAGCCTAGACCGCTGGCGCTGAATCCTTCCCAACTGTTGGACCGTACGGCCCTTGCGGCCAAGATCGGTGAGATCCCCGATGGGTTCCCCAGCTATATAACCTCGGTGACTGGTGCCGCGGATACCTGGGCGGAAAACGGCGCGGGGGCCGGGGCGATCACCGCAGTGATAGATACTGGGACTGAGGCGGGACATGTTTGTTTGGCAGGTAGGGGCGACGTAGGAAATCCAGACAACCGGGTGATTGAAGGGCCGGATTTGTCACCCGACGCCGGCACCGAATTTGAAGGGTCTACTCTTCCTACCAACAATTTCCACGGCACATTCGTGGCCGGCGTCATTGCGTCGGATTGCTTCATCGTCCTGGACCGGAGGTCGCCGGCGGATGCCAGCATGGCGGCGATATTTCAGGCGCATCTGCCCGAGGACAACTTCTTCACCACAGGCCGGTTGATAATGCTCCCATTGGTGGGCCTTGCCCCTAAGTCCAGCATCTATGCGGTAAAGGTGTTTCCCCATACTGGTTCGGGCGTTTCGTCTTCAATCATCGAAGCGGCCGTGGACCACGTTATAACGAAAAAGAAAGAGCACACCGCGGGGTTGCCCGGCGGTCTGGACATCGACGTAATCAACCTGAGCCTGGGCGGGTCTGCCCGATTCGATGGCCGGACTCTGGAGGATCAGCTTGTTGACGCCGCCACCGAGGCCGGCATCTTGGTGGTGGCCGCGGCGGGTAACGACGGACCGGCGCCGGTTTCCGTGTCCACTCCGGGGACGGCCTTCAGCGCTTTAACGGCTGGGGCGTCCAGCGACCCGGTGCACACCCGCATATTTTGGGACGTTTTATTCGGTCCAGGCCAGGGCCACGCCATGTACCCGGACGATGAGATCAGGCCCGCCGATTTCAGCGGCCGTGGACCCTTGGCCGACGGCCGGGCCAGTCCGGATATTACAGCCACCGGAGTCTTCAACCTGTCCCTGTTCCCGCAAAATGCCACCGGGTTCGCTTCTGGGACCTCCTTCTCAACCCCCGCCGTGGCCGGTGGGGCGGCGCTCCTGATGGGTTGGGCCGAAGCTAACGAGCCCGAGTTCGGTCCCTTGGTGATTCGCAATGCCATGATCGACGGCGCCTCGCTGTTGGGCCGTGAGTGGAAGCGGCGGTCTCAGGGCGCCGGTTATCTGGACGTAGCCAAAGCTCTCGCGTTGCTGAAGTCGGGTGAAACCAGGGACGAGTTGCGTCAATCGGTTCCTGACGAAGAGATTCCCAACGTGGCGTTGCAGAATGGGACTTTTAGCACCGGCATACGGGAATTGAAACCAGGGCGAACCGTTGACTTGATCTTTGAGATTGAGCCCAGCACCAGTTCGGTGACCATTGATTTCGCGGATGTTAGCATCGACCCCAACCCGGTGCCGGCGGTCATTCCTAACTCCATCGAAGTATACGTGAAGGGCGCCAAGCGCGGCGGGCTGCCCTACCTGGTTTACAGTGCCAACGTCGTCGGTCCAGCCCGGTTTACCATCGGCGACAACCGCGTCGGCTTGAGGGGAGCTATCTTCGGCGCCTTCGTGGACAGGGCAACCATGGAGCCGGGGCTGATGAAGGTAACGGTGCAGGGCGACTGGACCAACAACGGCACGGTGGGAGCCCAGGTAACCATCAGAAGGACCGACGGCAAGATTCCGGTAGACGCTACCGACCCGGTACTACCAGGGGACACGATCTTGGTACCAGTGGATGTGCCCAGCGGGACCACGCAGGCTTCGTTCGAGTTGGGTTGGCGGCAGAATTGGGCCCGGTTCCCCACCAATGATCTGGACCTGTTCCTCTGCGCTCCCGGCTTTGTCCTGCACCCCGACTTCAGCGGCGCGACGCTAAATTCGCCGGAACGTATCACGGTTTCCAATCCCGAGACGGGGACATGGTATGTAATGGTGATCGGATTCGGCGTGGTCACGGCACGGGACGCTTACTATCTGGACGTGGATGTTTCGGCGCCGAAGGACGCCCCGCCCGGCCAACCGGCATCCCACCAGGTTGTCTACGGCCAATCAGACGACTCCCCAATAGAAGGCTCCCACAACCCAGACGGACACAATGAGTTGGTGTTTCGAGGGGAGCCGTGCTTCTGACAACGTAGGTGGGCCGCCTCGGCCACTGTGCCAGAAGCCTGGTGCCCAGACTTATCCCGCACCGCCGCTATCGAATTGGATGAGGATGCCATCGGGGTCACGGACGTAGATGTACCGGAACTTCCCTTCCGCGTTGATGAAGGACTCCCTGGGTCCGGCCGGCTCTACCCCTTTGGATATCAGTTCCTCAGCGAGGGCGTTCACGTCGGCAACGCTGATGGAGAAGTGGGTGATTCCCACCTGGTCTAGGAGGATCGGGTTGCCGTCAGGTTCTTCGCCGGGATGGCTGGTCAGTGTGAGAGAAGGAATGGGGACATCCTCTCCGGAACTCAAGCTGACGCGCCTGCGGGTTTTGCGGGCGTGCTTGTAGTTGTGGGGGCGGCCTCCTTCCGTCGGGTCGGTGGGACCGTCGAAGGTTACCTCCATGCCCAAAATGTCCCGGTAGAAGCCCAAGGACTTGTCCATGTCACGGACACAGATCGCGATATGGGACATACCGATGGCGTCCATAAGCGGC
>Ga0208113_1001145_pt1 | contig 12929 bp, 9 predicted proteins | sample Knorr_S7_td_NADW_FD_185598 | JGI IMG/M metagenome (GOLD analysis project Ga0208113, IMG submission 185598) | Marine microbial communities from Southern Atlantic Ocean transect - Knorr_S7_td_NADW_ad_2505m_LV_A (SPAdes) (version 2) | ecosystem: Environmental > Aquatic > Marine > Oceanic | place...
CGGATCAGGTTGTAGACCTCGTCCACCGGCTTCGCCCAGTCGATCTCGGCGTGTTCCTTCTTGCACCAGCTTTCATAGCTGGCGACGGCGTCGTTCTGCTTGATTTGCGGCGGATCGCCGGCCTTGACCAGGTCTACGGCCTCGAGCACCGCTTCGACGCCGAGCGGGAAGATGTTGTCGAAATAGATGCTGCCCAGGGTGTCGTCGGGGCCGATGTCGATCTCTTTCTGCAAAAGGATATCGCCTTCGTCCAAACCGTCGTCGGGCCAGAAGATCGTCAGCCCGGTCTTGGTGGCGCCGGCCATGATCGGCCAATTGATGGAACTGGGCCCCCGGTGCTTGGGCAGCAGCGACGGGTGGAAACAGATGGAGCCATGGGTGGGGATGTCGCGGGCATCCTCGGGCACGAAGATAATCATAAAGGCCATGACCATGAGGTCGGCGCCCAAGGCCCGCATCTCATCCAGAACTTCCTTGTCCTTGTAATTGGGCGGTTGGATTAGGGTGAGCCCCTTCTCGATGGCTAATTCCTTGACCGGGTCGACCGGCTTGCCTTCCTTGTCAGGCGCGCAATAGACGGCAACGATGTCGTCGCCGCGTTCCAGCATCGCTTCCAGGCAAGCCTTGCCAAAGGCCTGCTGGCCGTTGACGATTATCCGCATATTTTATTCCTCCTTAGAATCGGCGCCGGGGGCCTAAATGGCCCCTTCTTCCTTTGCGTCCTTGATTTCCTGATCGCTCAACCCGACGATGTCCTTGAGAATTTCCTCGGTGTGCTCCCCCATCAACGGCGAGCGTTCGACATCGGAAGGTGAATCAGACAGTTTGATCGGATTGCCGACCGTGAGATACGGGCCGCGTTCGGGGTGATCGACCTCGACCACGGTGCCGGTTTCGCGAAGCGACGGTTCCTCGGCCAGCTCCTTCATCGAAAGAATCGGCCCAACCGGAATATTGAGCGGGTTGCATGTTTCCATGACCTCGAACTTGGTCTTGGTCATGGTCCACGCTTCGATGGCCTCGAAAATCTTGTCGAGATTCGGCAGGCGTGCATCCGGGGTGGCAAAATCCGGGTCTTCCTTCCATTCCGGTTTGCCGATGACATCGCAAACCTTTTCCCACACCGCGGCCTGGGTAATGAAATAGGTATAGGCGTCGGGATCGTTCTCCCAGCCCTTGCATTTGAGAATCCGGCCCGGCTGACCGCCGCCGGAATCGTTGCCGGCGCGGGGCACGGCGCCGCCGATGTCAAGGCCGCGGCTGAAGTGGGTATATTCCCTGAGCGTTCCGTGGGCGAGGCGCTGCTGGTCGCGCAGCTTGACCCGGCACAGGTTCAATACTGAATCCTGCATGGCGCATTCGACCCGCTGCCCCTTGCCGCTATGGGTGCGGTGATAGAGCGCCGCTAGGATACCGGCGACAAGGTGCATGCCGGTTCCGGAATCGCCGATTTGGGAGCCCGTGACCAACGGAATGCTGCCGATTTCACCCGTCGTCGAAGCGGATCCGCCTGCGCATTGGGCGACATTCTCATAGACCTTGCAGTCCTTATAAGGCCCGGGGCCAAAACCCTTGACCGAGGCATAGATCATGCGCGGATTGATTTCCTGGATGCGTTGCCAGCTAAACCCCATGCGGTCCAGCGCGCCTGGAGAAAAGTTTTCGACCATGATGTCGCATTCCTCGATCAGCTTGGTGAAAATATTGCCGCCCGTTTCCGACTTTGGATTGAGCGTGATGCTGCGTTTATTGGAATTGAGCATGGTGAAATAAAGGCTGTCCACGTCGGGAATGTCGCGAAGCTGGCCACGGGTCGCATCGCCGACGCCGGGACGCTCTACCTTTATAACGTCGGCGCCGAACCATGCCAGAATCTGTGTGCAGGTGGGGCCGGATTGAACGTGGGTCATGTCCAGGATGCGGACGCCTTCAAGGGCTTTCATTTTACCTTCCTGTTGGTGAAAGTTGATTTTATGCTGCTTCGTTATTTCTTGGAGACGACGCTTAACGGGTTGAGGTTGCCGATGCGTCCGCTTTCGGTGCCGGCCTTCTCGTCAATCACCGTGTTGACGAGGGTCGGCTTGCCAGAATCCATGGCCTCGTTCACGGCGCGGCTCAATTCATCGGGCGTTGTCGCATAGACGCCGACACCGCCAAACGCTTCCATCATCTTGTCGTAGCGAGAGTCTTTGACGAAGACGGTTGTCGCAACGTCAGAACCACCAGAGGGATTTACGTCGGTTCCCCGATAGATGCCGCCGTTGTTGAAGACGACCACGCAGATTGGAAGGTTGTACCGGCAGATTGTTTCAATCTCCATGCCCGAGAACCCAAAGGCGCTGTCGCCTTCGACCGCCAGCACGGGTTTGCCCGTTTCCACGGCAGCCGCGACGGCATAGCCCATGCCGATGCCCATGACGCCCCAGGTCCCGACATCCAGCCGTTTGCGCGGCTGGTACATATCGATTATGGAGCGTGTGAAATCGAGCGTATTGGCGCCTTCGTTGACAAGGATGGCATCCGGCCGGTCTTTAATGATCGTGCGCAGCGCACCGAGCGCGCCGTGGAAATCCATCGGCACATTGTTGTTCCGCAGCTTCGGCGCCATCCTTTCGAGGTTGGTCTGTTTCTTTGAGTTGACCGCCTCGGCCCACTTCGCGGGCGGCGGAGCCCAGTCGTCACCCATGGCTTCATGCAGGGCCGAGACGCAAGAGCCGATATCGCCGACCACGGGGGCCGCGATTTCGACATTGCTGTCCATCTCCTTGGGCTCGATGTCGATCTGCACAAACCGTTTCGGCTGATCGCCCCAGGCCTTTCCCTTGCCGTGCGACAGGAGCCAGTTGAGGCGGGCACCGATCAGCATCACCACATCGGATTCCTTGAGCACGAGCGAGCGCGCCGGGGCCGCCGAGAGCGGGTGGGTGTCAGGTAACAGCCCCTTGGCCATGCTCATGGGCAGATAGGGAATGCCGCTTTTCTCCACCAGGGCGCGGATGTCGTCATCGGCCTGTGCGTAGGCCGCGCCCTTTCCGAGGATGATCAGGGGCCGCTTGGCGCCCTTCAGCACCTTGAGCGCGCGCGCGACCGCTTCCGGTGCGGGCAGCTGGCTGGGCGCGGCATCAATGACCTTGACGAGCGAGCTGGCGCCGGCTTCAACTTCCATGGTCTGACCCAGGAGATTTGCCGGCAGGTCAAGATAGACGCCGCCCGGCCGGCCGGAAACGGCGGCGCGGATGGCGCGCGCAATGCCGATGCCGATGTCTTCGGCATGCAGTACGCGGAAGGCAGCCTTACAGAGCGGCTTGGCGATGGCCAGTTGGTCCATCTCCTCGTAATCACCCTGTTGAAGGTCGATGATCTCGCGCTCAGACGAGCCGCTGATCAGGATCATCGGAAAGCAGTTGGTCGTGGCGTGGGCCAGTGCCGTCAATCCGTTAAGGAAACCGGGAGCCGACACCGTCATGCAGACGCCGGGCTTTTTCGTCAGAAAGCCGGCGATCGCGGCCGCATAGCCCGCGTGCTGTTCGTGCCGGAACGAGAGAACGCGCATGCCTTCGGCCTGCATATAACGGCCCAAATCCGTTATCGGAATGCCGGGCACGTTATAGATCGTGTTGATATCGTTGAGCTTGAGCGCGTCGATGACAAGATGAAAGCCGTCCGTCAGTGTCCCGGGCCCGGGTCCATCGGATGTTTCTCGAGCGATTCTATCAATTGCCGTGCTCGATCCTTTGCCCGACATGTGTGCCTCCCAATTTTCAATAACCCGACCCCCGGTCTTCTAATCCAGATAATCGACGTGTTTTTTGATGTGGACGCCCAGGTTCAACGTGTGTTCGCGAACTAGGCGTTCCGCCAGGTTGGCGTCGCGGGCTTCCAGGGCTTCGATGATGTGCAAGTGGTCGATGATCGACCGGTTGGCCCGGTCATCTTCGGATATGGTCTGCGCCCGGATGGAGCGCATATGGATGAACAGGTTTTCCGCCGTTTTCCACAACAGGTCGCAGCAGCTCAGTTTCAGGATCGCCTGGTGGAACTGGATATTGGTTTCCGAATATTCGTCGATTTGGCCTTGCATCTCTTTGCCTTTGAAGGTGGTGAACAGCTTCCGCAGTGAGGCGATTTCCTCATCGGTGGCGTTCTCGATAATCAGGCGCGCCGCCATGCTTTCCAAGGCCGCCCAGACGATGATCATTTCGAGGACTTCTTCCTTGGTCTTGCGCACGATATAGACGCCCCGGCGCGGCACGATATGGACCAGCCCTTCCTGTTCGAGCCGGGCCAGGGCCTCGCGCAACGGGGTGCGGCTGATTTCCAGTTTTTCCGAAAGGCGGCGTTCGTCGAGGCGCAGCTCGACGTCGTCGGCGTAGATGTTCATCGATGTGATCGCCTGCTTCAAGGAATCGTAAATCTTGTCCTTCAAGCTGAAATTAGCGTTAATGGGTTCGACCGATAACTCGGCGTGTGCTACTTTCTCTACTGGCATTTAAAATTCTTTGCTGTTGGACCCGTTCGGTCCAGGGGTGATAAAATGAAATACTGGTATACCTTATTCCAGATACCAGTCTTTTGGCAAGCCACAACCTTCAAAAAAGTGTTTGTTTCCTTTGTTTTATGGGAACCCGAAAGGGCTGTGCGGACCGGTAATGAAATTTCCGGCACGGGGCCCGCTTTATCCCTTTAAATGGTATGGTGATTAACGCTTTCAGGCCTCTCTCTTTTCAAAAACGGCGAATAGCCCTTTCGGCTCCCTGAGGGCCCGGACCAAAATTGCTTTCCGCCGGTCTCACGCAAGTGGGGCCGGCGGTTTTTTGCCGGTGGTTTTTTTTGATCGAAACGACGGGGTTCCTTATCCGGCTTGCGCCGGCTTCTTGTATTTTTCGTAGTAAATCCTCAACACCGGCAGGATCAGCAGGATAAAGGCAAGGGTCATGATGACGGCGGCGAACGGCCGGTTGAAGAAAATCGAGAACGAGCCACTCGAAATCAGTAGCGACTGCCTGAGCGCGGGCTCGGCCAGGGGGCCCAGCACGATGGCCAGCACCGCCGGCGCCATCGGGTAATCGAGCTTGCGCATCAGGTAACCGACGACCCCGAAGATCAGCATCAGCCAGACATCGTGCATATCGAGGGTCGGCACGAAGCCGCCGACGATGCACAGGATGAAGATGATCGGCGCCAGGATCGTGAACGGCATTTTCAACACCCAGATGAAGGCCGGGATGAAGGCGACGTTGATCAGCAGCGAAAACGCGTTGGCGACGTACAGGCTGGCGATGAAGCCCCAAACGAAATCCGGGTGGTCCGTGAACACCAACGGTCCCGGCTCGAGGCCCCAGATCACCATGCCGCCCAGCAGGATCGCCGTCGTCGGCGAACCGGGAATGCCGAGCGTCAGCATCGGCAGCATGGACCCGGTGGAGGCCGCGTTGTTGGCCGATTCCGGGGCCACGACGCCGTTGATGTTGCCCTTGCCGTAGGTCTCGGGGTTCTTGGACGCGGTCTTGGCGACGCCGTAGGCCATCAGGGAACCCGGCGTCGCGCCGGCCGCCGGCAGGATGCCGACGAAATAGCCGAGGAACGACCCCATCATCATCATCCTCCAGGTCCCTATCAGTTCCCGAAGGGTGTCCATGATGCGCTTTAGGCTGATTTCGGCCTGCGAGATCATCACCTCGCCCTTGGAAATCTCAATCGTCCACAGCATCTCGGCGATGCCGTAGATGCCGATGGCCAGGACCAGGAAGTTGATGCCGTGGAAGAACCCAGGAATGCCGCCGAAGATCAGCCGCGGCTCGCCCGAGATGATGTCCAGCCCGACGGCGCCGAATACCAGCCCAATGAAGATGGAGAATAGGGTTTTCGGGATGTCGTCGCCGCCCAGCCCGACGAAGGTGGCGAACGCCATCAGCATCAACGCGAAGATCTCCGGCGCGCCGAAGGTCAGCGCGATATCAGCCAGCGGCGGCGCGAACAGCGTGAACAAAACGACTCCGACGCTGCCGCCGATGAATGACGCCGTCGCTGCAGCCACCAGCGCCTTGTCGGCCTTGCCCTGAAGGGCCATGGGCCGGCCGTCGAAGGTCGTCGCCACCGCCGTCGAGGCGCCGGGAATACCGAGCATGATCGAGCTGATGGCGCCGCCGTACATGGCCCCGTAATAGATGGCGCCGAGAAAGATGATGGCGCCCGTCGGCGGCACCAGGAAGGTCATCGGCAGCAGAATGGCGACGCCGTTGACCGAGCCCAATCCCGGCATGGCACCGATGAACAGGCCCATGGTGCAGCCCCCGATAATCAGCATCAGGTTAAGCGGCTCGAAGGTGATGGCAAAGCCGTGGAGGAGAAGGGCAAGGGTTTCCATAGGCGTCCGGGATTCAGGTCAGGGTGTCAAAAGGCCGGCGCTTATGATTGCGGCCCACCGGGATTAATAGAAAAAAGCAAAAATAGGTTCGAACCAGGGATCGGTGAACCCCTTGGGCAATGTCTTCTGAAGGGCAATCTCGAAAAACAGGAAAGTCGCGATCGGCGTGACGAAGGCGAACGTGCCCGTCAAACGCCAGGAATGCCCGCCCATGAACCGCAGATAAAAAATCAGGAAAGCCGGAATCGCGCCGTAGGCGCCGACGATGTGGAACAGGCCGATCATGACCGTCAGAGCGCCGGCGTTGAGCATGAACACGCGGACGGTCCGCTTATCCATGAAGACTTCTTTGGAACGGGATGCAGGCGTCATCCGTTTGGCCCCGCGGATGACGATGGCGATGCAACAAAGAAGCATCCCCGCCGCAAGCCAGAAAGGCCATGCCCCGCCGCCAGGTCCTTCTTGCGGAATCCAGCCGATGGTAAGTTCGGCGCTCTTCCACATTAGGTAAAGGGAGAAGATCCCCATAACCACGCCCATGACCAGCTCAGCCACGCGCATGCCGGTGATCCTCCCCCAATTACCCTCGTGTCGTCGCTAAATGAAGCCGAGCTACTTAATAGCGCCCATCTTCATCAGGATAGCCTTCTGGACGGCCTTTTCACGCAACCAGTAACTCATCAGAGCGTCGCCGGTGAGGAAATCACCCTGCAGGCTCTTCTTCTTCATGTAGCCCTGCCACTCCTTGGAGTTAAAGATCTTCTTGAACAGGCCCTGGTAGTAGGAGGCGGCTCCCTTGCTCATGCCCGGCGCGCCGACGACGGTGCGCTGCATGAAGTAGACGAAGTCCTTACCCATCTCCTTGAACGTCGGCGCGTTCTTGAACAACGGCAGGCGTTTCGGCGTGAACGCCCCAATTGGCACGGTCTTGCCGGCCTGGAAGAAGCCGAGTTGCTCGGACGGGTTGTTGACCGTCGAGTCGGCGTTTTTGCCGGCCAGTTCCTTGGCCACGCGTCCGCCGCCCTTGTAGGGGACGTACTTCATGTTGAGGCCATAGGCCTTATTGAGGAAGTCGGTCAGGATGTTGTCTTCCGACTTCTTGCCGGTGCCGGCCATGATCCAGGCATTACCCTTGGCTTTGGCCGCCTTGACGAACTGATCGATGGTGGTGATGCCGGAATCCTTGTGGACCCACAGCAGGAACGTGTCTTCGGCCATCCGCCCGACCGGGGTGAAAGTCTTGATGTCGATTCCCAGGCCCGGCTGCAACAGCGGCGTGGTGTAGAAGCTGTTGAGGGTGAACATGAGCGTGTGGTCCGGATCCTTGGCGTTCTTGACGTGGACCAAGGCTTCGGCGCCGGATCCGCCCGGCTTGTTGACGGGGGTGAAAGGTTTCGATGACAATTTGTTCTTGGCGATGATGGACTGAATGAAACGCACCGCCTTGTCGGCGCCCCCGCCCTTACCGGCCATGATGACGAATTCGACCGGCTTTTTGGGTTCCCAGGCCTTGGCGGAATCCACCGACGCGACCGTAAACCCAAGCCCGAGGCCCAAAGCGAGTCCCAGACTTAAAAGTTTGGTTCCAAATTTACGCATTTTATACTCCCAAGTTTAAATCGCCCACCGTTTATCGAATTGGATTCGACATCGGCGGCCGCTTTCGGTGCCTTCACCTGATAAAGTGCTCAGTCCCCCGTTTGGGACTTGAAAGGCGTCCGGCCCTGTTGATACCCCAAATGACGCATACCAAAAGAATTGGCATTAGGTATACCAGTGGACTGTGCCAAACAACCTTGCCTCATACAATAAGTTTTCGGACCCGATGTCCAATAATTTTATCACCCGGGTCCGGGCATCTTTTGTGGCGGTAAATTCTCAATCCTGACATGCTTGCGGCAACCGAAATTCCCATTCCCGGGGTTTCCATTCCGCAGCCAACCCTTTTCCGCCGTTTTGAATTCCTGTCCCCCGGCCGCGGACACGGAGCCCCCCCAACGGACCCCGGGGACCTCACGGGAATCGCTTGCAGGGACATACACCCAAGAAGCACAAAGGGTTAGGTCTTGGATTGCCGCATGTGGATGAATCAGTCAGATAATAATGTGGCGAAGCAAGACCCGACCCCAAATCCCTGTGAACCCGAGTGGCACTTGATCGCCTCCCCTCTTGACAAACCCCGCAGGCGGCCCTGCGATGCCCCCAGGCGCCCGCGTGTTTGACCGCTTTTTCCGGCCTCCGAAAGGTGCTAAAAACCACCGAATGTCCACCCGATGCCGACCGATTGCCTGCCGGATGCCGACCGATGCCCACCGATGCCCACCCCAGGATTCCTGGGCGGAAACGGTTTCCTTTGCGATCAAGGATTTGTGAGTTCCGGGCCGGCAAACGCCGGCGCCCCCTGGCCCCACGGTCCCCCTGGCCCCATGGCTAGGGCGGGCCTAGTATGGACAAACCCATTGCCTGCCCCCGGCCCTTGGCACATGGTATACTAGAGGCTTGCTAGCCAAAGAACCGGCCAAAAACAGGGGTGGCGCCCGCCACAGAGCCGGTGCACTATCTGGATCGGGGAATTCCTGGGACCGGGAGGATACGGCTGATGAACCTGCATGAATACCAAGCCAAGGAACTGCTCAAGCAGTACGGCGTCGCCGTGCCGCCGGGGGCGGTCGCCTCGACCCCCGACGAGGCCGCCGCCGCGGCCAAAGAACTCGGCGGTGACTCCTTCGTGGTCAAGGCGCAAGTCCACGCCGGCGGCCGCGGCAGGGCCGGTGGTGTCAAGATGGCGGCGACCCCCAAGGACGTCGCCGAGGCGGCGGCCAAGATGCTGGGCACCCGGCTGGTGACGACGCAGACCGGCGCCGAAGGCAAGGAGGTGCGCCGGGTCTATGTGGAAAAAGCCTGCGACGTCGCCAAGGAGATTTATCTGGCGACGCTGGTCGACCGGTCCCTCGGCCGGGTCGCCTTTCTGGCTTCGGCCGAGGGCGGTGCCGACATCGAGGAGGCCGCCGCCCGAACCCCCGACAAGATTCTCAAACTGGCGGTCGACCCGGAAACCGGACTCGAAGACGCCGGCGGCCGAAAACTGGCCACCGACCTGGGCCTGACCGGGCTGCAGGCGGACGCCGCCCGGTCGATCATGATCGCAGTCTACAAGGCGTTTGTGGAAAACGACGCCAGCCTGATCGAGATTAATCCGATCGCCGTGACCGCCAAGGGTGACTTGGTGGCCCTCGACGTCAAGATGATCGTCGACGACAACGCCCTGCACCGCCACCCGGAATGGGAAAAGCTTTGGGACGAGGCCGAGGTCGACCCCGACGAGATCGAGGCCCGGCGGTTCGAACTCAATTACGTGCCCATGGACGGCGACATCGGCGTCATGGTCACCGGTGCCGGTTTGGCGCTCGGCATCCTGGACCTGATCAAGGACCGGGGCGGCAACGCCGCCGACTTCATGGACGTGCGCCCCGTCGCCACCCGCGAACAGGTCGCCGCCGGCATCAAGATGCTGCTCGCCAATCCGAAGGTGAAGGCCGTCCTGGTGGTCGCCATAGGCGGCGGGGTGTTGCGCTGCGACACCATCGCCGAAGGCATCGCCTTGGCCCGCAAGGAAGCCGGCGGCCATGTGCCGATGATCGTCCGCGCCGCCGGCACGGCCAAGGAACTGGGCGAATTGGCGCTTCGCAACCAGGGCGTCGACGTCATCTTCGCCGACGACCTGGCCGACGCCGCCGACAAGGCCGTCGCCGCGGCCAAGGGAAAGGCCTGAGCCATGGGCATTCTCGTTGACAGCGGAACCAAGGTCATCTGCCAGGGCCTGACGGGCGCCACGGCGACGCGGCTGAGTGAGCGCGCCATCGCCTACGGCACCAAGATGGTCGGCGGCGTGGTGCCCGGAAAAGGCGGCACCAGCCATCTGCATCTTCCGGTTTTCGAAACCGTGGCCGAGGCGGTCGACGCGACCAGGCCCGATGCGTCCGCCGTTTTCGTGCCGCCGGCCCATGCCGCCGACGCCATGATCGAAGCCATCAAGGCCGAAATCCCGCTCATCGTCTGCGTTTCCGAGCGAGTGCCGGTGTTGGACATGGTCCGCGTCAAGCGCGCCCTCGAAGGCTCCAAGTCGCGGCTGATCGGCGCCAACAGCCAGGGCGTCATCACGCCGGACGCCTGTAAGATCGGTGTCATGCCGGAGCGCCCCCACACGAAAGGCCGGGTCGGCATCGTTTCGCGCTCAGCGACGCTCAACTACGAAGCCGTGGACCAGACCACTAACGTGCATCTGGGGCAATCGACCTCGGTCGGCATCGGCGGCGATCCCGTCTACGGCATGGATTTCATCGACTGCCTGGAGCTGTTTTTCGCCGACGACGCCACCGAAGGCATCATCCTGATCGGCGAGATCGGCGGCACCGCCGAGGAAGAGACGGCCGAGTTCCTGAAGCGCGAAAAATCCCCGAAGCCGGTGGTCGCCTACGTCGCCGGGCTCAACGCCCCGACCGACCGACGCATGGGCCACGCCGGCACCGTCGACGTGTTCGGCGAGGGCTCGGCGGCAGCCAAGATCGAAGCACTCAAATCCGCCGGTGCAATCATCGTGCCCGACGCCTCGGCCATGGGCACCACCATGCGCCGGGCCCTGGGTGGACGTTAGGTTGTAGACGCCAGGTGCGCCTCCAGGTCGGCCAGGCAGCGTCCTTTTCCGGCTGGCCCGGCTTCGTCGTATCGGTTTCGGCTGCGGCCACGTTCTGTCCCCGGCTGTGCTAGTTTGTCGGCATGTTAGTGCAAACCGGGGACAGCGAAAACGTAAGGAATTCCAAGGGTTCCCCATGAGCGTGGAGAAAAAATGCAACGATTTCTTAGGGTTTACCAGCATAGTTTCGATTCAATTGAGGGAATCGGATCAAAACGCCCGGTTCATCAGGACAGAAAACCAACGCGGGAGAATTCCGCATGCTCTTGAGGGGACTGTTGTCCGCGGCGGCGCTGGTTGCCGGCGTCGCCACATCCGCCGGAGTCACCCTGATCGACCCGGATACGCTGGCCAACCGGGACGCCGAGGGCGTAACGCTGTCCCTGGCACCGATTTCGCTCGGCAATCCGACGACCGCGGCGACGCTGACAACGCGACGCCGGGAAACGCCAAGCAACGGCGTCCCAGGCGCGGTGACGGCGCTGCCCGATCTCAAGGTGCCGCTCCGCGTCGGCCGCGGCGATACCCTGGCCGGGATGCTGACCGGCGCCGGCGTTTCCGCCGCCGACGCTGAGGGCGCCATTTCGGCGCTGTCGAAGCATTTCAACCCTCGGCGCATCAAGCGCGGCCAGACGGTCGCGGTCCTGTTCACGCCGCCGGCCATGGGTTCGCCGGAAGCCAACCGGCCGGAGCCGGGGAAGTTCCTGGGCCTCGTGGTGGAGCCCGGCTACGACACCGCCATCCGCGTCGAAAAGACCGCCGAAGGGGCCTTCAGCGCGGCGAAGACCCAAAAAACCCTGACCCAGGACCCGGCCCGGGCCGAGGGCGTCATCCGCACCAGCCTCTACGTCGCCGGGCGCCAAGCCGGGATTCCCCGCCGGGTGCTGGCGGAACTGATCCGCGCCTATTCATGGGACGTTGATTTTCAGCGCGACATCCGCGCCGGCGACCGTTTCGAGGTCATGTACGAGCGTTTCTTCGATGGCCAGGGGCGGCTCGTCTACTCGGGCCCGATCCTGTTTGCGGCGTTGACCCTTTCTGGCAAGCGCCATCCCATTTACCTGCACGCGACGAAGGACGGCGACGGCGATTACTTCGACGACAAGGGCCAATCGGCCCGCAAGGCGCTGATGCGCACCCCCATCGACGGGGCCAGGCTGTCGTCCGGCTTCGGCCGCCGTCGACATCCGATCCTAGGTTACACGAAACTGCACCGGGGCGTCGATTTCGCCGCCCCCCGGGGCACACCGATCTATGCCGCCGGCAACGGCGTGGTGGTGCGCTCGAGGCGCAAAGGGGCGTATGGAAAGTACGTCCGCATCCGCCACAACAGCCGCTATTCGACCGCCTATGCCCACATGCGGGCCATCAATCGCAGCGCCCGGCGCGGCAAGCGCGTCAAACAGGGACAGATCATCGGCTATGTCGGCTCGACGGGGCGGTCCACCGGCCCGCACCTGCACTACGAAATTCTGGCCGGCGGGGTCAGGACCAATCCGATGAAAATCAAGATGCCGTCGGGGCGGAAGCTCAAGGGCGAGGCGCTGGAGGATTTCCAGGTCGCGCGCGCCATCATCGACGGGAAGTTCGCCGCCCTCGAGACGGAAACCAAGGTCGCCGAGGCGGGCCAATGACCGATATCCGCCCCGCCACCACCGCCGACTGGCCCGGCCTGTGGGAGATCTTCCGGGCCGTGGTGGCAACCGGCGACACCTACCCCTACGGCCCCGATACCACCGAAGAGGAAGCCAAGGCGCTGTGGGTCGACGCCCCGCAGGCGACCTACGTGGCCGTGGAGGACGGCCGGATGATCGGCACCTATACCCTGAAACCGAACCAGCCGGCCTTAGGCGCGCACGTCTGCAACCC
>Ga0208113_1001147_pt1 | contig 12921 bp, 14 predicted proteins | sample Knorr_S7_td_NADW_FD_185598 | JGI IMG/M metagenome (GOLD analysis project Ga0208113, IMG submission 185598) | Marine microbial communities from Southern Atlantic Ocean transect - Knorr_S7_td_NADW_ad_2505m_LV_A (SPAdes) (version 2) | ecosystem: Environmental > Aquatic > Marine > Oceanic | place...
TGAATCGCCCCTGACTGGGCCTGTAGCTCAGGCGGCTAGAGCGCGGTCCTGATAAGACCGAGGTCGATGGTTCGAGTCCATCCAGGCCCACCAAAGTGGCGATTCAGGTACAAAACGATGGCCTTAAAGCACCGGTCGCAACGGAAAAATGGTCATCAACCAGGTTTCAGGACTCAGTCTTTTTCCAATTCGCGAAGCCGCGAAAGGCCTCTTAATCAGCCTTCGGGCCAGTAACCCGTATGCGCCGTCTTACCTCGAAGTTTTGGAGAGGGCTCCAGCCTTCTTGTCCGACTACGCCGAGGAACAGCGGTGGCCTCCGGTCGGACAAATCACCACATCCCACATCGAAGACTATCTGACTGCCTATCAGGGTAGACAACGATGGATTGGCGATAATGATTACGGTGGTGTCCCTGAACCTGTTAGGCGACTGGCTCCGTGACACTTTGGATCCCCGTTTGCGGCAGATGGAGTAACAGGCCGTTTGACTGGCTAGTGCCTGCGGCCATCGAAGCCGCAGGTTCGAATAGGGAAAAGTTAAGCAGAGGCGATTTAGCTTCTGCTTTTTTCTTGGTCCGGCGGGAGTTTTACACCGGGAAGCGTGGGCCTAACGATACCGGGAGAAATAATCATGCCGGGGCGAATCTGACCTAAAACAGCGCTATTGGGTTGACCGGGGAGCCGGTTCCTCCCACGACCCGAAGCGGGTTGACGGTGAGCATGAATTCGTAACGGCCCTCCTCGGCGCAGGCCTCGGCTAGTGGCTGCAGCAGCGCGTTGTCCAGCAGACCGATGCCGTAGGCAAAGATCGAGCCGTGCACCGACCAGGGTATGTCGTAGCCGTTGGGCTCGAAGTCCATCATGTCCCAGACCAGCAAGGAGCAGTCCGACTCCCGGATGAACTTAAGGCATGAAGCATGCAGGCCCGCTCGTTGGCGGGGCTGGCCGGGCTCCGGTAGGGACCCCCATTGTGGATTGACCTCGTTCCAAGCGTCCCGGCCGCCGTAGACGATCAACGCGTCACCTGGCTCCATGGTTACCCCTTGAGATTTGGCGACGTCTTCCAGGTCCCATCCGTGGATGGGCTCGTTCAATTTCACGAAGGGCTGCCCCCGGAACTTGGGAACGTCCAAAAGCACTCCCCGGGTAATGATTCCTTCCTTCCAGTGCTCCACCGAGCCCCAAGTAGCGCCGTCAAAAGTTATGACGTCATCGGCGCTGCGGCCGTTCCACATCCCGTTATGGTCCCAGACGTGGCATAGAGCATCCAGGTGGGTGGTTGCTTGGCCGTGGTAGGAGATGCCATAGAAATCGGTGGCGGAGCCGCCGCCCTCGTCCCTAACGCCGCGCTTCATGAAGTGGATGGCCGGGGTGGGATTGTTTGCCGCCGGGGTTTTCGGGAACTCGCGGCTCAACGACACGGCGCGGCCGGTTTTGACCAACCGGGCGGCGGCGGCGCGTTTTTCCGGCGTAATCATGTTTACCGCTCCAACCTGGTCGTCGGCGCCCCAACGGCCCCAATTCCGGTCCTTTTCCAGATAAGACAGAACCTCTTCTTTCGTTGGTATTCTTCGCTCCATTGTTTACACTCCTGATATTGGGTCTCGGTGTAGCCAGGACTAGTGGATGTCGTGCCAGCCGGCGCTATTGCTGTGCCTCTTAGGTATCGGTTCCCTCTCTAGATCGCTATCGCCGGGAAGTCAGCAGACAGGCCGAGGTACACCCGCCCCACCGTCTCATACCGAGCCTCGGTCGCGAGTACATGTTGCTTCAGTACCTGTATATCCCGGAAGCAGCGTTCCAGCGGGGTACCCGTGCGGATTCCGCTCGTGCCAGCCACACTGTACACCAGCTCCACAGCTGTCGCCGCGCTAGTTGTCGCGTGGGTAGTAGCGAGCAGGAGGTCCGCTTTTTGGCTCAGCGAATGGGTTTCCCCGGCTAATGCTACCTCCCACGCGTCGCTCAGGGTGTCGTATAGCAACAACCGGCCCGAGCGTAGTATTGCCTCAGCTTGCGCGAGCTTGGCTTGCACGGATGACCTCTCTCGTAACAATGTCGATGCCGCAACCGGCGTCTTCCCTTGCGCCAATAGCGACACTTCATCGATCGCGTTACGTGCCACCGCAAGCAAGACAGGAGCAATACCGCATGCAACAACGCCCATTAACGGGAATTGGTATAGAGGACCCTGATAGTGGGAACCGGGGGAGAAATCTGGTACGAATGGGAAAGTCCGGGTTTTTGGGACGAACAAATCGGTCACGGATATGTCATTACTACCAGTCCCTCGCATCCCCAGGACGTTCCAAGTGTCGATCACTTCGCAACTTTCTCTAGGGAAATAGGCCATCAAAACTTCTGGCTGGCCATCTTCCTCAGAGTGGCCGCCATCTGTCACTATTGCCGTCACACAGATCCATTCCGCGTCATAGCAGTTGCTGACGAAGGGCGCCCGGCCTGAAATACGATATCCATCCTGGGATGGCGTTGCCATCATAGGGCGGCCAAACTGACCTGAGATCAAGATGTTGGCGCCACCGCTATAGATCTCCTCAGCCCCTTCATCCGGCAATCGGGCGCAGAAGTGCGCCCAGTCCAAGGGGTTCCAGACAGCCCATCCGGCTGCGGTGTCTTGTCCTGAAATCTCTTCGATAACGAGGGCGCGGGTGATGGGATCCACTTCCAGACCGCCTAATGACCTAGGCGTGAACATGCGCAACATCCAGTTTCATGCAATGCGTCCAGCACCGGCCGCGACAGGCGGCGCTCACGCTCTGCTTCGGCATTGTGTTCCCGAATCACCGGGGCTATTCGCCGCGCGGCATCCATAAGGGTGACGTCCGGATTAAGCCTCATTTCACTCTCCGTTCACATATTGGTCTGGTCTCATTTGGATATGCTTGCGGCGAAGCGCCGTCGACGTGCTAACGCCTAGAAGTTGCCCGTCGGTTCCAGGCCGAGCAGGAATTGGCCGGCGGTTTCCAGATGAACGAGCCGCCCTTGGGCGTGTTGGGTGATGACGTGGATGTCTTGGAACAACCGGTTGATCGGATTGGCGGGGAAAATGGCGTTGGAGCCGCTTAGACCATAGGAGATATCGACGACCTCGGCGGCCTTGTGGATGGCGAAGGTGCTGGCAAGGCGTAGCTGGATGCGCTCTTCATTGGTCAACGCGCGGTTCTTGCAGGCGCTCTCCCATACCGCAGACGCGCTTTCTTGAAGATAAGCCCGCGCCGAGCGCCAGATCGCTTCCGCTTCACCGATGAGCCGGTGGGTAGTCGGCTGGTCTTGCACCAGAGTGGTGGACCGAACCGGAGTTTTGGTGACTGCCAGGTCTATTATCGTATTCAAGCTGGCACGGGCGATGCCCAGGGCCACCGTGGCGAATCCCGAGCCGAATAGAAGGCCCCTGGGGATGACGTAAATAGGGCCATCTTCCTGGATGGTGTCGATTTGAGCGTACGATCGAGATTCGGGAATAAATAGGTCTTCAAGTTCAAAGCTAAAACTTCCCGTGCCCCGCATACCGTTGACGTGCCACTGGTCCACGAAAGTCGCGTCCTCCTTGGGCAGTAGCATCACCCGAAAGGATTCTCTTCCGGTGGGGGCGGTTTGATCTTGGCTCCACACGGGTACAAGCGCCGCGATCCAGGTGGCGTGGTCGCTGCCGCTGCTGAAGTTCCAGTGTCCGCTGAGCTTGTAACCCCCGCCCACGGGAACGGCTTTGGAGGACGCCGTGGGAGGGCCGTTGGTAACGACAGCGCGTTTCTCGCCCCAGATTTCCTTTGCGGTTTGTTCCGGTATCCTCACGCAGTCGGTGGCGAAGACATTGTTCTGGTTGATGCACCATGCGGTGCTGCCGTCAGCGGCGGCGATGATTTCCAGGATCTTGCGAAAGGTCGGGTGGTCCAATTCCGCGCCGCCCAGAGAGCGGGGCACGAGGAGTCTAAAGAAACCACTATCGGCGATCTCGTTAGCGAGTTCGGTGGGTAGCTGGCGGCCGGCTTCGATACGGTCGACGTTAGCGGCCACCCGGGTGGCCAGTTCGCGTGCGGTTTCAAGATAATATTCAGTGTCGTGTGGTGCTGTCGGCATTTTCCGTCCTATCTCTTTGATTCGGCGCCATCATGCACATAACCGTGAGAACGAAGCGCCGTGATTTAGCGGCAGCCTCACCATGGTAAGGTAGATACTGCCACATTTGCCTAGCCAGCCGGTGGTCCAACCCGTGGAGCAGTGGCGTCCCGTGCACTCCATAAGAATGAAATACTTTTTGACCCATTGCATCTTACATCCGTAGGGGCATGGGGAAAAGCACTCTCCGTTAGAAGGCCCGGAATTGCCAGATGGTGCATCAAGCGTCCTACCCACTGTCACGATTTCCATGGGGTCACCGGGGCATCGGAACAGCAGTAGCCGTAATGATCTGTTCGACGTATCCCAGCCAATCGAGACGTGATGTAGCTATATCACCATTGACATTAGGCGTCTATAATATTAGATTCGAGGAAATTTCTGAGATGTGGAGACGTTATGGTTACTGCTATTAGCGATGAGATGTTTAGTGGCGAGGCCATCACCGACCCCTACTCCTACTACGGCCGGATCAGGGACGAGGACCCTGTCCATTGGAATGAGAAGTACGAGCTCTGGGTAATCACCCGCCATGACGACTTGGTCTGGATGACCAGGCATCACGAGTTGTTCTCCTCAGAGTTCTGGTCGAGGGACAAAAGGTCGCCCTATCCGGCGATCGACGAATCTGACCTCGGCCTTTACCAATTCATGAGGGAGTTCTTCATGAAGTGGTTCATCCAGCACGATAGGCCGGTGCACACGGATCAACGAAAGGTGGTGCACAAGTGGTTTAACCCAGCCTCCATGGAAACGTGGCGCCCCATGGTCCAGCAAGTGGTCAAAGACATGCTCGATGAGGCCGATGAGGACGGGCGGATGGATGTCATGAAGGACTTTGCCACTCCGCTGCCCCTCTTTGTCATCGCTCAGATGATGGGGATGCCCTTTGAGGACCGGAAATTCATCCGCTCCATGGCCGAGAAGCTTCTTTTCATCGGAAGGGGGGAAGCGGATCGGATGCAGCCCCTGACCGACGGGATCAAAGAGCTCATGGAATACCTGTCTCCCTTGGTGGCCCAAAAGGTGGACCTACCGGTCGACGAGAATGACCTTCTCTCGGTGTTGGCCAGCGGTGAGAAAACCGGCGCCCTAACCAGGGACGAGGTGATAGCCGACGCCATCCTGCTTCTTCTGGCCGGACACGAGACTACGATCAATCTTATCTGCAACGGCACCCTGGCATTTACACAGCATCCGGACCAGTGGAAGCTGTTGAAAGAAGCCCCGTTCCAGGACCCTGATACCGTTGTAAGGGCCACGGAGGAGTGTTTGCGCTACGATCCGCCTGTAAAGTCGATTCAGCGCATCGCGTCGGAAGACGTGGAGATGGGTGGGAAGCTGCTAAAAGAGGGAGATCGCATCCGGTGGTTCATGTCCAGCGCCAACCGCGACCCCGCCAAGCACGAGAATCCCGACACCTTCGATATCAGCCGTTGGCCCAACACCCACGTGGCCTTCGGGTCCGGTATCCACCACTGCCTTGGCGCGACGCTGGCGAGAATGGAGGCCCAAGAAGCATTCAAGGCCCTAGCCGGGAGGTACGATTCCATAAGCCTGGAAACCGATGAGTACGAATATCAACCCAGCGTCACCTTCCGCTCCCTGAAGAGCCTGCCGGTTTCGCTTAAGTAGAGATTAGCAATGCCACGAAAGCTTAGAGTTTCCGTTGACCTCGACATCTGTGTAGGGAACGCCATGTGTGAAACCTACGCGCCCAAGGTGTTTGTTCTCAACGACGACCGGCAGTCCACCGTAGCGGACCCAAACGCAGACACCTTCGAGAACATCATGGAGGCGGCGCAAGACTGTCCGGTTAGCGCCATAACCGTGATTGACGACGAAACCGGGGAGAGCCTTTTCCCTTAGGTTTCCGCATTTACCCCGGTGACGCCGCTGGGATGGATCAGAGCTGGCATGTTCTGGAGCTAACTTCGGTTCTACGCCAGCGTTATGGCCGGTCGAAAACCGCTCGAACATTGACGATGCGTTGCTCGTCGCGATTGCGCTGGCCGGATCGGGCGATGTCGGCCATGGCGTCGCCCATCACAATGTCTTGGATGCCGACTGTTGGACCGGTGTTGTTGGGCAACCCACCCTGGGATGTAACGTCATCCCAAGCACGCGCCCGAAAACCAGCGTCCTCGATCATATCGCGCATCTCATCAGGGGTACGTAAAAAGCTGGTGGCGGCGTCAACTGCCCACATCAGCGGGAAGATGGGCGGTTGCACAGGTCCGGCCATCGGCTCTCCAAGAGCCAGCAGTCCGCCGGACTGCAGAACGCGGAAAAAGCCTTTATAGAGACGCTCCTTGTCAGCGATGTTCATGCCGCTATTCTGCGTCCACACCACGCCGAAGTTACCGTCCTCGAAGGGCAATTCCAACGCATTTCCAACTTGATGGGTGACTCGGTCGGCTAGCCCCAGGCGGGCGGTGAGTTCGCTTGCCGCCTGCACATAGGACTCGGTTAAATCAACAACAGTGACGTGACAACCGAACTCGACTGCCAACGTGCGCGCCGGCCCACCCAGTCCGCCTCCAACGTCCAAAATCCGGAGACCCGGTGTCAGTCCGGCGAGGCGGGCTAGGCCCACGGTCGAGTCCTTGCCTCCGCCGTGAAAGTGGTCCATGGGCGCAAGGTCGTCAATGGTCAGGGCATCCAGGTTTTTGCCCGATGCGGTTAGAGCGTCGAGAATCGCTTGCCCCAGGCCGTTGCGCCCCCAGTAGTCCGCCGGCCGAGTCACCTTTGCTTTCATTGCTCATGGACGTCTTCGCACTCAATTTAGCCCTGATCGGTGTGTTGGAAGCGGTCGGGCCGACGGTCTTGGGCAACTCTTCTACTCGATTGTTTCCCGGAGACATTTGAAGAAGTTGTCCATGATCATCCTGCCTACGCTCTCCATCAGGCGTTGACCCACGCGGGCGACCGGACCGCCGACTTGAGCGTCGCTGTCCACGCCGACAGTGGTTAGGCCTTCTTGCTCGTCCAAGATAATGGTGGCCTCACCGTTCACGAATCCCATATTGCCGGTACCCTCGACCACTAGCCGGAACGACCGGTTAGGGTCCTTGTCGAGCATGGATATCTTGGCGTTGTAACGGCCCTTTACGGGGCCAACCCCCACCGTCATCGTTGCCGTGTATTCGTCCTGTCCAGCCGGCTCTAAGCCGTCACAACCGGGGATGCAGCCAGACAGGGACACGGGGTCGGTCAAGGCATTCCACACTTTCTCGGCGGTGGCGGCAACCTGATAACTTCCGGAGAGTTTCATAAATCTCCTGTCTGGAAAAGGCTATATTCTTTCGTCGGCCAGGGTGAGCAGATTGAGCAGGGTCTGTGCGCCGTTGGCGCAGTCCTCCGGGGTGGTGAACTCCTCGGGCGAGTGGCTGATGCCGTTGACGCTGGGCACGAAAATCATCGCCATTTCGGCGATCTGGGCAAGAGCCTGGGCGTCGTGCCCGGCGCCGCTGGGCAGCCGCTGTGACTCCAAACTTGACCGGCCGGCAGCTTCTTCCACCATCGCTTGCATCGAATCGGCGATTGGGACCGCCGATGTGAATCTTTGTCGGTGGATCTGCATGGTTACTCCTTCGTCCGACGACACCCGTTCCACGGCTCGGCGTAGCTCGGTTTCGGCGGCGGAAAGAGCGTCCATGGACACGTCCCGGAACTCCACGCTGATGCGAGCTTTGCCGGGGATGACGTTGGCGGCGTTGGGATGAGCCTGTATCGCCCCGGTAGTGGCCACCCGGCATATTTCATCTTCAGCCGCCATGCGCTGGACCGCCAACACCAAGCGGGAGGCGCTTACAAGAGCGTCGTGCCGGTCCGGCATGGGCGTGGTGCCGGCGTGATTGGCCATGCCGTCGATCTCCACTTCAAACATGGCCCGGCCAGTAATGCCGGTCACAACGCCGATGGGTGTGCCCGTTTGATATAGGGTGGGGCCTTGCTCGATATGGAGTTCGAAGAAGGCGGCTAACTCTCCCGCCGCCCGTTGGGCTTCGTCGACGCGGGAAAGGTCTCCCCCGATGTCGGACATCCTGCTGGCCAAGGTGACTCCATCATCGTCGACGGCGGCCAGGTCTTCCGGCAGCAACAGTCCCGACATGGCCCGGCTGCCGATCAGCCAACGGTGAAAGCGGGTGCCCTCTTCGTTGGTGAAGACCATCACTTCAACTGGGTGCCGCAACGTCAGGTTACTGTCTGCCAGGGTCTGCGCGCACTCCAAGGCGGCCATTACCCCCAAGGCGCCGTCGTACTTGCCTCCGCTAGGGACGGTGTCGGCGTGAGAGCCCATGCCGATGGCGGGCAATCCGGCCACGGACCCTTCTTTCCGGGCGATGATGTTGCCCCCGGCGTCGATGCGGATATCCAAGCCGGCCTGGCTCATCAATGACATGATGTACCGGCGGCCGGCTACGTCGTCCGGAGAAAACGCGATACGCTGCATACCCTGTGGCGAGTCGCCGAACCGGCCCAACTCTTGCAGGGTGCGGTTTAACCGGGCGCCATCGATGGTAGGTTGAGTCATTTCTTTAGGTCCTTTTCGATCAGCCTGGGGAGTTACTAGCCCCTAGGCCCTGATTTCCTGCTTTTGACCACTCCAGCTTTATGGCCTGCTCTACCAGTCTCCGGTCCAATCCTCTTTGGGCCGCTAGGTCGATGTCGCGGAGGGAGGCCGAGTCTCTTCCCAACAGGGCGTTGGCAACCCCACGCACAGCGTACACCCCGCCAATCCACGGCACAATAAGGATAGCCTCGTCAAAGTCTTCCCTGGGGCGGCGATACTGTTCCCAACCGTCGTAGGCCAGGCCCCATCGGCGATAGGCTGTAATGTCTTCTGTTATCAATTCCACCGCTTGGTCAAGGTCCTGAACGGCCTGTTGGTAGCGTCCCGATCGGTGGTAAGCAAATCCCCTATTGGTGTAGGCCGGCCCCGCCAAAGGATCCAGGGAGATGGCGGTGTTTAGGTGTTGTATAGCCTGCTGCGTCTTTCCCAGATTGAGGGCGATGTAGGCCCGGTTATTGTGAGATTGGGCGTGTTCGGGGTCAAGCAGGATGGCTTCTTCTAGGTCGCGGGCCGCCGGTTGGAACTGGCCCAACTGAGCGTAAGTTGCGCCGCGGCTGGCGAGGCTGGGAGCATTTCCCGGGTCAAGCCGTAGGGCGTGATTCAGGGTTGTGAGGGCCCGCTGGAGTTGGGCCATGCCCCGATAGGCTTCGCCCAAGCGGTGATAGGGCGGGGCGAACTGACTATCGGCCTGGGTGGCGTTCTCCCAATCTTGGATGGCCAGCCGGGGGCGGCCCAGCTCGGCGTAAACGTTACCCCGGCCGTAATAGGCTCTGGAGGAACTGGGATCACGCCTGATTGGCCTCCCCGTAATTCTCGATGGCCTGGGGTATTTGCTTGAGCACGGCGTGGGCTTCACCTCTGCCTAGGTAACCCTCCGCCACATCTGGGTCTAGCAGGATAGCTCGGTTGAAATCTTCGATGGCTCGAAGAGGCTGCCCCAACCGGTTATACACGAACCCTCTGGAGTAGTATGCCTGCACAAATTTCGGGTCCAACCGAATGGCTTCGTCGAAATCCTTGACGGATCGCTGAAGGTTGCCCTGAGCGGCATGAATCGAGCCGCTGTCTTGATAAGGGCGGGCGGCGGCAGGGTCCCGGTTGACTGGTTGGTCCAGGGAAATAATCGCCGGTTGCCGCTCCGGAACTTTTCCGGTCTGACAACCGGCGAGGACAAGGGCGCAGGCCGAAAGTAGAACCACCCAAATCTTGAAATGATCTTTCATTCATCCCACGGGATTCTTTCAGAGGGGCGGTGAGTTAGGCGATCCCGCTGCTGGCCTTTGATAGAAAGTTCGGACGGAGCATCAGATCCAGTTCTCGACTCGCAAACCGCGAATTCTGGAGAAGTGGCGGACGTTGCCGGTAACGACGGTCAGGTCGTTGGTCAATGCGATGGCCGCGATGCGCAAGTCGGGCTCCGCCAGCGGTGTTCCGGCGCGCTCCAGATCGGCTCGGAGGCTGCCGTAGACCTCCCCAGAGGCACGATCGAAAGGCAAGATTTGGACCATAGGCCACAGGAGTTCTTCAAACTGCTGTAAAAGATATTCCGTTTGAGAGCTCCGATGGGCGCCGTACGACATTTCACCAACTGTAATCGAGGTAGTAAACTGATCTCCGGCTGGCAACCATGCCAGCCGGGCCATGAGGCCAGGGGAGGGGTTTCTCTTTAAGACCTCGCTCAAGGTATCAGTGTCAAAGAGGAACATTAAGGCTCCAACTCCACCGGTCTGTCTTGAGCCTGCTCCCGTTGGCGGTAAATCTCCTCTACCATTGAGTCCAATCCGTCGAAGTCCGCCAACGCCCCCACCGCAGCTAGCAAACCTTTGCGGGCAACAGGTTGCTCCTCCAACCGGGCCAGGTCTTCAACAGAGACCAACGCCGCCATGGGCTTGCCGCGGCGTTGAATCAAGAACCGTTCGTTGTTATATGCCGCCCGGCTCATAAGCTCAGACAGGTTTTTCTTGGCGTCGGCCACACTCCTTATTTTCGCCACGAAAAGCCCTCCAACAGGTCAAGATGACATATTGACCATAATATCATACAAGCGGTCTGAGACCAGCCGGCTTGGCTAACGCCGGGCTATGATCCGCTGAATCGTCTTTGCGAGAAGTGCTTGATCATAGCCAAGCCCGACGGCTTGTTCCAAGTCTTGCTGGGCAGCGGCGCCATTGCCAGCATGGGCGTTCTCCACGGCGCGTAGCGCATAGGCCTCTCTGTTGTTCCTGTCCAGACGGATCGCTTCCGTCAAGTCGTCCAAGGCCCGTTGACGTTGGTTCAAGTTGCCGTGGAACTTGCCCCGGTCGACATATATCGCGGCGACGCTGGGACTAAGGCGTATAGACTCGGCGTAGTCCCCCAGGGCCAGGACTTCTTGGCCCAGTTTGGCGTAGACATTAGCCCTTCGGTGGTAGTAATCCGAGAAAGTTGGCGTGATCCGAATCGCTTGGCTGTAGTCCTCGATGGCCTTGCCAGACTCACCTAGATCGCTGTGGAGATTAGCACGGGTGAGATACAACTTGGCGTCCTCCGGGTTAAGCTGCAGAGCCTGATCGTAATCCTGGAGGGCCATCTGATATTCGCCCATATCGGCACGGGCGCCACCACGGTTAGCATAAGCCTCGACGGACTGGGGGTTCAACTCCAGGACCTTGCCGTATTCGGCGATAGCTTCGGTCAGCTTCCCTTGCTCCTGAAATTCCACCGCCGCTTTGTAGCTCTTTTCCTCTGCGGTCAGACTGCCGCACGCCGTTAACCCTACCATGGCGAGCAACACCAGCGCCGTCAATCGCATTAGGCCCTTCACATCCACACCTCTTAAACCAACACTTTGAACCCGTAGCTTGGACTGTTCAAGTCTCCCTCACGGAACCGGGACATGCGTAAGGGAGAGATGTCTATGGTGGTGGCCTGGCCGTCCAGCATCAGTTCCGCCATCAGCACACCCACCATGGGAGATAGCTTGAACCCGTGGCCGCTGAACCCGGTGCAGATGTACAGACCGTCGATCCCCTCTACCAGGTCTATGATGGGATGAGAGTCCGGAGTGGACGTGTATAGACCGGCATAGCCGGTGCTGAATTCGGCTTCTTCCATGACTGGAATCCGGCGGACCAGCCGGCTCCACACTTCTTGAATGAAGCTCTGGCTGGGCCTGGCGGCGTATATCTCCGGGTCATCCACCACTTGTTCAATGTTGCCGTTGCCCACTAGGGTCAGGTCGGCGCCTTCCGGGCGGAAGTATATAAGGTTGGCGATATCGCCGCCGCCTGGGTGGTAGGGAATCTTGTCTACGGGGCGTTTAAGGTGTATCACCTCGTGCCGGGTGGCCTCCAGAGGCAGGTCGATACCGTGCTGCATCAGGAAGCGGCGGCTCCAGGGACCGGTGGCCACAACGGCCATGGGTGTTTCGATGCGCTCTCCGGCCGTGATTATCGCGGTCACTTTCCCAGAAGAAACCTCTATAGAAGTGGCAGCAGCTTGCAACTTTATCTGAGCGCCCAACTCACGGGCGCGGGAGGCGTACGCGGCGGCGACGCCTGAAGGATCGGCGTGGCCCGACATGGGTTCGTAGGCGATGGCGGCGCAATCTTCCAAGTTGAAGGCCGGGGCGATCTCGGCGGCGTCCTCCCGGCTGATGATGCTGGATTGAATGCCAACCCGCTGATGCATGGCCACATTGGCGTGGAAGGCGTCCACGTCGTCGTTGCCGGAGAAGATTAAGTACCCGGTTTCCACGAAGGCAGCCTGGTTCTCTACGCTGCCGCCGATAATCTGATCGAAGTTGCGGAATATCTCCAGGCTTTGCCAGGCCATCCGGGCGTGGACTTCGTTGGAGTAGTGCATGCGCACGGCCCCAGAAGAGCGGCCGGTGGAACCGGAGCCCAGGGACTCACGCTCCAACAATACCGAGTTGGTTAATCCGCGGGCGGCCAGGTTGAACAGGATGCTGCAACCCATCACCCCGCCGCCGATAATTACGGCTTCCGCCTTGGTAGTCATATGGTCAGCTTATCCAATTTCGATTTCCCACCCCGTAAAGGTCCCGAAGCAGGGACGGCGGCGATTCTTCTCTGCATTTCCGAGGGATAGTTTCACAATTATATGTCTTTCATAGGTCGACGAGTATAGATATCGAGGCCGGGTTTTTATTCCAAATACCTGTCTTGCCGTCGCCACTGCCAGGTATATAATGGGCGCGAAGTTCCTTAAAA
>Ga0208113_1001148_pt1 | contig 12913 bp, 10 predicted proteins | sample Knorr_S7_td_NADW_FD_185598 | JGI IMG/M metagenome (GOLD analysis project Ga0208113, IMG submission 185598) | Marine microbial communities from Southern Atlantic Ocean transect - Knorr_S7_td_NADW_ad_2505m_LV_A (SPAdes) (version 2) | ecosystem: Environmental > Aquatic > Marine > Oceanic | place...
CATTCAAACGAGAGTTGATATCCCGTTCATACAGCCTCATATTTCGGGCCATGTTCCTTGCTGGATTCCAGGACGCCCAGTGCGGATTCAAGGCCGTGAGCCGTCGAGCGGCAGATGACGTCGCGCCGCTGGTTGTGGACAACGGTTGGTTCTTCGACACTGAAATGCTGCTCATCGCCGAGAAGAACGGCTACCGAATAAAGGAAATCCCCGTGAAGTGGACCGACGACCCCGACAGCCGAGTGAAAATTATCAGCACCGCATGGGAAGACATAAAGGGTCTGCTTCGACTGCGTTTCGGAGGATTGAGGCAGGCGTCCCGCGAGATAGCTCGAAACCGCTAAACCTTCCTGCCGACCTTCTCACGCGCTTGCGGATTTGACGCCCATCACGGTAACATTACGAATCCATACAACCCGTGGTCGAACTCAAAAGTAAGGGGGAGTTATGAGCAACGTGGTGCTTGTTGTGGACATGCTCATCGGCTTCATGGAGCCGGGGAAGAACCTGTACTGTGGCGATGAAGCCCGTCAAATAATCCCCAACATCAAGCGACTGATCGAGAGCGAACAGGCTGCAGGCTCCAGCATCATCTTCATTGCCGACACCCACCACCCCGATGACCTGGAGTTCGAGATGTTCCCCGTGCATTGCGTCCGAGGGACCGAGGAGTGTGAAGTAATCCCAGAGTTGGCGGACTACGTGACCGTCACGCTCCAAAAACGTCGGTACAGCGCTTTTTACGAGACGGACCTGGCAAAACGATTGAAAACCTTGAATCCAGAGAAGATAATACTGGTGGGGGTCTGCACAGACATCTGCGTGATGCACACCACCGCCGATGCCCGCAACCGAGACTACGCAGTAGAAGTCCCAACAGACTGCGTGGCGTCATTCGACCCAGACGCCCACCGGCACGCCCTTGATCACATGGAGAAGATATTGGGGGCGAAGCTGACAAGTCTTGCGGCGTCCTAAGCGTTTGGTTTAGCGGAAAGATCCCATGACTTCCGAGGCGAAAATCTCGAATCAACTTCAAGATGTCTTTGCCGCTTTCAACGAAACTTTCGCTGGCATCACTGAAACGCAAATGCTGCGACAAGATTTCGATAAGTGGAGCCTGAAGGACATCATTGCTCATGTCACAGGTTGGAACGAGGTCATGGGCGAATCACTGGAGCGTGTTGCAAGAGGCGATTCTCCAGTCAGGATTGGGTCCGGCGTAGAAATATTTGATCCTGGAACGAGAAATTTGCTGCTAAGAAACGCCCATGTTCACCGTCTGAAGTAGTCAAAGACCTGTTAGTCTCCTTCCAAAAATTTCACGAGGCTCTTGAAGCTTCCCCTGAAGAAAAGTTTGATCAGCGCGCCATAGAGCGAATCAATTTCGAGATTAGCCACTATGAGGAACACACCAAACAGATTGGAGAGTGGCGTAAGGGTCAGTAAGCCCCCGCCCCATGTAGTGTTCACTTTTGATAGCATCTAAGGCAGTCAACACAAAATTTATATGGCTGGTAATAATTAATGGTAAACACACCTTTCGACATTCGCCCTTCCATTCTCGTTGGTGACACCGCTGACGTTTATCTTCAGCGCACCCTCACCATCCTTCGCAATGAGAGCATCAACCCCACTGTCACGATGGAATTTTTCCCTCGAAGCGATGGAGTGTTCTGCGGGATACGGGAGGTGCGCGCTCTTCTTGCCAAGGTGTTGCCTGAGACGGGAAGCGAGGTCTGGGCGTTGGAGGAGGGCGAGGTTCTGGAGGCCGGAGAGGTTGCCCTGCGGATCAAAGCTCCGTATAGCTCCTTTGGCCTGTACGAGACGACTATATGCGGCGTCTTGGCGTCATGCACTGGCTGGGCGACGGCGGCCCGTGAGTGTGTCGAGGCCGCCCAGGGAGTTCCTGTGGTCGCTTCTGCCGCCAGGCACGTTCATCCCAACGTTTCGGCAAATATCGACTATTCCGCCGTCATTGGCGGGTGCGCGTCTTGCTCAACCGTCATGGGTGCTCGGCTGGCTGGCGTCACGCCCAGCGGCAACATGCCACATGCCCTCCCACTGATTATGGGTGACGCGGTGAAAGCGATTCAATCCTTCGACCGTCACATGCCCCAGGAGGTGCCGCGCATCGCCCTTGTTGACACCTTTAATGATGAGGCTGAGGAGGCTCTGAACGTTTCCCAGGCGTTGCGAGAGCGTTTGAGGGGCGTCAGGTTGGACACTCCAGCAGAGCGAGGTGGCGTCACATCTGATCTGGTCAAGGAGGTCCGGGCGAGGCTCGACCTGGCCGGATTCCGTCACGTTGAGATTTTCGTCAGCGGCGGATTCACCCCGGACAGGATTCGACAGTTCGTGCAGTCTGGCGCTCCGGTTGCGGGGTTCGCCGTGGGGAGCTACATATCGTCCAAGCCGCCCAACGACTTCACCGCCGACATACACGAGGTCGATGGCAGGCCGATGGCCAAGAGAGGACGCACTCCGGGTGTCACGATGAATCCGAGGCTTGACCGCGTTATGTAGCGTCGAGCCTGAACTCGATTTTCATAACTTGAATGGCGTCGTCTGGCGTCCGCGCCCAGTCCGCGATTCGCCAGCCCACGACCCAGGCGATGCCCTTTGGCGTCGCCACCAGGGGAACGCTGTCGCGCCAGTGACGGGGAATTTTCTCATCCACCATAAAGTCTTTCAGTTTCTTCGTTCCAGACATTCCCAGAGGCTGAAAGCGGTCGCCGGGTTGTCTCGTCCGAACAACCAATTCATCACCTGTGGCCGCCAGGTACGCCGCAAATTTCAGTCGCGAATCTGTGGCGCGCGTTTTAGGACTTGGCGGATACTCGGCCCCCCTGTGTTCGACGATGCCAATCTTGACCTGCCAGTTGCCAACCGAGGTTTCACCGGTCGTCTGGAGTCTTGTTTGTCCAGTTAGTGTGGGCAGAGGACACGGCGCCTGGCCATTCAAACTGATGAATCCGCTATCGTATGAGACCAAAAACTGGAGGCCGCCCGGCAGATTCAAAAATTTTCCAGGTTGACCAAGCATCAATCGGACCATCTCTTCGACATGGCTCTGAGTTAGGTCTATCAGATCGCGTTTCGCCAGCAGGACCGCTCGACGGATGAGGTGATGCTGTATCGCCGGAGCAAGATCGGTGAAGGCGGCTCTATCAATCTCGACCATCTCAGTTCGAAATGTGATTACAGACTCCTCCACTCTGTCGACCTGACTCTCCAAATATGGATAATCACGGGCCATTGAATGGGACAGCCGGACCAGCGAATCTTTGACAGCCGGGTTGATGGCTTCCATTTGGGGTAAAATCTCCAATCTGACCCGGTTTCGGCTGAACTCGGTGGATAGGTTGGATTCATCCAGCCGAGGTTGTAGTCCTAGCGTTCGGCAGAACTCAGCAGTCTCCAACCGAGAGACACCCAGCAGTGGACGAAGCAACTTCATTCTCACCCCGGAAAACTCTGCGTCGGACAGGAAATCCATTCCTCGGAGTCCCGCCAACCCGGCGCCGCGAATCACGCGCAAAAGCACAGTTTCCGCCTGATCGTCGGAAGTGTGGCCTAGGGCCACGAAATCAGCTCCCTGTTGTTCGACAACACGGGCGAAGAAATCGTACCTCAACTGTCGTGCGGCGTCCTCCAGAGAGATTTTCTGAGTTTCACGGAATGCGGACACATCAGCTTGTTCAACTGTATAAGGGATGTCCAGACTTTGGAACGTCTGTCCCACGAAAGCGGCGTCGGCTTCAGAATCGGCGCCTCGCAGGCTGTGGTTGACATGAGCGCCGTGTAGTTCAAATCCGAACTCTGCCGCCAGGTCGTGGAGGGCATAGAGCAGGGCCAGAGAATCCTGCCCACCGGACACCGCCACCACAAGTCGGGAGCCAGTTGTCATACCGACCCGCCTCAGAACGTTACGCGTCTCTCTCTGTACTTTATATCTGATCTTTGACTGGGACATAGTGAGACAATTATCGTCCTGTTACATCCCGATGTCACGTCTGTTGGCCCCGACATCTCAGAACGGCATGCGCCATGCTGAGCGAGAGCGAAGCATCTGGTCGAGTCTGACCCACGGCTGGCTACTGACACGAGATTCTTCGCCTGCGGGCTCAAAATGGCGATTCTCTGATTGCTGACGGCTGAAATCTGACCGCCGGCTCAAAGGTGCCAAGTCTCGTTCATTGACAGCATCGTGAACACCGAGTCTCGCACATCCATCTGAGTTATGGAGCCGAGATCAACGCGCAGTTGGCGGAAGTTATTGAGCGGCATGCCCAGAGCCTCGCATAGGATTGCCTGAATGGGGAAGTTGTGAGTCACGACGACCACGGTGTCATCTTCGTGACGCTGCGCGATGTCATTGATCACGGCCCATGTTCGATTCTGAACATCGCCTAAGGACTCGCCGTTAGGCATCTTTGCGGATGCAGGGTCGTTTCTCCAGCCTCGCATGACATCGGGGTATTGCTCTTGCAGTTGCGATCCGGTCAGGCCTTCGAGGTCTCCGGCGTCGATCTCTTCAAGGCCCGGCATCGGAGTGAAGGCAACCGAACACTCAGACGCGATGGCCTCGGCGGTCTGTATGGTCCGGACAATCGGGCTGGAGTACAGAACGAAGGGCGCGTTTCGGGAGACTGCGACTGCTGCCGCCAACGCCTGGGCCTGTCCTGTGGCGTTCAATGGTTCGGGGCCGCGACCAAGAATGAGCCTCTGCCGATTGAACTCTGTCTCACCGTGCCTGACCAGTATCAAATTCACCGGATTCCCCACCTTCTCGGGTCTCTGATTTCGTTATCTTTATCTCTTCAATTCTGAGACCCTGCATGTCGATTATCTCGAATTTCAGGTTTTCGTGCTCGAACTCCTCGTTCAGCGCCGGAATGTGGCCGAGAGTCTCCAGGACGAAACCTGCGATGGTCTCGAACTCGCCCTCTGGAAGCTCGATCTCCAACTCCTGATTTGCCTCTTGGATGCTCATGCCACCTTCGACGTGGAAGGTGTTCTCGTCGATGGCGCGGAACTCCTCTTCTGGCGCTTCGCCTTCCTCGCCCACGGGGCCGACCACCACCTCAAGAAGGCGTTTGAGCGTGACCAGACCAGCCACGCCGCCGAACTCGTCTATGACGATGGCCATCTGGTGGCCGGACTGTCGAAGCTCGTCGAACAGCTCCGAGACGCGCTTGGTCTCAGGAACGAAATAGGCCTCCCGCTGGACGTCGGTTGCGGAAGCGTCGTAATCGACACCTTCGTTCGCCATCTTGTTCAGCAGATCTTTAGCCGAAATGACGCCTGTGATGTCGTCCACGGTGTCGGTGAAAACGGGGAATCGCGTGTGGGTGTTCTTGGCGTAGATGTCCAGAAATTCGCGGAAGTTGCCGCCCTCGTGGATGGACACCATCTCGATCCTGGGAGTCATCACCTCCCGCACATGACGGTCGCCGAACTGGAACACTTTTTCCAGCATCTCAGCCTCGGATGGCTCGAAGGTCCCTTCGGACTCGCCGATGTCGATGAGAGATCGAAATTCGCCCTCGGTTATAGAGCTTTCTGGTTCTGACCCGCCCAGCACGGCATTCAATCCGCGCGTGATCCACTGGAGGAACACGACGAAGGGCAGCAGAAGATACTCGGTCCACTTCAGAGGTCGGGCGTATATGAAGGCCACGCGTTCGGAGTTTCGGACGGCGATGGTCTTCGGCACGATCTCGCCGGCCAACAGCAATGCCACTGTGCTGACAGCCGTGGCAATCGCCACTCCCTGACCCCGATTGCCCTCGCCCACGAACTCGATTGCTGACACTGTGACCACTGAAGTGAACGCTACGTTCATCAGGTTGTTGCCAAGCAGGATGGTGGCCAGTAGACGCTCAGGCTGGCTGATCATGTCGGCAACACGCTTGGCGCCGGGTATTCCAGTGCTGACCAGATAGGCGATTCTCGTGCGCTGGAGGGACAGAAACGCCGCCTCCGAACTGGAGAAGAATGCTGAAAACACCAGGAACACTCCGACCAGGATCAGGCTTAAAGTTCCTCCCGCTACCATAGGTGTGCCTCCCTTTATCAAAATCCGCCTGTCATGCTGAACGGAGTGAAGCATCTGTTGTTGTCGCTACGACCGTTGCCTTACTGACACCAGATTCTTCGTTGCGATTCAGAATGACGAACTGACTGACCTTACTATTTCATAGGATCGCAATCGTGAGATTATTATGCGGCAACTGGATGTCTCGCTCAAGCATACTGGCGTGAAGGTGTTATCCAAAACACGACTGATGACCCAATGATCGCACCTGCGCCTACATTGCGATACCATGGCTGGTCGCAGTTGACAGTCTCAGTTTGCAGTAATAAGTTCTGTGTAGCCCAATTCTGGAGTGTTCATAAAACACCAGATATTATCTGGCAATCAAAGCCTGGGAGGTTGAATTGAAAGTTGTTGATCTTAAAACGATGGTCGTTGAGAACGAGCCGCCGTATAGAGGCGGCAGGTACCTGCTATTCTTGGAAATCGTGACCGACGAAGGCATCAGTGGTTTGGGAGAGCGCATAACCGGCAATACCTACTCGAAAAATCTGGGCGACCTGAAATCACAGATCAATCTGATAGAGGAGATGGGGCGCGAGTACGTCATCGGTCAGGACCCATTTAGGATCGAGAGAATCTGGGATCGAATGTACGCTTCCCGCCATGATTTCCGGCATCCGAGCCTTCACGCGACGCCGGTGATTTCTGCCATCGACATGGCGTTATGGGACATCGTGGGCAAGGCGACGAACCAGCCGATATACAACTTGCTGGGCGGAATGTATCACGAGAAACTCCGTGCCTATGCTTACATGCCCAGGGGAGATTATCGGGAGCATCCTGAACTTGCTGGAGAAGCCGCGATCAAGCTGCTCGAAGAGGGGAACTCGGCTTGCAAGCTCGACCCGTTCATGCCGGAGTATCCGATTCCCAGGGATATTCCACTGTGGGAGATCGAAAAGGCGGAGAACATATTCAAGAGCATCAGGGACGCCGTCGGCAACAAACTTGAGGTTGGGATCGGGACTCACGGCCAGTTGACGACCTACAGCGCGATCCGAGTTGCGGATATTCTCGAACCGTACCACCCCTTCTGGTTCGAGGAACCGGTCGCTCCAGAGAATGTCGACGAGATGGCGAGGGTTGCCGCACATACTAGCATTCCCATAGCAACGGGCGAACGACTTGTCACGAAGTACGAATTCTCGAACGTGCTTGAAAAACAGGCGGCTCAGATCATCCAGTTAGATGTCGGTCAGTGCGGCGGAATCACGGAAGCAAAGAAGATCGCCAGCATCGCCGAGGCCCATTACGCGATGATCGCGCCCCACATGGCCTGCGGGCCAATAGCCGCCGCCTCCGCAATTCAGATCGACACCTGCTCGCCGAACTTCCTCATTCAGGAGGCGAACCTGGGGCCGCTTCATGCCACAATCTTCAGGGAACCTCTTGTGTTCGAGAACGGTTTCATCACGCCGCCAACCGGACCTGGTCTCGGAGTCGAGTTAGATGAGGATGTGCTGAAGGCACACTTGATCGAGTAGGCAAGGGAATGTTTCAGGCCGGAGGAAAAGCTCAGTTCGCAGGTGGAGGGTCGGGTTCCAGATCGGTGCGGATATGCAGCAGCGTTCCTGTAACGGTCAGCGCTAGTGGCGCAAAGCTGACGATCCCCAGAGCCGATCCCAAATCACCAATTTGCTCCTGGAGAATCCCAACCAGAGAAGGCCCCAGGACCGTTCCCAAAGATGCCAACGTCATGACCATCGACAGACCGACTGCAACCTCCCGAGTTCGTATGCCCGGCAGATAGAAAGGCACCGAATTTAATATCGGCCAGAAACCCCAGGCTATTCCATTCAGGGCTGAAATGACGAAAAGAATAGGGACAGAGTCCACCAGTGTCATGGCGAAGTATGAGACCGCCATAAGAACCCCAAGAGCCTGGATAGTGTTTTTTCTCCGACCTGAGCCGATGGCCATGACAATGTTGCTCAAGGCAATGCCTGCGATTCCGCCAGCCAGAATGCCGACCCCCAAGATCGCCCCAGACCAATTCAGCGACACCTGGTTGGCTTCCAACATCAGCGTCGGGTAGAAATTCAAAAAAGCCGACCATCCCACAGAGGCCCCCAAGAATCCAAACCCGGATATCCAGAGATCTTTGTAGCCCAATACACGTCTGAGAAGATCGAACTCTCCCCCGGACTCTTGCGATGTATCGCGATCGTTCGCACGTTCCTTCCCAAGAATCATCCAGAGCACTGTCAGAATCGTGAGCAGTGTGAAGAACACGTATAATACGGTTCTCCAGTTGTCCCCGGCTCTAGCGAGGATGAACGGAGTCGCAAACAGTCCGCCACCGACGACGATTCCAAAAAGTGCGTTGTAAACGCTATTCACGGCCATGAATTCTCGTGGGGCGAACCACTGTGGCATGAGCAGCGCCCGTGCAGGCTCTCGGGCAAGGGTAACGATGCCGTAACCGAGGCGACCAATAAGCAGTATGGCGAAACTGGCCGCCGAGCCTTGAACAAAGAGGAATATTGCCCCTAATGCCAGAGTCACAGTGGTCAGCATCTTCGGACGGTATCTGGACATCCACCAACTCAGTGGAAGCGCCAGAAAAAGATTGCCAACAAAGGCAGATGAACCAAAGAAACCCTGTTGCCTGGGGGTGAGGTCAAGCTCGCTGCTGATCGCGGGCAGGAGAATTCCCACGGCGATCGCCATCATGATCCCGAATACACTGGCGACAAACCATAGACCCATCACTGCCCAACGATGGGCGAATACGTCGAATAGACGAGCCATGTATTGTCCTTGGCGCTACAATCGTGTTTCTGGCGCGAGCAGTTTCAGCTGACATTGGTAATGGAAATTCTCGGCCAAGCCTGATGGCGCGTTGTCCAATTAGAACAGTTCGACGCCGAATTAAGCTGGCGAACCATCGTATTGAACTACCTGCGCTTCCGATAGTCGATCATAGCGGGTCATTAAGAGACAACACAAGCAGAGAAAGCGGGACACATTCGGACCTGAGGACAACGCTGGTTCCAGTCACTGACCCCACTCTCGGATCATGTTCAGCTGGGCCTGTGATTCGGGTGAGACCATAGTCTGTCCAGGAATGTCTCGGCGTCTTATGCGCGGAATCGCCTCAAGCGCCTCCTCGCCAGACATTCCGTGGCGCACCAGGTAGCATCCGACAACCACGCCTGTCCTTCCGAGACCAGCCGCGCAGTGCAGATAAACCGTTTTTCCTGCATCCACCGACTCGTCGATGGCGTCCAATAGCTCGGTCATTTCCTTGACTGTGCTCGCGCTCATGTCACGAATAGGCCACTTCTGGTATTCGGGGACGGAACCGAAGCGTTCCGCCTCTTTAGCGAGGGCGTCCTGGTAAGGTTCCAGTTCACCCTTTGAAGTGAGGTCGAAGAACACCGATACGCCCGCCTCCAACAGCGAGCGCAACTTCGCCTGAGCAAATTCGGTGTCGTCGGAGCCGGGATACTCGCCCGCAATAATCTGGCCTGGCTTGACCCAGTACGCATCGAGAATCGGAAGCTCATCCATGTGGAAATCCCCTTCTTCGACGTCCGTCAATCTGAGTTGCAATGAAGAATCTGGCGTCAGCAACGCAGCGATTGAACTTGACTGCCCCAGATGCGTCACTTCGTTCATCATGACGGTTCAACTCGTCAAGGGCGAAGGCGCATCTTCGCGCCCCAACAAGCCGAATGTTCATTCGATCTCTGAGTCTTCAGAAGTGTTCGAGTCTTCGCCTACTTCTTCCCACAGACGAGCGGCTGTCTGACGTGACACCGTCGCGTTGTATCCCCGACGTTGTAGATGCCCCCACAGTCGGCGGTGAAAGGACTCATACTCCGCCCCGGCCAGTCGTCGGGAGAATTTGACTGCGGCACGGTAGGCGCCATCAGAGTCGTCCACGTCCGCCACGGCCTCTTCCGCGATAGCCTTGGAGACGCCTTTTCCCAACAATTCTCGCCGAATCGCGGCGGCGCTGCGAGGGTTATGGTTGTCGCGGCTTTCGGTCCACAGGCGAGCGAACTCATCGTCGTTGAGAAAGGACTGCTCTCGCAGAGAGGCGACAACTCGGTCAACGATGTCCTCTGGAAAGCGTTGAGCCAATCGAATGCTCACCTCGGATTCGCTGCGGGGCCGGTGAGTGAGTAGTCGCAACGCCGCGTCACGGGCTTTCTGGTATTGTCGGTCGTCGCTCATGACCTAATCGGTTTACGGAGTTTCATTGTTATCAAAGTTCAAAATGCCATTCAAAACGGAGTGAAGCATCTGATTCCGTGTAGCACAACCGTTGTTCTATTATGACTAGATTCTTCGCCGCGACTCAGAATGGCGAGGTGGCCGACGGCTGAAATTTATTTCCCAGAGCGGCTGACTTCAGACTGCATTGGTGGTGACCCTCACATAGAATTGAAATTCATCTGGAAACCAAGAAGATTCGCAACATGGCATTATGACCAGTTATGCGAACCCTCTCATTCATCAATTCGGATATTCAGGCTTGGAGTTAACTGAGGAATTCTAGTCGCCCTCTTCAACTCCAACAATTGCCAGCGCTTCCTCTGCCTGATCTTCTGGTGGTTGTTCAGGAGCAGGCTCTACCGCCGCTTTTATCAGCGCCTCAATCTGAAGAGCGATGTCCGGGTTGTCTTTCAGGAAAATCTTGACGTTCTCCTTGCCCTGGCCCAGCTTCGTCTCGCCGAAGGAGTAGAAAGAGCCGCTCTTTTTGAGGACGTCATGCTCGGCTCCTAGCTCAACGAGCTCGCCCTCTTTGCTGATGCCCTGATTGAACATGATGTCGAACTCGGCGACTCGGAAGGGAGGGGCGACCTTGTTCTTGACCACTCTACACCTGACCCTGGAGCCGACGATCTCGCCCTGCTGTTTGACGGACTCTATCCTGCGAAGGTCCAGACGAACGGAGCTATAGAACTTCAGAGCGCGCCCGCCGGGGGTGGTCTCGGGACTGCCCCAGATGACGCCGATCTTCTCGCGAATCTGGTTGATGAAGACGACAGAGGTGTTCGAGCGCCCGATGGCGGCGGTCAACTTGCGAAGAGCCTGCGACATGAGCCGCGCCTGTAGTCCGACGTGAGTGTCTCCCATGTCGCCGTCGATCTCTGCTTTGGGCACCATCGCCGCAACGCTGTCAATAACTACGATGTCGACTGCGCTGCTTCGCACCAGGTACTCGCAGATTTCCAGGCACTGCTCGGCGCTGTCGGGCTGGGACACCAGAAGGCTGTCCAGGTCAAGGCCGCACTTGATTGCGTAGCTGGGGTCCAGGGCATGTTCTGCGTCGATGTAGGCGGCAACCCCGTCCTGCTGTTGAGCCGATGCCATCATGTGATATGCCAGGGTTGATTTACCCGACGATTCAGTTCCGAATAGCTCAATCACCCGTCCCTGGGGGATGCCGCCGATACCCAGGGCCAGGTCCAGGGTTAGCGACCCTGTGGGTATGGATGCCACGGCAGACGCCCCGCTATCCACGCCCAGACGCATAATCGTGCCACCGCCGAATTCGCGGTCTATCTGTCCTATTGCTACTTCCAGGGCTTCTAGTTTTTTCTTGTCCATTTTCAGCTCCAGAGATGTTCCTCATCAAATTCAATTCATTCGGCAAATCACAGTATCTCACGGCAAGCTCACCTTATCATGCAGGGCGTCTCCTTAACCTCTGGGGAACCGTTGTTTATTGGGACAAAACAGGGCCAGTTTGCCGCCGGAATAGGGACCTTGCAGGGTGCCTTCAATGCCGGCGAAACGTGCTTCGATTATATCACGAGAGGCCAGAGAAGTAAATACATATGTTCTAATTTGTGAGACTTCCATTCAGGTGATTGAAACTATGGTTACGGCTGCTCGATAAAAATTCGTAGCTAGAGGACAACATCTCCCGTTGCTTTTTTCAACCATCCCCATTCAAAGGGAACGCCGTCTGGCCGACTTGGTATCTAGCATGCAAGGCGATGCTACGGTAGAATTAGATATGGCGCTTTTACCAGTTCGCTGATAGAACCGCGGCGGACGATGACACTGCCTGAATCGGTTGCTGGCCGCACGTGGCTCTCTGAACAGAGAGCAGCTAAGCAACCGACACAAACACCTTGCGGAGGGGTGGCTGAGTGGTTGAAAGCACTTGTCTTGAAAACAAGCATACGTTTACGCGTATCGCAGGTTCGAATCCTGTCCCCTCCGCCAGTTTCAAAGCTAAATCGGATGTCGTTGACGCATTGGCCAAACCAGCTAAAAGCCTATTGACACCTACGGTGACACCTACCGAAGCCAAATTTCCGTTCACAGAGCGCTTTAGAGAACTATTCAACCGAACTTAGCCTGCCCCAATGCGACGCTGATTTCGAACTTCCTTGACTCCATCACGAGCAAAACAACGCCGAATTGGTGACGGTACGCTCCAGCTAGCAGCCACCTAAGCGAGAATCAGCGTCAACTTGATCTCGTATCGCTAGTCCCAGAGGATAGATGCGGAGGGGTAATCACAGATCGGCAGGCCATCTCCGATTTTGTGCCTGAAGGAAGGCGCTGATGGCACCGCAGAAGGCACGTGAGGCGATTATGCGCTTAGCTCCCCGTTTGCTGGCTGGGGTCCTTTAACAAGGGTGATATTGGAGGGGTGTATAGATATATCCTTCCCCAACTACCGCACAACAGCCTTATAAGACTTAATGGCATTCGCGCTATTCATCCAACAGCCCAATAGCTTCCTCTAAGTGATTAGTCGTAACTGATGGAACCTAACGGCTAGGAGTCCCATAGAGGTATTAGTACAACTGGTGGATCGGGAGATTAATATCAAACTCACAA
>Ga0208113_1001153_pt1 | contig 12874 bp, 9 predicted proteins | sample Knorr_S7_td_NADW_FD_185598 | JGI IMG/M metagenome (GOLD analysis project Ga0208113, IMG submission 185598) | Marine microbial communities from Southern Atlantic Ocean transect - Knorr_S7_td_NADW_ad_2505m_LV_A (SPAdes) (version 2) | ecosystem: Environmental > Aquatic > Marine > Oceanic | place...
CTCATATGCATATAAAATGCAGGATAAAGCAACTTCAGCATGGCCGCCTTCAGACTCTGAAATATTGACCAATGTTACATCCAGCGCACCTCCTAAAATAAAATCTATATAGGCAACCTCAGAATTGGCATAGGGAACAATATCATCTCCCATGCCATGGATCAGGTATGTCGGGGTCACAGGAACCCAATCCAGGAGCGTGTTTTCTGCCAGAGTTACCCGGAAAAAATGACTACTGTCCGCTGTGAATTCTTCTAATGTTTCCGGCAATAAAATATCTAAAGGATTATCCGGCATTAGGTCATTGATCTCCCATCCGGAATGCGTGCCATCAAATAAAATCGGTAGAGTGTCTGCCCAGGCCGGAAGAAAATACTGGTCTAGATCATCCAAAGATCCATAATAATCCAAGTGAGTAAATAAAACATTTGCAACATAAAATGGTTGTGGATAGTCTGGAATAGATAAAAAATAATCCACCATTGTTCCCGAAAGGTCATAAGGACCAGCCATGGGAAAAGAAGCTGTAATTGGCAATTCATCTAATACAGATTCTTCTATTCCTTTTTGCGCGGCCAGAGTAGCGTATCCGCCTTCCGAATAACCCAAAAGGTAGAGCTGGTTGTTCCATTGGAAGGACCCTATGGGATCAATCTCGGAAGGCAAATATTTAATCGCTCTAATTAAATTTGTCACAGCCAGGGTATATGGATCTGCAATAATATAAGGGTGGTATCCATCTGAAATTCCCAACCCCATGTAATCGGGAAAGACTGTAATAAAACCATTGGAACTCGCGACAATCGCAATAAAGATTATTTCAAAGTTTTCAGGATTTAACCCGGTAATAGATGGAACTGCGTTATCTAAGATCGTGGTGCCATGCTGATAACTGGCAATGGGAAACGCCTTTGTCGGATCATGTGGAAATGCAACGGCGCCAGAAAGAGTGTCAGCAGTTCCATCTGATTTCTGTATTTCATAAGCAACGCTGTACATTGATATGGAGTAGATTGATGTTGGAGCATCTGGACCAAAGGCAATATTTAATGCCGTTTCAATTTCACCAGCTTCCATTGATCCCAGATACTCATATGCGATAAGCGAGCCGGGCTGAGCTAAACCAACAGTGATACCAAAGAGTAAGACAGACAAAAAAAGTTGGCAATTCATGCAAGTTCTATTATGTGATTTAACTACCATTTCAATCCGTGAAAATTAATTATCAATTCCGCGGGAATATACTGCAATTTATATGGATCACACCTAATTGTTACGCCTGTATGTGTAGCCCTAAGTAGTATTTTTTCCCTTTTCATTCCCATACTTAAACTAACATTTGCACTTCATTTTAACGATATCCTACTATGGAATTGAAAATTGTTGACACTTTTAAGAAATCCGACATTTATTCTCTTTTTCCTCGGTAATGCTATTTCACTGATTGGTTTCGGATTTAACTTGATCAGTATCAGTTGGCTGGTATTGGAGGAAACCGGATCAGAACTTGCCCTAGGAAAGATTATGGCAGCGGCGACCATCCCGGGCGTGTTACTGGCTCTATTTGCAGGTGTAATCATAGATCGAATGAATCGAAAATGGCTTATGGTTATTCTCGACATTGTGCGGATGGTGATCATTATTGTTTTTTTAGCGACACTCTTATTGAATTCATTTACGATGACGGGTTTATTTATAATGGTATTGCTTATGGGTACCGGTAATTCCCTATTCTGGCCCACGGCCCAGGCTTTTGTGCAGCAGCTGGTGGAACCGGATGAATATTTCAATGCTAATGCACTGTTATCTGCTAGCTATCAGTCCGGATCGATCCTGGGAGCAGGTCTTGGCGGTTTGGTCGTTCATTATTATGGCCTTAATACAGCTCTGGCTATTAATGCTCTGACCTACCTGATTTCCGGGATCCTGATCAGCCTGGCTCCATTTTCCTACCAGGGAAAATCCGGTAATGGTGAAAAAATATTGACTGCGCTTATGAAAGGATTCAAGTTTTTTAAACAGAACCTGGGCGTTCTACTGCTTGGACTTACTACAATCCTAGCTGACGTAGCAATCTGGGGAGCATTGTCCATTATCACTATAACCATGTCCAGAGATGTATATCTGGCTGGCAGTTGGGGATATGGAATCATGGAAGGACTATATGGTATTGGAGCTCTATTGTCAACAATTCTGGCCGGAATTGGTGCAACATTTTTGGGAAGACACCGGTTTTTACTCGTGTGCTATCTTATCTCAGCAGTTATGGCTTGGCTTTCCCCGGGATTTTTCCATATTGCTTTGGCGGCTGCAGCCTATCTACTCATGGGCCTGCACAATAACTCAGCCCGGATCTGCATACGTACTACTTTCATGGAACAAATTCCCAATCGGATCATGGGTCGGGTACAAACAATTCTGGGAGTATACACCCGTCTGGCTGTAATCAGTAGTGCAATGCTGGCTGGCTGGATCGTAGAGAACTATTCTGTTCAGATTGGTATGAATTTTACCAGCGTTCATTTTCTATTGGCTGCGGCAGGGATAATTCTAGTATTGCTTATACCAAAATACCGGTCGATCATTGTGTTAAAAACAGAATCAGCAGTATAATTCATAGCTTTTAAGAAAAAGGGAAATCAAAATGAAAAAATATTTACTTTTATTACTATTGATTATTTCAGCGTGTGGTGATTCAGAAAAAATTGTAAAACGACATTTACAAAGTGCTGAAAATCTACTTGGTTTGGAGTTTACAGATTCAGAAAGAGATTCCATTTTACCGGACCTTGTTGATTTACGTGAACAATATAAAGATCTGCGAAAACTGGAACTGCCTAATCATGTGGTTTTTCCACTCTATTTCCAGCCTCAGTTACCCGGATTCCAAATCCCCAGTGGAAATGACCAATACCAATTTCAGGAAATAGTTACATCCCGTCCAGATAATCTTGAAGAATGCGCATTTATGACAGTGGGTGAATTGGCGTATCTAATACGCACACAACATGTTACATCAGAAGAGTTGACTCTTATGTACCTGGATCGTCTGAAACGGTATGGACTCGAACTGGAATGCGTTATATCCCTGACTAAAGAATTAGCCTTAAAACAGGCCAGACGAGCAGATAAAGAAATCGGATCTGGATACTATCGCGGGCCACTGCATGGCATACCCTATGGTGCCAAGGATCTTCTAGCTGTACCCGGATACCGGACCACCTGGGGTGCCACACCCTACCAAGAACAAATAATAGATGAAACCGCCACGGTCATCGATAAATTGGAGGCAGCCGGTGCAGTGCTGATAGCTAAGTTGACTTTAGGTGCTTTGGCCTGGGGTGACGTATGGTTTGGTGGTAAAACCCGTAATCCCTGGGATTTGAAACAAGGCTCCAGCGGTAGCTCAGCGGGACCAGGATCAGCCACTGCGGCTGGGTTGGTTGGTTTTTCGATCGGGTCAGAAACCTGGGGTTCCATCATATCACCTTCTACCCGTAATGGTGTAACGGGCTTGCGGCCAACCTTTGGGACTGTAAGCCGGGCTGGGGCCATGGCACTCAGCTGGACGATGGATAAACTGGGGCCTATGTGTCGTTCTGTAGCTGATTGTGCACTCATCTATAATATTATCAGGGGTTCGGATAACCTGGATCGATCTGTTATCGATGTGCCATTTCAAGTTCCCAGACTAAATCAAATAGAAAATTTACGTGTCGCTTATGTAGAATCTGCTTTTAAGGATACATCCACGAAAGAAAACGATAAAGCTGTTCTGGAAATATTGAAATCCCTAGGGCTTAATTTAATTCCCATTGAATTGCCTGAGTTTCCGGTTAAAGCTCTATCCTTTATCCTGAGTGCCGAAGCCGCTGCGGCCTTCGATGAATTGACCCGTAGTAACCGGGATGATGAACTGGTTCGGCAAATGCGCATGGCCTGGCCCAATGTTTTCAGGAAGGCCCGTTATATTCCTGCAGTTGAGTATATCCAGGCCAACCGCGCCCGTATACTCCTGAATGAAAAAATGAATAAACTTTTTGAGTCAATAGATGTGTATATAGTGCCATCCTTTTGGGGCGATAACCTACTACGCACCAATCTGTCCGGTCATCCATGTGTGGTACTGCCAAACGGGTTCGATAAGAACGGATCGCCTACAAGCATCAGTTTTATCGCAAATCTCTATAAGGATGGAAATGCTATAGCAGTGGCCCAGGTATACCAAGATGCAACCACCTGGCATAAAAAATATCCGCCAAAATTTTCTGGCAAATAAGGAGGAATTGGAAAACTGATCGGGTAGCTTTCTAATTAATCCAGGAACATAAATGGAAGAAGGGTTTAGACTGAACCTGCCTGAATTAAACGGCTAAATATAGCTGTAGCCCTTTTTTTAATTGCTGTAAAATCATTCATCTCCATATCTGTCGGGTTGAAAAGAGTCTTTACAAATCCTACACCGGCAGCCCCTGCGCTCAATACTGACAACATATTATCAATATCAACGCCGTTAGTCGGGAAAATCTCCAGGTAAGGCATAGGGCCAAGAATTGCAGATAAATATCCAGGTATATCTGCCGGGGCAGGAAATAATTTCACCATATCAGCCCCCAGTTGGTGTGCCGTATCCATCTCTGTAGCAGTATACGTACCGGGTATACTAACTACGTCAATTTCTACTGCATAGCTGATAATCTCTGGGTTGCATACAGGTGAAACAATAAACTGAGCACCGGCATTTACAGCATCGTTCGCCTGATCAACAGACATAACAGTGCCAGCACCAACAAGAAGATCATCATCTCTTTTTCTGAATTCCGAGATCAGCTGAAGAGCTCCTGGAGTGGTGAGCGTGAATTCCACTATACGAAACCCGCCTTCCACAGCGGCATTCATAGCATCAGCGGCTAGTTTTTTATCGTCTGTACGAATAATAGCACTGATCTTCCGTACTTCGATTTCAGTGAGTATTTTTTTTCGACGAGTCATTTTAAAGATAAATCAAGATGGGTAAGAAAAAATTAAATGCTGATTGATCTGAAATGATTTCTACTAGTAGCGCCAACTCTTAAGGTCAGCATCCGATGGAGCGGTCTTTTCCATTCGCTGAACTGCTTTCTTGATAAACATCTGGTTGTAACGAAGCCTGGAAATAGCGTTCGGCCGGGTATGGTCACCATTCCAACAGTGTTCTGCCCGGTCCCCATAATCCACTTCCCCATCATAGTAGGGATCTTTTGTGCCTTCCAGGAATTCTTCCATCAGGTACACAGCGTTATTTAGGTAATAATTATCCATATCTCCGCAGTATATATGGATCTTCCCTTCCAGCCTGAGCCCGAGCTTTGCCCAGTCTCGTTCCAGTATATATCTTAAATCATAATTTTCCCGCCAGTATTCTGCCACATTATGGTTAATGACTCCAGAAAGTTTATCCCACACAGGCTGTGGATATCCATCAGGACCCATGGGACTATAAACTGCATCCCAGATATCCCACTGGTTTCCAGAGCGGCTATGGGTTCCCAAAGCCAGTTCCTTATGATTCATTTGCTCCAAAGTTGCATCCAGTTCACCACGATAATTCCTGTGTCCAGGACGCGGAACAGGTTTAAAGGCAGGGCCGGTATGATAGGCATTTTTATCTTCATAAATATTTACGAGGCAGTATGCGCGAAAATCTATAGGATCCGGGCAAGCTGCGTAACACCCATTGTATTCATCAGGATAAAAGATTTGGACAGCCAAAGCTTCCCAGCCGCCGGTTGAGCCACCATAGAGAAACCGAGACCATCCTGTACCAATGCCTCGGAACTTCTTTTCTATATATGGTATCAGCTCATAAGTGATGGCATCACCATATGGACCCAGATTTTCTGAATTGACAGCGTAGGAATCATCATAATACGGATTGGCATGCTGAATCTCAATCACTAAAACCCTGGGAAAATCCACGCTTGTCCAATCTTTGTAGAATTTATAATCGTATTCCTGAACAATTCGATTGTACCCTTCCAATCGAAACCGGTCGCTATATTCCGGCTCCAAATCAGGATCTGGCGGTTCAACCCGAAAACCACCAAAGTTCTTAGGAAAATGTCCATGGAATATCATGAGCGGATAACGTACTTCGGGATGATCATCATATCCTTCCGGAAGCAGAACATGAGCACCCAAGTAAATCGAGCGTCCCCAAAAGTCACTGAGCAGTTTGCTCTTGATTTTCACATGTTTAACATATTTGGTATCATCCGGCTGTTCTATGGGCGGGATCTCCTGATCGAGCTGGATCTTAATATTAGATCTTTTGGCTGGATCCAAAAACATTTTCTTCGGGACACTATAATTATTCCCCGGTGCAGAATCCCAGCGCTGCCCTTCGCCGTGATCCATGGGCAATTTAACAGTATGTCCGGTTTTCAGGTTGAAAGTTTCATATCTGTGGAGCAGTCCCTGGACCCAATATTCACCAGCCGGTATGTCATCAAGGCTTTTTACCGGATAACCAAATACATTCCCATCGATCGTGACACCTTTCGATGGTTGCTCGCCAATAGCATCGATGCCAAATACAAGCCCTGTACCGGCTTTATCATTGATCTGGAAACGAGGTTCTTTTTCATCATTGTGCCCTAAAAGAAGCAATACACGGCCTTCAATCAAGGCTCCGTTATCTTCCCTGGGATAGTCAATAATAAATTTTAACTTGGAATCTGACATGTGCTCGCATCCCAATAACAATACATAAAAGATTGGGATGATTTTATTTATCAGGATTTTAAATCTTCTGGCTTAATTGGCAATTTTCGGATTCGTTTTCCCGTAGCGGCAAACACAGCATTGGTCACTGCTGGCGCAATCGGCGGCAAGCCTGGCTCACCGACGCCTCCAGGATGCTCGTCACTTTTAACAATATAAACCTCAATCTCCGGCATCTCGTGAAAACGAAGAACTTCAAATTCATGAAAATTCCCCTGAACAACACCGCCATTTTCGATGGTGATTTTGCCCTTCAAAGCCGCTGAAAGTCCGTAAACAATGGCACTTTCTATCTGTGAGCGAACAATAGAGGGATTAACCACCTGCCCACAATCGATAGCACACACGACACGGTGGACCTGTACCATCCCTTCATTATTCACGGAAACTTCCGCTACCTGAGCTACATATGATTTGAACGATGCATGACATGCCAGTCCTTGAAATCTTCCTGCAGACAGTTTCTTCCTCCAATTCACTTTTTTAGCCACCAATTTCAATACCCCGGTATCACGAGGTGATTCTGTAAGATATGTCAGTCGAAATTGTAATGGATCTTGACCTGCAGATTCAGCGAGTTCATCTATGAAACACTCGTTTGCATAGGCATTTTGCGAATCATATACGGACCGCCACCAACCAACAGGTACCGCAGTATTAGCAGATTTATATTCCACACGTATATTTGGGATTGCATAAGCAATATTCTTGGCGCCTTCTAACGCAACAATATCCAATTTATCCTTTAGTGGTACGGGATATTTGAACATCTGGCCAAATAAAATAGATGGCGCGACAACACGGTGCGTCCATGTTTCAAGTTTTCCATCCGCACTCAGCCCGCCGGTCATAATATGCCGGCTTGCAGGGCGATAATAATCATGGCGCATATCATCTTCCCGCATCCAGATCAGTTTGACGGGTTTTTTCATACGATAGGAAACTTCCAGCGCATCACCAACGAAGTCATTAAATGCCCGGCGGCCAAACCCGCCGCCAAGAAAGGTGACATTGACCTCAACTTTATCCTTTGGCAGTCCCGTGATTTTTGTCGCTTGTTTCCGGGCATCGCCAGGCGATTGGGTCGGTGCCCATAACCGACAGCGATCCGGCTGAACATCAACGACACAGTTCATGGGCTCCATAGTAGCATGGGCCTGAAAGGGCACCTGATAAACAGCTTCAACAACAGTTTCTGCATTTTTTAGAGCACGTTTCGAATTACCGTCATTTCTGCCTTTAGCAGCTCTTTTCCGTCCTTGTTTTCTTAAAAACTCAGCAATGGAATCACTGTTTAGATCTGCTGTTGTCCCTTTATCCCAAGTTATATCAAGCGCCTTCCTGGCTTGCAGCGCAGCCCAGGTAGTCGAACCAACAACCGCAACACCATTCGAAACTTCAAAAATATCAAGAGCTCCATTTATCGCCATGGCTTTACGCGTATCCATAGATTTGAATGTCCCACCAAAGATTGGGCAACGCACAACAAAAGCATAGACCATCCCATCAAGGTTTACATCCATAGCAAACTGTGCTCGGCCATTTATTTTTAAAGGTGTGTCTGTGCGTAAGGCATCAGTTCCTATTATCTTGAAATCAGATGGGTTTTTAAGCGATACCTTATCCGGTACCGGTAGTTTGGACGCAGCTATTGCCAAGTCGCCATATTTAAATTTCTTAAATTTCTTTCCGTTAGTAGGCTTGTGCTTTATCATTCCATTTTCTGCAACACATTCATTTTTCTCAACCTGCCATTCCTGCGCAGCAGCTTCCAGAAGCATATCTTTAGCTTTTGCTCCAGCCTTCCGCAAGGGTTTCCATAAACCCCTTATGGACCTACTGCCGCCGGTACTATCAGACTCTAATGCCTGTTCAACCTTGATTGTTGACCAGTCCAGATCCATCTCCTCGGCAATGATCATTGGCAAAGAAGTCCACACTCCCTGCCCCATTTCTGATTTTGTCACTCTGAAGATGACCTGATTATCAGGCTGCACAATGATCCAGGCATTGGGAGCGAAGGAACTTTGCAGGCCTACACTGGCTGCCTGCAGGCGATTGCGAAACGGCAGATGAAATCCAATCACGAGTCCCGCTCCTGCAGCGGTAGCGGTTTTAATAAAATCTCTGCGGTTAATAACAGTTTTATCAGCCACGTTTAATCTCTCCTGCTGCATGATGCACGGCTTTGCGGATCCGTTGATAGGTGCCACAGCGACAAATATTCATTTTCATTGCGGCGTCAATATCCTCATCCGCCGGGTCTGGTTTACGAGCCAATAGAGCTGCTGCAGTCATGATCTGGCCAGACTGGCAATAGCCGCACTGAGGTACATCCTCCGCCATCCAGGCCTTCTGAACCGGGTGAAAGATATCACCCTGTTGCAAACCTTCTATGGTTGTGATTTCTTCTCCATTTACGGTATCAACTGCGGTGATACAGGAACGGGTTGCTTCTCCATTAATATGTACAGTGCAGGCACCACAGAGACCTCTCCCGCAGCCATATTTTGTACCTGTGAGTTTTAATTCATCTCGCAGAACCCATAGCACTGGAGTACTACTGTCTACATTGATTTGCCGTTTTTCTCCGTTTATATATAAAGTAAAGTTTGGCATTTATGGGTGCCTAATGTAAAACGCCACATCGTGATCTAACAAGATACCAATACAGAGAATTATCCCATAGAAGAAGATAGTCAGCGCCTGGTTACAGACAGTGTTAACTCCGGATGTATCCCCGGTGCGGTGACCGCATTCAAAACACTGAATCGAAGATCAAACTTCGAGAGTCGGTTAAGTGTTTTTACCTCCAGAAGTTTATCTCCGTGCGGTGGGATCGTGATCAAATCAGCATCAGCGTAAAAAGTATAATCGGACAGGTTTTTCAGAACAAATTCTGCATCTGAAAGGTTGGTTATTGTCACCGATACAACGGTGGATTTTTTCCGAGTCCTTACGGTTGAAACATTCAGGCATTCGCGTATCAAAGGCTGGATATATTCTTCCCTGCCAATCAATAGGTTTTTGAACCATACTATGGTACGTCTTTTCTCTAATCCCTGTTTGATCGATTCAGCCGTTCGTTCACGGGCAAAAACCAGCGTCACCGGTCGATGTCCCTGGTTCGGAATCTTGTACTGCTAATCTACAATCCCGTGAATATCGGATGTCCCCAGAATCGTCAGGTTGTAATCTAGGGCTATCTGAAGTGCTTCGTCAGAATAGGTCGTATCATTTACAACCTCGATTCCCTGCAAAAGACCATCGCGGATCAATTATTTGTGGATGTTGGACAATGGAACCAGGGCATCCGGAGACTGACTAATCCAGTGCGGATGATTCCAGAAAATAAATGCATCCTGCAGCCGGGCTTCCTGGAAAACAGCCAGGGGTTCATCTAGAAGCAGTTTATTGGCATCTTCTATAAAAATGGCATTGGCGTGACCCGGCGGCATGGACCGGGTTATCTCTGAGCCATTGATAACCAATAAATCATGATTCCGCGCAAAATAACTAGCTAACTGGTGTGATCGGTTACGGTCAGGATGATGAATATCATTTCTCTAAGACTGTAATTCCAAATGCTCTGTAGTTGCAATAGCATCCAATCCATCCTTTACCGCTTCTTCTACACGAATATCCGGCCAGACACTGCCATCCGAAAATACAGTATGCATATGGAGATCACATTTCAAGGTAAGGTATCCGGGAATGTTGGGAAATTCAATAGCCCTGTTGCCGCCTCCATGAACTAGCACTATACCAACAGTGGCAGAAATTGTGAGACGCCTAAATAATACAAACCAGGGGGAATATGTCATAAAGTGATTTCTCAAAATAAAATCATTTTCTACCAGTGAACAGCCGGCACCTGCTCTAATCCGGGAGGGCGTTATTTTTCCACGTTTTATATGTAAATATTTACTAGAAAATTATGCTTTATTTCCCAAAATAGTCGTAATGCTTACCGCCAGTCTGGATCCCATTCTTAAATTCTTCTTCCTTTTCCAGTTTTCCATTTTCGTACCAGTACGTCCATTTCCCATGGTTTTTGTCGTTTCGGTAATTTTCTTCCCTTTCTTTCTGGCCGCTTTGATACCACAAAGTCAGCTTCCCATTCTTTTTATCCTGCTTATAATTCTCCACTCTTTTCTTCTTCCCATTTGGGTAATAAAAAGTCCATTTACCGTGTTTTTTTCCAACCTTGTAATTGCCTTCCTTTTGTTTTCTGCCACTTTTAGCCCACCATGTCCACAAGCCATCTTTTTCATCGGCCTTAAAACTTTTGAGAATTAATTTGTTTCCTGTTTGGTCCCACTGGATTGATTTCCCCGATAATTCACCATCCTTCCATTGATTTTCTTCCATCTTTCTACCGCTGATGTTATACCTAGCCCACATACCGTGTTTCTGTCCATTTCTATAACTGCCTTCCTCAACCTTTTTTCCTCGTTCTTCCCACCAGATCCATAATCCGTTTTCCAAGTCCTGTCGCCAATTTTCTTCCCGCTCCTTTTTATTGCTATTTGGATACCAATAGGTCGATTTGCCATCTTTTCGGTCTTCTTTGTAAGAGACGACGCCTTCCCGGCGGCCTTTCTCATTATAGTAGGTCCATTTACCAATCTTTTTATCTTTTCGGTAAAATTCTTCTTTTTCCTTTTTGCCATTTTCATACCAACTGGTCCAATTGCCTTCCCGATTCCCCTTAAGATAAAATTCTACCTTCTCGCGTTTACCATTCCCATAAAAGGTGGTCACTTTGCCGCTGGGTTCACCATTGAGATAAGATTCAATCCTATCCATTATTCCATCTTCATCAAAGTAAGTCCAGTTACCTTCTTTTTTGCCCTTCTTATAGGATTCTGTCCTTTCTTTCCTGCCTTCCTCATTCCAGTAGGTCCAAATTCCATGAGGCAATCCTTCTTTATATTCACCTCTTAATCTCCTACCCCTGTTTTTATAGTTTGCGAACACAGTACCCGTGTAAGGCTTTTTCTGACCGGGTGCATAAACCAGACCCTTTTTATCAGTTAATTTCTGAAACATAATCCTATCAGGCTGACATACCGCCCAAGTGTGAGAAACAAGCAGGAACAGGGCCAATAGTAATATGCTGCGCTTCATTTCCATTCCTGTTTTAACCTCGAATGAAATACAACATATCCGAGTTGTCTATATAAGAATACTTATATGTTTCCAAAGTAAGCATTATTATGCGGTGGTTTTTTATCTGATTTGTTGATTTGGCAATTTCTTCGCCAAATTCCCAGAGTAGCGTATGACGTGGATAATCAATCTTCTCATCAGAAAGAATGTAACTGTATTGTGCGTATTCCAACTGCTTATCTGAAAAAAAATCCAGTGAACCCTTTTCATGAAACTGGGGCCATAATCCAGCGATCATTCGGGCCTGTCCAATAAAAACCCGATGGATGATGGATATCCGGTTTGATCGGTCATGGAGATGCAGCAACCGGTCAATCAAATGAATTTGCTGGGCTGCCATAATCAATATCAAATGTAAATGCTGCCTTAATGGCAACTGGTAATTTTTGCTGATGAGCCCCGATAAACCAACACTGATAGTTGAGGTCTGATAGGTCAGAGCAGTACCCCTCTCATCAATGGTGATCTGTCTTTCGAATAAGTTCATGTATGAACCCCTCAATGATAGAACAAATATACAACCAAAATAAAAATTACTCCAAAAATGGAGAAAATTATTAAATCATAACAAAAGCATGATTAAAAAATTTAAAAAATGATTGATTCTTTGACAACTAACTGTTATTCGGAATAGTGGTTTTTTAACATGTTACTGATATGATTCACATTCGATGATTCATTATGCTGTTCCTTTTCAATTTCTGAGGAAATTAAATATTCGCCCCTGAGATTTTCCTCCAGCCATAATTGTTTGTCCTTATTCAGCCACCTTCCCCTGTCGTGATACATCAGGAAAATACTGTTTATTTCCGTTTCGGTCCGCTTGATTTTCAAATACTGCTTGGTTGGTGAAAAATATTCAGTGCCTTTAGCCGGCACAGAAACCATATTACCCCCCACAATGCTATATATGGCAAGAATATCTTTTTGGGGGTAAATC
>Ga0208113_1001158_pt1 | contig 12815 bp, 12 predicted proteins | sample Knorr_S7_td_NADW_FD_185598 | JGI IMG/M metagenome (GOLD analysis project Ga0208113, IMG submission 185598) | Marine microbial communities from Southern Atlantic Ocean transect - Knorr_S7_td_NADW_ad_2505m_LV_A (SPAdes) (version 2) | ecosystem: Environmental > Aquatic > Marine > Oceanic | place...
AAAAAAAGACACTGAACAACAGAAAAACTTCATCACTTTTGATGATTTTAAAAAAGTTGAACTAAAAACAGCAGAAATTATTAAAGCAGAAAAAGTGGATGGTGCAGACCGATTATTGAAGATCCAGCTTAAAGTGGATGCGGATACCCGACAGATTGTGGCTGGTATTGCAGAATACTACAACCCTGAAACTTTGATCGGGAAAAAGGTCGTTCTGGTCGCGAACCTTAAACCAGCAAAAATTAGAGGTATTGAATCGCAGGGAATGTTGCTGGCCGCTTCGGATGAGAATTCACTAACATTGGTTGGACTGGATGATGACGATTTTCCTTCTGGTGTCAATGTTTCCTGATGCTCATTGACACTCATTGTCACTTATTTTATGATGATCTGAAAAACGATCTTCCAGCGGTTCTAGATCGTGCAAAAAAATTAAATGTCACCCATTTTATCTGTGTGGGAACCAACGTGAATGATTCACGGGTATCTCTATTCCTATCTGAAACCAATCAAAATATTTTTGCATCTGCCGGTATCCATCCCCATGATGCCAAGGATGCACCAAAAGATTTTATTGATCAGATCTATGACCTGATGTCCTCTGATCGTATGGTAGCTGTAGGAGAAATGGGGTTGGATTATTACCGGAATATTTCAAACCCTGAGATTCAAAAAGATGTTTTTCGTAACCAAATGCATTTAGCCCAAGAGCTAGAAAAACCGATCATATTTCATAACCGGGATGCAGACGAAGATTTAATCGGGATACTTTCAGAATTTCCAGATGTAATCGGTGTGGCCCACTGTTTTTCCAGTACTCTGGAAACAGCACAGGCATTCATGGATATGGGATACTATATCTCATTTTCGGGAAATCTGACCTTTAAAAACAGTCACTTGCCGGAAGTAGCTAAGAAGATTCCTTTGGAAAAAACCCTAGTAGAAACGGACTGTCCCTTTCTTAGCCCCGTTCCTTACCGCGGCAAACCAAACGAGCCAGGGCGTACCCGGTTTGTGGCTGAAAAACTGGGCGAAATCCATGATGTATCATTAGAAGTAATTGCTGAAAAAACCACCGGGAATGCCATAAATCTTTTCAATTTAACACTATAGATATGCTGAAATCGACCAGGTATGTTGATCATCCATTAAATTACCAACCTTTAATAGTCTCAGGGTGATTGGTGGATTTTGTGGTGCATAGAGATCACACTTTCCGAAAAAAATGGGGTCAGAATTTTTTGGCAGACCCCAATCTATTAAAACGAATTGTGCGTACTGTTAATCCCCAACCTGAAGATTTGATATTAGAAATTGGCCCAGGGGAAGGTGCTTTGACTGAAAGAATCATTCCAATGGTGAAAGCAATGGCAGCAGTTGAAATTGATCCATTTCTTATCAATTATTTGGAAAACCAGCCTCAACTAAAAGATTTAAATATTATTCATGGTGATATTCTGCTCCAGAAAATTGATAAAATGCCGGTTAACAACCCGGTACGAATTATAGGTAATATCCCTTATAATATTACTTCATCGATCATTTTCTGGCTCATTGAGCAACTGGATTATTGGGCAGATGCCTTTATCATGATGCAAAAAGAGGTCGCCAAGCGATTATCTGCGAATGTAGGGACAAAATCTTATGGGCGACTTACTGTGGTAACAGGTATCTATCTAGAAGCTAAATATTGTTTTACGATTCCTCCGGATGTATTTATACCTCGACCGAAAGTGGAGTCAGCAATTATACAATTTACCAAGAAGGAACAACCCCTTGTTCCGGATACAGACTATATACGTTTTAGCAAAATTGTTTCGGCTGCATTTAGCCAGCGACGGAAGATGCTTCGAAATACCTTGAAGGGGTGGTCTTTCCCAAATGGAGCTGCTGAGAAAATTGACTTTTCTCGTCGCCCGGAAACCCTGACAATCGAAGAATTTGCATCTCTTGTTTAATCCTTGTTTGTCTTAATCTCAACAGGTAAGATCGCCGGCTAATTTGAGTCGATTAAAATGATTATTTTAAGTGAGTACAAACAGACCCTGGGGATGCGATTTTAGTGGTTGAAATCCAGGTACGAGAGAAAGAATCTTTGGAACGGGCCTTGCGCCGGTTCAAGAAAAAATGGGAACGAGCTGGTATCCTAAGGGAAGTTCGTACTCGATCTTTCTATGTAAAGCCAAGTGACGAGAAACGGGAAGCTGCTAAGAAAGTAGTGCGACGTAGAGCTCGTATGGCACGAATTGAAGCCCTGCAGAATAATCCAAGAGCCAATCGCCGCCGCCGCCGATAGTTTTGCCCATTATTTATTAAAAGGGTTTGATGATTTCAAACCCTTTTTTATTTTTTGGAACACATGCACAACCTCGCGAATTTTATTCCTTTGAATTAATCAGGTATTTATAAACTATGGTGATCAGAAGTATTTCTGGAGTAAGAGGTCTTGCTGATACTGATCTCACGCCTGAAACGGTGATAGTATACGCTTGCGCTCTCCATCAGGTTCTTCCGGAAGGGGTCCTTATAGCTGGTTGTGACAGCAGACCATCTGGAGAAGAAATCATTGATGTCATGCTGGAGGAGTTGATTAGTCTGGGACGAACAGTCATCTTCTGTGGAATCGTACCGACACCAACAGTTCAATTCATGGTGCATAATACGGAAGGCGTTGGCGGGTTCATTGTAACAGCTAGTCATAATCCCATTGAATGGAACGGACTCAAGTTTGTTCGGGGCGACAGTACTTTCTTTCATTCGGGAGAATGTAAACGATTGTTTGAACTAGTTGATGCCAACACCGAACTTCCCGATGCAGAAGAACCGGGTATTATCTGGCCGGAGCAAAATGCGATCCAGAAACATGTAATTGCTTGTGCCAGTCTGAAATGTATTGATTTGAACCGGATCCAGAACAGGCATTTTAGGATTGTGATCGATGCGGTGAACGGCGCTGGCGCTCATGCGCTTCCAGCTATGTTGGAATCATTAGGCTGTGAAGTGATTGAATTGAATTGTGAACCAAATGGGAAATTCACCCGTGGGGCTGAACCGCTTCCGGAAAATTTATCTGATCTGTGTCAGGCTGTGACCAACCACAAAGCGGATGCTGGTTTTGCCATCGATCCGGATGCTGACCGATTAGCTCTTGTAAATGAAAAAGGTAAACCATTGGGAGAAGAATACACTCTGGTTTTGGCTGCGGATGGTTATTTAAAGGATACCCAAAAAACAGAAACTTTTGTGACCAACTTGTCTACATCATTGGCATTGGATAAACTGGCGAAATCTAAAGGAAGTTCTGTGGTTCGCTCTGCCGTGGGTGAGATCAATGTAGTCAATAAAATGAATGAGATCGGCTCTGTTCTTGGTGGCGAAGGCAATGGTGGTGTTATTCTTAGGGAATGCCATTTAGGGCGTGATTCAATGGTGGGCGCCACCATGGTGTTGAATCGCATGTCCCAATCAGAGAAACCATTGAGCGCTATTCATCAATCCTTGCCACAATTTGAGATCGTGAAAGATAAAGTAAGCCTGGATGGGATTGATCCGGATGAATTGATTGAAAAAGTGGATAGACTTTTTAGCGATGCTAAAAAAAATACACTGGATGGCGTGAAATTCACTTGGGATGACCAATGGTTGCACCTGCGTAAATCGAACACAGAACCCATCATGCGAATCTATGCTGAGGCACCTACTGAGGAGGAAGCACAAAAATTGGTAGAAAAAGTTCGATCCAGTCTTTGAATGAGGCGCTTTTGAAGTACTCAGAAACGTAGGTATTATCTGAATATTATAAAACCCCTGCTCCTTGAATCATTTTATGTTTCCCGGTCGGTGGCATCGAAAATGTCCGATTACGGTTCTTGCGTACAAATTGCAGTCAACCTGGCTAAAACTGACGGTGTCTCTATTGATTTGATCAAAACAATCCTAGATGAAAAGTATGAATAACTTTCGCCTGAACTTCAAAAGGTGGTTTCTTTCACAAAAAGTGTGATAAATCGGGAGTACGGACAAAGTCCCCTTCGAGAGAATTTGGTTAGTATTTACGGTGATGAAACAGTCATGGAAATGTACTTAGCCATTTCTGTTACCCAGTTTTTTCCTACTTTTAAGCGGGGCATAGGATATTCGGAAACCTGCTCAAATGTGCAGTTAGATATTTAGTGAAATTTGTACTAAAAGATTAAATATTATATATAAATTAGCTGGAATAGGAAAAACTGATGCAATCAGGTACACCAACTTATACGAGAAACATAGACCAGGTCAATGCCCAGGAACGGGTAACAAAACTGTTTTCCCGCAGCATCAAAAAAGAATCCAAGATCGTTGCCTTAAACACCGTTCTAAGGATGATTGACCTAACCACCCTGGAGGGAAAAGATTCTCAAGGAAAAGTAAAGCAGTTATGTTATAAGGCAGCCCATCTCCACGACCAATTTTCGAATTTACCGAATGTGGCTGCTATATGTGTTTATCCTCCCATGGTTCCTGTGGCGAAGAAAGCTCTCAATGGAACAGGCATCAATGTTGCATCTGTAGCAACGGCTTTCCCCAGTGGGATGACCTCTTTAGACACCAAACTTGAAGAGGTTAAAACAGTGGTAGCTGCTGGAGCCGATGAGGTGGATATGGTGATCTCCAGGGGGAAATTTCTGCAAGGTGAATACGATTGGGTGTCGGACGAAATTGCGAAGGTCAAGGAAGCCTGCGGCGAAGCCCATTTGAAAGTAATCCTGGAATCGGGAGAACTTGTCACTCTGGACAATGTACGACTGGCCAGTGACCTGGCCATGGCCGCTGGAGCCGATTTTATCAAAACATCAACCGGGAAGGTCTCTCCAGCAGCAACTCCATCCGTTGTATTAATCATGCTGGAGGCGATCCGGGATTTTTATAAGCAAACAGGCAAAAAGATCGGCATGAAACCTGCCGGGGGGGTTAGCAAAGCAAAATTAGCGGTTCAATACCTAGTCATGGTGCGGGAGACCCTTGGTCAAGATTGGCTGAGTCCCGACTTGTTTCGATTTGGTGCTAGTTCATTGGCCAATGATGTGATCATGCAGATTGTGAAGCAGAGTACTGGTGTTTACCAGTCGACAAATTATTTTTCTATAGATTAACATTAACTCAAAAATGAAGACCGAAGTCAAAACACTGGATTTCAATACGGACTGGGAATACAGCCCAGCTCTGGAAAGCACAGATCACATTCACATCCAGGAGCCGACTGATTTATTTATCAGTGGGGAATTTATTCCTGGCGTTAGGGGCAAATATTTTGAGACGATCAATCCGGCCAATGAAGAAAAAATAGCCAATGTGGCTGAAGCAGAAAAAGCAGATGTGGACTTGGCCGTCAAAGCCGCTCGGAAAGCTTATGACAATGTTTGGTCGAAGATGAAACCTACTGAACGGGGGAAATACATTTTTCGCATTGCCCGGCTCATCCAGGAACGAGCCCGGGAGTTTGCGGTCATTGAATCCTTGGATGGGGGTAAGCCGATTCGAGAATCTCGGGATGTAGATGTACCACTATCCGCAGCCCATTTTTTTTATTATGCCGGCTGGGCGGATAAACTGGAATATGCTTTCCCCGGCCGCGATGCTCATCCAGTGGGTGTTGCTGGTCAGATCATTCCCTGGAATTTTCCTCTGCTCATGGCCGCATGGAAACTTGCCCCGGCACTGGCAACGGGAAATACTGTTGTTCTTAAACCAGCAGAGACAACACCCTTAACGGCTATGAAACTGGCGGAGATCATCCAAGAATGTGATTTACCACCTGGTGTTGTGAATATCATTAACGGCGGAGGGAATACGGGTCAGGCGCTGGTGGAACATGCCGATGTAGACAAGATCGCCTTCACCGGTTCAACGGAAGTCGGAAAATTCATCATGAAAACCGTTGTCGGGACGGGAAAAAAATATACATTGGAACTGGGCGGAAAAGCTGCCAACATTCTTTTTGATGATGCACCTGTTGACCAGGCTGTGGAAGGAATCGTAAATGGTATTTTCTTTAATCAGGGTCATGTATGCTGTGCTGGCTCCCGCCTCTTTGTCCAGGAAAACATAGCTGAAAATGTTATTTCCAAACTGAAGGAGCGGATGGAAACACTGATTGTTGGAGATCCTTTGGACAAGAACACAGATATAGGTGCTATCAATTCCAAGATCCAGTTGGATAAGATCAAAATGTATGTGGACATCGGGCAAAAAGAGGGAGGGTCAATTTTCCAGTCACCCTGTTCTCTGCCAAAAATGGGGTATTGGCATGCTCCCACTTTATTCACAGATGTGAGCCAATCCCACCGTATTGTTCAGGAAGAGATATTCGGCCCTGTTCTGGCCATTCAGACATTCCGTACAGTGGATGAGGTCATCATGAAGGCGAACAATACTCCCTATGGCCTTTCGGGTGGCGTGTGGACGGATAAGGGATCCAAAATTTTTAGTCTTTCAAAGAAAATACGTGCCGGCGTCATCTGGGCTAATACATTTAATAAATTTGACCCTTCAGCTCCTTTTGGAGGCTATAAGGAAAGCGGATTGGGTCGGGAAGGCGGCGTGGAAGGGCTCATGCCCTATGTCAACCTGGTGTAAGGAATTGGATTAATGAATAAACGTATCAACATACAGAAGACTTATAAACTGTACATTGACGGAAAGTTTCTTCGTACTGAGTCGGCCCGGTATATCAAGTGGCAGGATTCCAAGGAAACAACACAGGTGAATGTATGCCGCAGTTCACGGAAAGATTTCCGGAATGCAGTTGTGGCGGCGAGGAATGCAGTGAACGGCTGGTCTTCCAGAACGGCCTATAACAGAGGGCAGATCCTATACCGCATTGCCGAAATTCTGGAAGGGAGGCGGGAGCAATTCATGGCCGAGCTCACTCTTCAGGGATCTGCGAAAAAACAAGCGGAAAAAGAGATCGATCAATCCGTTGACAGGCTGATCTATTATTCCGGCTGGGCGGATAAATATATGCAGATTTTCAGCCGGGTGAATCCTGTGGCGATGCCCTATTTCAATTTTTCCTATCCGGAAGCCACGGGAGTTGTGGCAGCCACTGCGCCGGAAGAATCATCATTACTAGGACTTGTTTCGATTATCGCTCCGATCATTCTCGGCGGAAATACATTGGTGATCTTGGCATCTGAATCTCGACCGCTCTGTTCAATCACCTTCGCTGAAGTACTTCATACCTCGGACGTTCCTGGAGGAGTCATGAATATCCTGACGGGATACCGGTCCGAACTCTTGGAGCATTTTTCTACTCACATGGATGTGAATGCCATCTTGTATTGCGGGAGTGACCAGGAAGAGATCAGACTGGTAGAATCAAATTCAGCCTTAAACGTTAAACGACCTGTAGTTTACCCAGATCAGGATTGGTCAAAAGAAAAAGCTCAAGGACCTTACCATATTATGAAGACTCAGGAAATTAAAACAATCTGGCATCCAATCGGGGTTTGATATTTCTCTTATCTACTTTTGGTCAAACCAATCCTGACATATGAGTGTTAATAGATCCGTAAAATTCATCCGTTCAGGCTCAAAAAACCATAGTCCAAAAGTTGGCATAATTCTAGGATCGGGATTAGGTTCATTCTCGGATGGTGTGGAGAATGCACGAACATTTTCTTATAATGATTTGCCCGGATTTCCCCAAGTAAGTGTTGCTGGCCATGCCGGGCAACTGATCCTTGGAAATGTCATTGAAACCGAGGTCGCTGTTCTCCAGGGGCGGGCACATTATTACGAACATGGGCAAGCTGACGTTATGAAAATTCCGGTTCAAACACTGGTGGAGCTTGGGTGCGAGACGTTGGTCCTCACCAATGCAGCAGGGAGCCTGGTGGAAGATGCAACACCAGGAAGCATTATGCTGTTAAAGGACCATATCAACTTTACAGGTGTGTCACCACTTTTCGGAGAATCAGAGAATTCAAGATTCGTTGATATGGTTAATGCATATGATCCAACCTTGCGGCAAAAGATTCGATCGATTGCAGATGAGAAAAACATTAACATTCACGAAGGAGTTTATATCTGGTTTTGCGGCCCCAGTTTCGAAACACCCGCAGAGATTCAAGCAGCGAAATCACTTGGAGCGGATGCGGTGGGAATGTCCACTGTACCCGAAGTGATCTTGGCCCGATATTTTGGGCTCAAGGTTGTAGCGCTTTCCATCATTACCAACATGGCCGCGGGGATGAGCGACCTTGCCCTAAGTCACGAACAGACCATGGAAAATGCAGACCATGCTGCCAAAGATCTTGAACTCCTGCTGACGGAATTCTTAGGAACATATCTTCATTAATTTTTACTGGAAGGACACCGAGTGCTGCCCCAGGAAATAATTCGGAAGAAGCGCGACGGCCAGGCGCTCAGTGAAAAGGAGATTAGCGCCATTGTTTCCGGGATGACCGATGGGACATTCAGCGAAAGCCAGTTGGCTGCTTTTGCCATGGCGGTTTATTTCCAGGGCATGTCCATGGATGAGTGTATTGCTCTGACCGGGAATATGATGAAATCCGGACAGATGCTCACTTGGGACGACCTGAAATTGGACGGACCGGTAGTGGACAAACATTCCACTGGAGGTGTGGGAGATAAAGTGAGTTTAATATTGGCCCCCATTGTGGCAGCCTGCGGTGTATATAACCCTATGGTTTCCGGTCGCGGCCTGGGGCATACCGGAGGGACCCTCGACAAGTTGGAATCCATCCCAGGCTATAATACTCACCCGGACAATTCATTATTTCGCAGAACTGTAAAAGAGGTAGGTTGCGCTGTCATTGGACAGACAGAAGATCTGGCACCGGCAGACAAACTATTTTACAGTGTGCGGGATGTGACAGCGACCATCGAATCCGTGCCTTTAATCACGGCATCCATTTTATCAAAGAAACTGGCAGCGGGTCTGGATGGGTTGGTAATGGATGTGAAAACGGGCAATGGTGCTTTTGCGAACAATTTGGGTTTTGCGAATGAAATAGCCAAGAGCATCATCCACGTCTCTAATAATTTTGGTGTAAGAACGTCGGTATTTATCACCGACATGAACCAGCCCTTAGGGCGGACCGTGGGCAATGCCCTTGAAGTTAGAGAGGCGGTGAATTACCTAACTGGTGTTGATCGGGATCCGCGGCTTCATGATGTGGTTATTTCCATCGCTTCAGAAATGCTGGCAATCGGTGGATTGTCGGAAACTAAAAAGGAAGGGATTGAAAAAGTAAATGAAGTGTTGGATAATGGAAAAGCCGCCGAATCATTTGGCAAAATGGTATTAACTCTGGGTGGCCCGGAAAATTTTTTGGAAGAGGTAAAATCATATTTACCCGAAGCTCCCGTCATAAAACCGATCCCGTCTGAACATACGGGATTTGTTTCAGGAATTAATACTCGGAATGTCGGGTTAGCTGTTGTTGAATTGGGAGGCGGACGGAAAAATGTAACGGATGGTATTGATCACAGTGTCGGTTTGTCCCAAGTGGTGGGCATCAGTGAAAAAGTTGAGGCAGCCCAGCCGCTGGCACTGGTCCATGCTCAAAATGAAGACCAGGCAAACCAAACCATTGAGACCATCCGCAACTCTTATTCAATATCTGATTCCAATGTTGAACCAAATCCAATAATCCTTTATTTATTGAATTAGTCTAAACAAGTAAAGGGTTATTTTAATTAGTGAATGAGCCATTAAATATTAAACGTGGGGACGAACTCAAACTCCAGATCAAATCTCTAGCCTATGGCGGTATGGGTTTGGCTCGGAAGGATGATTTTGTCATTTTTGTAAAGGGTGCCATCCCCGGGCAGGTTGTTAAAGCCCGGATCTATAAAAAAAGAAAAGGATATGCGGAAGCACGTGTTCAGGAAATACTGACAGAATCGGTGAAAGCCGTGGAAGCACCCTGCGATCATTTTGGTATCTGCGGCGGGTGCAGGATCCAGAATTTATCTTATGATGAACAATTGAAGGAAAAAGCCCACCAGGTGGAAGATGCATTTCGCCGGTTGGGTGGATTTTCAGATTTTAAACTAAATGATGTGATGGGCGCTGATCCTGTTTTTCAATATCGGAACAAGATGGAATTCACATTTTCGTCCAATCGCTGGGTGTTGGAATCTGAGCCAGAAGACGTAAATAAATCGTTCGCAATTGGGCTTCACATTCCTGGTCGTTACGATAAAATACTGGATATCCATGAATGCCACATCCAACCGGTAATGGGGAATCGGATTCTTAAGATTGCCAGGGAAATATGCCTGGTGCACCCGGAACTAAAACCTTATGACCCCAAGACCCATATTGGTTTTCTGCGTTACCTGATGTTGCGTTTTGGCGTTAACACTGGACAACTGATGGTTAATATTGTCACCGCTTATGATGACTTGAATAAACTATCCCCGCTTACTGACGCTCTGTTGGATCGGGTGCCGGAGATTACATCTATGGTGAATAATGTAAACACCCGAAAAGCAGATGTGGCCTTTGGTGACTACGAGACCCTAGTATATGGCCAGCCTTACATTGAAGAAAAAATGGGTGATCTGACCTTTGAAGTATCATCCAATTCCTTTTTCCAGACCAATACGATCCAGGGTGAGCGACTCTATGAAGAAGTGGTAAAAGCAGTAGGACTCACCGGGGCAGAAGTGGTCTATGATCTTTACTGCGGTACAGGTACCATTTCTTTGTATCTGTCAAAAAAAGCCAAAGAAGTATACGGATTTGAAGTGATTCGCTCCTCCCTTGAAAATGCAGATAAAAATGCTAAACTAAATGAGATAACCAATGCGCAGTTTTTAAAAGCGAATTTGGACACGTTTTTTAAATCTGGACAACTGCCACGGAGAATTCCAAAACCAGATGTGATCATCGTGGATCCGCCAAGGGCAGGGATGCATTCGGACATGACGAATTATTTACACAAATTCAAAGCGAAGAAGATTGTGTATGTGTCCTGTAATCCCACCACCCAGGCCCGGGACGCAAAGGTGTTGTCCGAAAATGGGTACGCTATAAAGAGCGCTGCCATGGTGGATATGTTTCCACACACACCTCATATAGAGACGGTGGTGTTATTTAATAAACAATGATTTCATCTGGTGCACGAAATTAGTAATTGATACTTAACAATGTAGCAAACAAGACGATGTTTTTATGAAAAAAGAACCCAATAAAGAAAAGAAACGTCAGGAAAAAGTAGAGAAGGCTTTAGACTCGGTCTTTGATGAACCTTTTGGTAAGAAACGTGAGAAAGCTGATAAGAAGAAAGGAGTTGTTATGAAAAAAACTAGTGGGGGACGTATTTAAAATATATAGAAGGTCTAAAACAAATACTGCCAAATGAAAAGTTGGATCTATTGAATATAACCATAAGGAATGTTTATCCTGACACCGATAGTTTTTTACGGTATGCTGAAGAAGAAATGTTCGCGTTTGTAATGCTCTTCAATCAGAAGATCGACCCAGGGCATGAAATAGAAATGAAAGCACTCTCGAACAGTTTAGCTCGATTGGCTCATAGCCTGGATGGGACCTATTATCTTCCATACAGGTTACACGTGGAAAAGACCCTTTTTGAGAAAATTTATCCACAGGGTAATGAGTTCTTTAAACTGAAACTGAAATATGATCCTGAAGAGATCTTTCAGAATAGATTCTATCTATTATAGATAGGCCTTTTATTGGAAAGGTGTGCAATATGATATCTTGGACAAGACCAGATGAGATCATTTTCGAAGTTTTGACTTCGAAAACCGCGAAGCCGGAATGTCTACATCAAATTTGATATCATCGATCACCCATTCCGTTCCCTTGCTGTTGCGCTTGAGTTCATCCTTATAAATAAACCGGGATGGAAACCATCGTCCCTGGACCTTTTTAATTCCTTCCATAGTAGATGTTTTTAACAACTTTCCACTTTTACCATAGAGTTCTTCCTTCATGGGCAAAAGGTATTCTTTATCGATCCATGCCCGCCGCTTGGGGTAGGACAACCCTTTAACCTTGGCTTCCAGAAACATGATCCAGTGGTCTCGGCCATCGATCATAACAGATCCTTCCAGGGTTGCTTCATAGAGTTCTTCCATGGTGCGGTCTTCCATCATGTCGTTGTAGGACATATCCGAGCCCATAACCGACTGACGCAGCATATGGCCGGAGATCTGGATTACCCGGTCTGTCTGGGGCGAGTAGGTCCATAGCTTATCACCCAGCTTCAGCATTTTAGTCCCTGCTTCCCGGGGTGGAGAAAGATATTCCGTGAACGCCTGATCAATGCCCACAACCCAATTGCGAGATTCAATGGTGCGGCTGGAACGTCGTCCATGGACGATCATTTTGCTGGTCAGGATCCGGCTTTTTGCGTTCAGGTTATCATCCATAGCCTTGATAATATCCTGGACAGTCATGTCATCCGATTGACCCGGCAGGAAGGTGAAAGATAGGAAAGAAATGATAATTTTGATCATGTTTCCAGTTCCTTAAATAATTGTGCCATTTCCCGTTTGTATATGGCACGCCCGGCCATCATAGTCCCTAATACAGTGGCTAAGACACCGGGAATAAAACCGATATAGTAGAGTTCCGGGGTCACCTGGGCATAGAAAACATTTGACATAATAATTTCTGTTGAGCCCAGACTTTCCATAGCTTCTGAATAATCTATACCCACTTCCTGCATATAATAAGTAAGGCCGAGCCCCATAGCCGTGCCAATGATGCTGCCAATGAAGCCGATGATAACTGATTCAATAATCATAGAGCGATAGACCTGACCTTTCGATTC
>Ga0208113_1001161_pt1 | contig 12758 bp, 12 predicted proteins | sample Knorr_S7_td_NADW_FD_185598 | JGI IMG/M metagenome (GOLD analysis project Ga0208113, IMG submission 185598) | Marine microbial communities from Southern Atlantic Ocean transect - Knorr_S7_td_NADW_ad_2505m_LV_A (SPAdes) (version 2) | ecosystem: Environmental > Aquatic > Marine > Oceanic | place...
AAACCAAATCAAATAGGAACTTTAACGGAAACAATAGAAGTAATTAATTTAGCTCACAAAAATAATTATAAGACAATTATTTCTCACAGATCTGGAGATTCTGAGGATACATTTATAGCGGATTTAGCTGTTGCAACAAATTCCTCTCAAATAAAAACAGGATCTTTGGCTAGATCGGAAAGAGTGGCTAAATACAACCGTTTATTAAGGATAGAAGATGAGCTTGGAAATTTAGCAAAAATAGCTAAAGTTTAAATATATGAGATTTGTACAAATAATTAATAAAAGAAAATTTACTTTAATTAGTATTTTCTTGTTTCTTTATGTCGTATTAAATCTCCTAGATGGAGAAAGAGGTCTTATTTCATATTACGAAAAACAGAAAACAATAGAACAACTTTTTCAGGAAGAAAAATCACTTGTTATGCAGTTAGATTTAGTTGAAAAAAAGAACAGGTTATTAACCAATATTATAGATACAGATTATTTAGAAATCTTATACAGAAAAAAATTTATGGTTGGAAAATCAAACGAGCATATCTATAAAAATAATTAAAATGAAGGCAAGACATCCTGAAAAAGTTAATAATCCAATAAATCCAATAAAAAAAAAACCAAGCTGGATAAGAACTAGAATTTTAGATTCACAAAACTATTTTAAAACTAAAGAAATTATTAACACAAAAAAACTTCATACTGTTTGTCAAGAAGCTAGCTGTCCTAATATTTCTGAATGTTGGAGTAAAAGACACGCAACATTTATGATAATGGGAGATACATGTACACGCGCATGCGCATTTTGTAATGTAAAAACAGGAAAACCAATACACTTGGATCCACTGGAACCTATGAAAATAGCACAGGCAACTAAAGAATTAGACTTAAAACACGTTGTGATTACTTCTGTTGATAGAGATGATCTTGATGATGGAGGTGCTGAACATTTTTCACAAATAATTTTAGAAACAAGAAAAATGAATAATCAAACAACAATTGAAGTTCTGACGCCAGATTTTTTCAGAAAAGGGAACGCTTATCAGAAAGTTGTTAATGCAAATCCTGATGTTTTTAATCACAATATTGAAACGGTTCCAAGTTTGTATTTAAAAGTTAGGCCAGGTTCTAGATATTTTGTTTCAGTTAATTTATTAAAATCTGTAAAAGAAATTAATAGAAAAATATTTACTAAATCAGGAATAATGCTTGGTCTTGGTGAAACAAGAGATGAAGTTTTACAAGTGATGGATGATTTACTATCAGCCAATGTAGATTTTTTAACAATTGGTCAATACCTTCAACCTTCAGTAAAGCATTATCCTTTAGATCGATATATTCATCCTGACGAATTTGCTGAGCTTAAATCAATAGCTTTATCAAAGGGTTTTTTAATTGTTGCTTCTTCACCTCTTACGCGATCTTCATATCATGCTGATGAGGATTTTTCTAAAATGAAAAAATTAAGAGAAAAGCAGGCCGCATGCCATCCACTTCAATAAAGAAAAAGATTCCTTGTTCTAAAAAAAATCTCATTGAAATGGTTCTTAATATTGAAAAATATCCAGAATTTGTTCCTTGGTGTTTGGATGGTAAAATTCATGATAAAATTGATAAAGGAGATACAATTGAAATTAAAGCTGATCTTACTATTGGAAAAAGTTTCTTCAAAGATACATATAAAAGTTTTGTTATTTATAATAAGTCAGAAGATTCGATACATGTAACTAATATAGATGGACCCTTAAAGCATTTAGAAAATGAATGGTTTTTTAGGCAAGATGGTGATTCAAGTGAAGTAGAATTTCATGTTGATTTTGAATTAAAAAATAAAATTTTAAATGTTTTAATGATTAAATCTTTTAACTCAGGTCTAAAAAAAATAGCCGATGCTTTTGAAAAAAGGGCAATTCAGTTATTTGAGAAAACTTAAAATTAATCCTAGAGATTTATTTACTGCAGCTTTTTGAATATAAGCACGTCCTTTATTTTTAAACAGATATTTTTTGACTTCAGTTCTATTGCTTTTTTTAATGCCCACATAAACTAAACCCACAGGTTTTATCTTCGTGCCACCGCTAGGACCTGCTATCCCGGTTATAGAAACAGAGATATTAGTTTTACTAATTTTACTTAGGTTTTTGACCATAGTCAGGCAAACTTGTTTACTCACAGATCCATATTTTTTTATTGTTTTTTTTGGAACTTTAAGAAGATTAATCTTAGACTGATTTGAATAAGCAACTAAACCAAGAGTAAATACTTTAGATGATCCACTAACAGAAGTAACCGTACTTGAGAGCAGTCCTCCTGTGCAAGATTCTGCAAAAGAAATTTTAAGTTTTTTATTTTTTAATTTTGTTACAATTTTTTTTACATTATTTATCATTATAAAATGTTATCAGTCTGCTAGAACAAAAAAGATAGCAGCCAAAATGGTTATCGTATAAATTCCGGCAACAACATCATCAAGAACCACACCAAGACCATTTTTGACTTTTTTGTCAATTAAATTAATAGGAAAAGGCTTAAAAATATCAAAAAATCTAAAAAGAAGAAAAGCAATCAACCAGTGTATAAATTTTATTTCTCCTGGAGAATATAAAAAAATTATTGATGGAATAGACATTCCAATAAATTCATCAATGACAATTTCTTTGGGATCTTCTTCCTTAAATTTTAAAGAAAGTTTGTCAATAAGAATTATTGAATAGATTATTAAAATTAAAAAAAATATGAAAAAAAATGTAAAATTTATTAAATATTTAAATTCTGTTAAACGCAAAGAATAATAAAACATGCAAGTAACTGCAGATGCAACAGTGCCAGGAGCATATTTAATTTTTCCTATACTAAATAATGTTATTAAAGTTAAACCAAATTTATCAATCATATTTTATTACTGAAGCTATAACTTCTGCAGCTATAGCTTTTTCTTTCCCTATTAAACCAAGTTTTTCTGTCGTCTTACCTTTAATGTTTATTTGATTAGGATTTATTTCACATATCTTACTTATTGTATCTATAATTTTTTTTGAATGTTTTTTTATTTTAGGTTTTTGAGCAATAACATTAATATCAATATTATTTATTGAAAAGTTCTTAGATTTAATTAATTCAATTATTCTTTTAAGTAATATTGTAGATCTGATATTTTTATACTTTTTGTTTTTGTTAGAAAATAGTTTTCCAATATCGCCTAATTTGCAAGCACCTAACAAACCATCAATAAGAGCGTGAAGAACTGGGTCAGCATCCGAATGACCCTGTAGACCGAGAGCGAAAGGTATCTTAATTCCTCCCAGGTACAGTTTTTTTCCTTTAACTAATCTGTGAATATCAAAACCAATTCCAGAATAGGTTTTTCCTTTTTTCAAAGATTTAAATATATTTAGATCTTCTTTATCGGTTATTTTTAAATTTTTTTTGTTACCAGTTATTGTTACTACTTTTTCTTCATCATTCGTAAATAATGCAGAATCATCATCGAATGATGCATTGATATTTTTATAATGCTTTTCATAGATCTTTTTAAAAGTAAAGCCTTGTGGAGTTTGTGCAAATCTTAAACTATTTCGAGCGATATTTTTAAAAATTGTGTTTTCTTTAACATGTTTGGTGGCATCATTTATTTTAATTACAGGAACAACGGCATGATTTTTTTTAAGGCTATGAATTATTTTATTTACTAAATCTTTAGAAGGATTCGGTCTTGCTGAATCATGAACTAAAACTTTTCTACAATTCATTCTTTTGATTATTTTTAATGCTTTAAAAGTAGATTCCTGTCTGGTTTTACCACCTACAACTTTTAGTGTGTTGTTCAGTTTTAGTTTATCTAGATATTTTTTATGCTTTTTATTGTAAACGATTATAGTTTTTTTTATTTCAGTAAAATATCTAAATGCACTAAATGAATGTTCTAACAATGTCTTGTTGTTGACTATATGAAATGGTTTGGGTGTGTTCGATTTAAGTCTTTTACTATCTCCAGCAGCCAATAGTATAAGAAATAAGCTCATTTTTTTAAAATTGCCATATATTAATTTTAAATGTTAACTATTATTTATTGAATGATTCATATCATTAAAAATTATAAATGGGTAATAGCAACGTCGCTAATTTGTATAATATTTGGTCTATTAACATTTTTTACTTTTACTAATCAAAGCTTTATTACGCTAAGAGATTTAAATCTTCGAATATTACTAATTATTGATTCAATTTTATTGCTATTATTTTTTGGATTAATTGTTTATGAAACTTATAAAATATTAGGTAAACGAAAGAGAAAAAAATTAGGTTCAGAAGTAAACCTAAAATATATACTTTACTTTTCAAGCACTACCTTATTACCCTCAATTATAATTGCAGTATTTTCTCTCATTTTATTTAATGTTGGTCTTCAAAGGTACTTTGATGACAATATAAAAAGCATAGTTAATAACTCTTCTGAGCTAGCAAAAAACTATGTTGAGCAAACAAGAAATTCAATTGAAGCTGATATATTATTGATGGTTTTAGATGTTAATAATCAATCAGCATTATATTATGAAAATCCTAAGCGATTTTTAAATTTACTGACTTCTCAAAGATTAATTAGGAGATTAGACGAGGTGCATCTGGTTGACAGTTCTGCTAATATTATTATGTCAAATATTGTTGATCCAAGCATAAATTTTGTGCCTCCAACGGAAGAAGCATTTGACATATCTTTAAATGGAAAACCTGTAAGAATTTCAGATCCAAGCACTAATAGAACTTCAGCCCTGGTAAAATTAAATAATTTTATTGATACATATCTTTATATTGTGAGATTTATGGATCCAAGAGTAATTAATTATCTAGAACAGACTGGTGAAGCTGTATCTTTTTATTTTAGCGTGCAAGAAAGTAAAACAGGCATAAAAATCACTTTTGGAATTATTTATTTGTTAGTTGTTACTTTATTTTTATTTCTTGCAATTATCATTTCTATTAATCTTGCTTCTAGACTTACCACACCAATTATAAATTTAATTGGTGCTTCAGAAAAGATAAGTGCTGGAGATTTAAATGCTAAAGTACCGATAATTGATACAAACGATGAGATTAAAAATTTAAATGAAAACTTTAACTTAATGATCGATAAATTAAAAAGACAACAGGATAAACTTGTTATGTCAGAAAGACATATGGCTTGGGAAAGTGTAGCAAGAAAATTGGCACATGAAATTAAAAATCCTCTTACACCAATTCAATTATCTATTGATAGGATTAAAGAAAAATATTTAACTAAAATTGATGATAAAGATAATAGTTTTTCAGATTATTTAAATACTATTGCAAAACAAATTAAAGATATTGAATTTTTGTTAAACGAATTTTCTAACTTTGCAAGAATGCCTAAACCTGTGCTTAAAAAAATGAATTTAAATAAATTAATTTCTCGATCTATTAATCTACATAAATTATCGGAAACAAATATAAAATTTAATTTATCCGAAGCAAATTCTATTTTTGAAATAAATGGTGACGAAGAGCAGCTTAATAGAGTTTTTGTAAATTTAATTAAAAATTCAATCGAGTCTATCCATGAAAAAAAAATCAAAAACGCTGATTTTAAAGGAAAAATTACCATAGATATCAAAGATGATAGTGACTATATATACGCTACAATTGTTGATAATGGAGTAGGTTTCGAAAAAGTTGATAAAACAAAAATGCTCACACCATATTTTACAACGAAAAAACAAGGAGCAGGTCTAGGCTTGGCTATAGTTACTAAAATTATAAACGATCATAATAGTACAATTTTATTTACTTCTATTAAAAACGGAGCAAAGGTAGAAGTTATATTACCGAAATATTATGACTAACGAGATTTTAGTTATCGATGACAATCCTGATATAAGGCGACTGATTTCTGGTATTTTGAAAGATAAGGGCTTTGTGGTAAGAGAGGCTGCTAATTTTGATCAAGCTATGTTGGAAATTAATAAAAAATTACCCGATGTAGCAATTATAGATGTTAAATTAGACAAAGGTGATAATGATGGTATTGAGTTATTAGTTCATTTGAAGAGAATTGATGACGATGTGCCAGTTATCATGATATCTGGCCATGCCAATGTTCAAATGGCTGTAGATTCATTAAAACTTGGAGCTTTTGAATTTATACAAAAACCTTTTTCATCTGAGAGGTTGGTAAATTTTGCCAATAGAGCTGCCGAAAATATAAACCTTAAAAAAGAAAAACGTGTTTTAGAAAATAAACTATTTAATTCTTATGAAATTATAGGACAAAGTCAAACTATAGAAGAAATAAGAAATGTGATTGTTAAACTTAGTGGTACTGAAAGTAGAGTTTTTATTTCAGGACCAGCGGGATCAGGAAAGGAATTAGTTGCAAGGCAAATTCACAAACAATCGTCTCGATCAAGAAAACCATTTGTTGTAGTAAATGGTGCATTACTTGGTCCAAATAAGTATGAGCTAGAACTTTTTGGATCAGAAAGTAAAAATGAAACCATAAATTATGGTTTTTTCGAAAAAGCAAAAGATGGAACTTTGCTAATAGATGAGATCTCAGAAATTCCATTAGAGACACAAGCAAAAATTTTAAGAGTTTTAATTGATCAAAAATTTAAAAGAGTTAATGGCTCCAAAGAGATTAATGTTAGCGTAAGAATTATTAGCACTTCTAGTAAAAATATTAGAGAAGAGATTGATAAAGGAAACTTTAGGGAAGATTTATATCATAGATTAAATGTCGTTCCTATTTATATACCTGCCTTAAGAGATAGATTAGAAGATATTCCGCTTTTGTTAAACTATTTTTCTAAAAAAATTGCTGAATTAAATGGTATGAATCAAACAAAGCTCGATACTAATCTTGATCTATTTTATAAATACAAATGGCCAGGTAATGTTAGAGAATTAAGAAATTTAGTTGAAAGAATATCTATATTATCCATTAATGAAAATTCAAATAATATAAATCAATTGGTACAAGATTCATTGTCACAAAAAAACATTCATTCACACGCTCATGATGTTGATAATGTGCTTTCATATCCCTTAAAAGAAGCTAGAGAAAAATTTGAAAAGGATTATTTATCTTCACAATTAAAAAAGCACAAAGGGAATATATCTAAAACCGCAGAATTTGTTGGAATGGAAAGATCTGCTCTTCATAGAAAACTTAAAGGTTTAGGTATTAAAGGCATCAATTAGATGAATATAATTATATGTGGAGCCGGAAAAGTTGGCTTTTCAATTTCAAAACAATTATCTGCTCAAGGTCACTCAATTACAGTGGTTGATCAATCTAGTGAATTTATTCAAAAAATTGATGATACCCAAGACGTGAAAGGTATTGTTGGGAGAGCTACCTATCCTTCAGTTCTAGAAAAAGCTGGAGCTAAGGACGCAGATATGATTATTGCAGTGACCCAAAACGACGAAACAAATATGGTTATATGTCAGGTAGCTTATTCAATTTTTAAAATAAACAAGAAAATTGCTCGAATAAGAGGGCAAGAATTTTTAGGAGGAAAATGGGGAAAATTATACGGAGAATCGAATCTTCCAATTGATGTAATAATTTCACCTGAATTGGAAGTTGCTAAATCACTACAAAGAAAATTGGATGCGCCTGGTGCGCTTGATAGCGTTCCTTTTGCTGGGGGAAGAATAAAAGTTTTAGAAATTAATATTGGTAAAAATTGTCCTTTGGTAAATACAGCATTGGGTAAACTTACGGAAAGATTTCCTGATCTAAGAGCAAATATTCTTGGAGTTATTAGAGGAGAAAAGTTCGTTATACTTAAGAAAAAAGATAGGATGCTAATTGATGATAAAGCATTCGTAGTTGTGAACGCTTCACAAATCAACACCACTCTTTCAGCATTTGGTCACGAAGAAAAAATGGCAAAAAAAATTTTAATTGTTGGAGGAGGAAATATTGGTTTTAATTTGGCCAAAAATTTAGAATCAGATTCGGAAGGAGTTAGGGTAAAAATTATCGAAAAAAACAAAGATAGAGCTGAATTTATTGCTAATGAACTTAATAACACAATCGTAATTAATGGTGATGGATTAGAAGAAGATGTTTTGAAAGAAGCAAATATTGAAGAAGCTGAAACTATCTTATCTCTTACGAATGATGATGAAGATAATATTATGGTGTGTGTGCTTGCAGAAAAAAATAACCCTAATAAAAGAACCATAGCTTTAGTAAATAAGCAAAATTATAGTTTATTACAGTCATCGCTTAAAATTAATGATTTAGTAGATCCGAGACTTACAACTATATCAACCATATTAAAACATGTTCATAAAGGAACTATAGAAACTGTTTATACTCTTTTGGACGGTGAATATGAATTTATAGAAGCTGAAGTATTGGAGACATCTGAACTTATTAGTAAATCTATAAAAGATTCTAATCTTCCTAAGGAAATTAGAATTGGTGCAATTGTTAGAGGAAAAGAAGTGATTATACCCAAATCTGATTTTAGATTTGAAAAAAAAGATTTAGTTGTTTTTTTAACTAAAAGGGAACATTTAGAAAAAGTAGAAAGTTTATTTAGAATAAGTTCATTAGTTTAATGAATTACAAGAGTATATTATTTTTCTTAGGGATTTTTTCGTTATTAATTTCTCTTTTTTCTGTCCTAAATATTTTATATTCAATTTATTTTGATTTTATTATAGATCTCAATTCTTATTTAATAACTTTTTTAATTTCTCTAGCAATTGGATATTTATTTTGGTACGTGGGTCGATATCATAGTAAAAATTTTACTTTAATTGATCAAATTATTTTCATTGTATTAATTTTTTTTTTCATACCCCTATTAATTAGTATTCCTTATTTTTTTAGCATTTATAATATCGGTTTGTTAAATTCTTATTTTGAGTCTGTATCAGGATTTACTACAACTGGTTTTTCCATCATTGAAAATATTAAAGATATTGACGAACCACTTTTGCTATGGAGGGCAAGTTCGCAGTGGATAGGTGGTTTGATTTTTTTAATTATAACAATAGGAACGATTGGCTCGAAGCAAATTAAAATAAAGCCAGCATATTTAATTTCGGGGGGAGCATCAGGTATAAATTTTTATAATAATTTTAAATATAATTTTATGAAAATTATACTAATTTATTTTTTTTCAACTATTTTTGTTATCTTTTTATATAGTTTAATTGATATAAGACTTTTTGATGCTTTTAGCCTTGCTTTTACAACTATATCATCGGGTGGATTTGTACCAGCTGATAATTTATCTAATATTATAGAAAGCAATTTACAAATTTTTGTTTTATCACTTTCTTTATTGTTCCCTATATTTAATTTCTTTTTATTACACGATGTTATTACAAGACAATTTTCATTTAGAAATTACCAAGAAGATTTTCATTTAGCTATATTGATTATTTTTTTAACTTTGCTTTTTTATTTTTTTATAGTTCCAAATATTGCAGTTGCTAATCTATTTTTTGCAATTACATCATCAATTTCTACATCAGGAATAACAACTTATTCCTCAAATTTAGATCTGTCTTTATTTTTTATATTATTAACAATTGTTGGAGGATCTTTAATATCCACATCTTCTGGCTTTAAATACACAAGAATTTATATTCTTCTTAAAACTTCCCATCAAGAAATCTACAGATTAGTAAAACCAATAAATGTTATTGATAAAAATTTATACAATTCAGAAGCTAAGATTGATGATCAGGATGTAAAAATAGCTTTTTTAGTTTTTATTTCTTTTATTATTTCTATATTTATTTTATCAAGCATATTAGCGTTCGATTATTTAACTTTTGAAAATTCTTTTAAATTATCCATACTAACGCTTACTAACACGGTAAGTTCAGTATTATATGGCATGGATAATTTAAGTTTTTTAGATTTAAACAGTTTCACAAAGATGTCATTAATCTTTTTTATGATATTGGGTAAGATTGAAATAATTGCAGTGATATATTTAATTAAAAAGTTTATCTTTAGAGAGTAGTTTATGGCAAGTATATTAATTCTAGGCGGAGGATCCATGGGAACAGCTTTTTCTTTTCCATGTTCAGATAACAATCATGCTGTATCTATTATAGGTACGCATTTAGAAAATGATTTTATTGATCAAATTAATTCTAAAAAGAAACATCCAGCTTTAAATTGTAATGTTCCAAAAAGTGTAAAATTTTCAAAATTTGAAAAACTAGGAGAAGAAATTAATAAAAAAATTGATCTTGTTGTGGTTGCTGTCACCTCCAAAGGAATTGAATGGGCTTCTATAGAATTAAGCAAAGTTTTAAAAAATAATATTCCTATTTTAATACTTACTAAAGGTTTGGCGATTAATAACAATAACTATGAAATGCTTGCCCATAAAATGGAAAGATTGTTAAAAAATAATGGAATTAAAGAAACAAATATTTCTGCAGCAGGTGGACCTTGCCTGGCGAAAGGCTTAGCTAATAAAGTTCATACGTCCGTTGTTTTTGCCAATACGGATATTAAAATTGCTAGACAAATTTCTCAACTAGTTTCAACTGAATACTATCATGTTTTTGCGTCTGATGATGTTATAGGTGTAGAAACGTCGGCTGCAATTAAAAATATCTTTTCAATGGCTGTGGGTGCTTCACAAGGTTTGTGCCATCCGAATTCATCAGGGGTGATAAAAGAAAAAAATTATTTGAATACAGCAGCTGCTCTCATTCAAGAATCTATATATGAGATGATCATTTTTACAGAAAGACTAAAAGGAAAAAAAGAAACAGTTTTGGGGCTTGCGGGGATTGGTGATTTATATGTGAGTGCAGATGGAGGAAGAAATAGTAAGATGGGTGAATATCTAGGAAAAGGTATGAATTTTAAAGAAGCAAAAAAAACAAAAATGCCTAACGATACTATTGAAGGAGCGGATCTTGCTCAAGAAATTGGATCAAAGGTGAAAAGTGATTTTGATAATAAAGAACTTCCTTTAATGACATGCATGATTAATACGATTTGTGATGAAACACCTCTAAAGGTTGATTGGAAAAATTTTAAGTAAGTCCGTTGAAAAATAAAAAAAAATTTATTGTAGCTGTAGATCAAGGAACAACATCAAGTAGAGCCATTTTATTTGATACTGCTGGAAGATTTATATTTAAATCTCAATTAGAATTTAAACAACACTTCCCAAAAAATGGATGGGTTGAGCATAATCCTGAAGAAATATGGAATAAAACAAAAAAGGTATTGATTGATGTAATTAATAAAGGCAAAAAACTTAAAGGAGATATTTTAACTATAGGGATAACCAATCAAAGAGAAACTACTATTTTATGGGATCGAATTACAGGAAAGCCCGTCTATAACGCCATTGTTTGGCAAGATAGAAGAACAGCTGATTTTTGTAAGAAATATAGATCAAATAAAAGAGAGCAGATAATTAATAAAAAAACAGGCCTTCTCATTGATCCTTACTTTTCAGGAACAAAAATTAAATGGATAATAGAAAATGTACCTAAAGCTAAAAAACTATTAAAAAAAAAACAACTTCTCTTTGGAACAATAGACACATTTTTGTTATGGAGACTAACTAAAGGTGCTATTCATGCTACTGATGCAACAAATGCTTCTAGGACAATGTTGTATAATATTAATACTAATAATTGGGATAATCAAATACTTCAAAGTCTCAAAATTCCATCTCATATACTTCCCATAGTTAAAAATTCATCTGATAATTTTGGAGTTACTCATAAATCTATCACAGGACAATCCTATCCTATTACTGCTGTAGTAGGAGACCAGCAAGCCGCTACCATCGGTCAATGTTGTTTTAAAAAAGGGTCAGTAAAAGGCACTTATGGAACGGGAGCATTTGTATTGATGAATACAGGCTACAAAAAAATATATTCAAAAAATAGATTATTAACAACGGTTTGCTATAGATTGAAAGGTAAATCTACTTATGCTTTAGAAGGTTCAATATTTATTGCTGGAGCAGGTGTTCAATGGGCAAGAGATAAAATGAAATTAATTAAAAAGGCTAGCGATACAGAAAAATTTGCAAAATCGCTTAAAAGCAATAGTGGGGTTTATTTAGTTCCAGCTTTTGTTGGCTTAGGTGCTCCTTATTGGGATTCTAATGCAAGAGGAGTTTTGTCTGGTTTAACAAGAAATACTGGAGTAAAGGAAATTATTAGAGCTATTATCGAGTCAACTGCTTATCAAAGTTATGATTTATTCAATGCTATGAAGAAAGATGGGTTAAAACCTAAAGTCATTAAGATTGATGGAGGAATGGTAAGAAATAATTGGTTTTCTCAATTTTTATCAAGCGTATTAAATATAACAGTTTATCGATCTCAAAATGAAGAAACTACAGCATTGGGTGTAGCTTTTATGGCGGGATTACAAATAGGTGTGTTTAAATCATTAAATGATATTTCAAAAAGATGGAAATTAAACAGAAAGTTTATTCCAAAAATAAAAAGTTCAGAAAGGTTAAAAATACTAAGTGGCTGGTCTAAAACAATTAGAAAAACTTTAATATAATAATGAGGATTTTTTTCTATTACTAAACAACAATAAATGTTAAACACGTTTTATAATATTCAAAAAAGCGCCCTTAGCTCAGTTGGATAGAGCATCGGTTTTCTAAACCGAGGGTCACAAGTTCGAATCTTGTAGGGCGCGCCAAATAAGTAAGCAATAGATTCATTATTCAAGGTGTTACACAAAAGACTCAAGAAATATTTATTTTTATCGTCTT
>Ga0208113_1001163_pt1 | contig 12746 bp, 10 predicted proteins | sample Knorr_S7_td_NADW_FD_185598 | JGI IMG/M metagenome (GOLD analysis project Ga0208113, IMG submission 185598) | Marine microbial communities from Southern Atlantic Ocean transect - Knorr_S7_td_NADW_ad_2505m_LV_A (SPAdes) (version 2) | ecosystem: Environmental > Aquatic > Marine > Oceanic | place...
GTTGGGCTACCACACCTTCTTCACCGGCGAGTCATGGGGGCGCGACGCCTTTACCATCCTCACAATGATTGCCTGCCATACCCAGTCTTTGCGCGTGGGGACCGGCATCGTACCTGTTTTCAGTCGCAGTCCCGCGCTCATCGCCCAAACCATCGCCTCACTGGACCAGATATCCAAGGGAAGGGCTACCCTTGGGCTAGGCTCCAGCGGGCGCCTGGTCATAGAGCAATGGCATGGTCAAAGCTTCGAAAAGCCGGTGGCCCGGACCCGGGAGTACATCGAGATCATCCGCAAAGCCCTGGCTGGCCAGCCGTTGAACCACGAAGGGCAATTCTTCCGTCTGGGCCGCTTCCGCCTGGGCGCGCCTCCCTTACAAGAAAACATCCCCATCTATCTGGCAAGTTTGGGGCCGAGAAATCTAGAACTGACCGGACAGCTTTGCGACGGATGGTTGCCCATCTGGCTCCACCACCAACGTCTACCCGGACTCAAAGCCGAGATAGGGGAGGCCGCCAGCCGGTCGGGGCGGGACATCTCCCAGATCACCGTGGCGCCTCAAATCATCTGTCACGTGGCCGCTGACTCTGACGAACTGGAGGAAACCAAACAGCAGGTCCGCGCGCACATGGCTTACTACATCGGCGGTATGGGGCAATACTATTACAACTTGTTCAGCCGCTCCGGCTTTCAGGACGAAGCCGACGCCGTGCGTGAGGCCTGGGCGGCCGGAGACCGGCCCAAAGCCACCGCCGCCATATCCGAGGACATGCTGGAAAACATCACCGTTATCGGGGACGCCCGGGACTGCCGGGCCAAACTCGACCGGTTCCGGAGCAGCGGCGCGGACATGCCGGTAGTCGCTTTTCCCCACGGCGCGTCAACGGCCGCGATTCAGCGCACCCTGGAAGCCCTGGCCCCAAGTACATGAAGATCGGTCTCATTTCCGATACTCACTCTGCCGGCTCCGGCAAAGACCTCCCTTCTCAAGTTCTGCACGCCTTTGCGGGTGTAGACCTGATACTTCACTGCGGCGACTTGGAGTGCTTGGGGGTTCTGGACGTTCTGGAAAGCGTGGCGCCGGTGCTGGCGGTGCGAGGCTACGAAGACCCCATCGAACCCGGAGAACGTCTGGCCCGCACTACCCGGGTGGTTCAGGTTGAGGATGTGGCCATCGGCATGATCCACGATATCCAGTGGCCCGGCCCCCACGTCGGGACCGGCGCCAACGGCGACTATCTGCACTTCCCTGCCGGCTCGGCCAAGGACCTTTTGACCCGCAAATTCCAACAATCTGTGGATGTAGTGGTCTTCGGAGACACTCACGAAGAACTGATCTGCCTTCGTGACGGAGTGCTCCTGGTGAATCCAGGCAGCCCCACCTATCCAGGCCGCCGCCACCATCCCGGCAGTCTAGGGACTGTCGGATTGTTGGAGGTCCAGGGAGCAACGGCGTCGGTGAGCTTGGTCAAGCTTACCGGCGAAAGGTAGCAGGGAACCTCGGCCCATCGACAGGCTCACGTCGAAAGCTTGGCACCGGCTACGGCATCTGCACAAATGTCAAAGACGGCTAACCAGACGTCCTAAAACCAAGTCCTTATCAGGTCGATCAACGGAGTGACTTTAACGAACACCGGAGCAAAGACCAGGGAAACGATGGCCATCAACTTGAGGAGAATGTTCAGGGACGGCCCGGAGGTATCCTTGAAGGGGTCTCCCACCACATCTCCCTCAACGGCGGCTTTGTGGGCCTCGGAGCCCTTCCCCCCAAAGTTGCCCAACTCCACGTATTTCTTGGCGTTGTCCCAGGCACCGCCGGCAGTGGCCATCATGATTGCCAGCATGAACCCGGAACCCACCGCGCCGATCAACAGCCCACCCAGGGCTTCGCTGCCCAGGATGAATCCGGTGGCGATGGGCACCACCACGGCCATCAGTCCAGGGATAATCATCTCCTTGAGAGCGCCGCTGGTGCTGATATCCACGCATCTGGCGTAGTCGGGCCTGCCCGTGCCTTCCATGATTCCGGGGATTTCCCGGAACTGGCGGCGGACCTCGTTCACGATCGCCATTGCGGCTCTCCCCACCGCTTTCATGGTGAGGGCCGAAAACACGAAGGGCAGCATGGCGCCGATCAACAGACCAACCAACGTGGTGTGGCTCAACAGATTTATTCCGCCCTCACTCAAACCTGCCGCCACTGCGTACGCGGCCAGCAGCGCCAACGAGGTGAGCGCGGCGGAACCGATGGCAAATCCCTTGCCAGTGGCTGCGGTCGTGTTGCCCAAAGCGTCCAGAGCATCGGTCCGCTCCCGTACTTCCGGGGCCAACCCGGCCTGTTCGGCGATACCTCCCGCGTTATCCGCTACCGGCCCATACGCGTCGGTGGCCAAAGTAATGCCAAGGGTGGACAGCAGCCCAACACCGGCCAAGGCCACTCCGTAGAACCCAGCCAATTCGAAGGCGACCAAAATCGTTACTGCGATCGCTATCAACGGAATCACGGTGCTGATCATTCCAATGGCAATACCGCTGATCATGACCGTGGCGGCTCCCGTCTGGGTGCTTTCAGCAATCTGCTTAACCGGCGCGTAGTCGTACGAAGTGTAATATTCGGTGGATAAACCAATCACTATGCCAGCCACCAAGCCAACCAGGATGACCCAGAACAGTTTCAGTTCCAGCGAATCCATCACCAAAACGATAACCAGGGCGAAAATCGCCACCAATATCGCTGAGGCAAAGATGCCCCGGCGCAAGGACCAAAGCAATTGGCCAAAATCGGCCCGCTCGCCGCTTCTCACGACAAAAGTTCCCAAAATGGCCGCCAATATGCCCGCCGCGGAGAGAAGAAGCGGCAACACCGCCGTTCCGGCGTTGTAGGAAGTTACTCCCGCCAAAGCGATGGCGGCAATGATCGAACCCACGTAGGACTCGAATAGATCGGCGCCCATGCCAGCCACGTCGCCAACGTTGTCACCCACGTTGTCGGCAATCACTCCCGGATTGCGAGGGTCGTCTTCCGGTATGCCCGCCTCAACTTTGCCCACCAGGTCTGTGCCCACGTCGGCGGCTTTGGTGAATATACCCCCTCCAACTCTGGCGAAGAGGGCTATCGAACTGGCGCCGAAGCCGAAGCCCGCCACCACCGTGATGTCCTGAAAAATAACGTACAGAATCGTCACGCCCAATAATCCGATGCCCACCACCGTCACGCCCATCACCGAACCGCTGGAGAATGCCACCCGCAAGGCCGGATTTAGGCCCCGCTCGGCGGCGGCGGCCGTCCTCATGTTCGCTCGTACCGCCACACTCATACCCACCAACCCGGCAGTCGCCGAGCAAAGGGTCCCTGCGAGGTAAGATATGGCTGTTTTGGGAACTGCATCTCCCAAGGTCAGCCAATCGATCAATACACCCAGAACAACGGCGACCACAGCCACGAATGGCACCAAGGCCAGATATTCCCGGCGCAAAAAGGCGTTGGACCCTTCTTTGATAGCCTGACCAATGTCTTGGACCTGTTGGTTTCCCTTATCGGCCCTGAGTACTCGTATAGCGGTGATGGCAGCAAAGAGGAGAGCTACGCAACCCGCGACAATTGCCAGAATTATTGGCACCATAAATCGTTCCTTTACACCCACAAAATCCTTGAATTTAGGCGTGCGAAACTTATCACAATCCCTAGGGGGTGTCAAGAAAAACCGATGGCGCCGGAGGCATGAGACAGCCTCAAAAGCGGCTCTGCTAGGGGGTGTAAACGTCAACGCCGGGAAGGGCGATGGCGATGGAGAACCAGAAGGACCGCCGCGTGTTCAACCTGGTTAATTCGACGCCGGACATCGGACCGCCGGTAGCCCGCCCCGCCGCGTCCCATTCACTGGACGTTTCGCGGTCAGCGAAGACCTGCCGGTCCTGTCGATAATCGAAGGTCAATATCTTGTCATCGACCACTCGGGAAAAAGCGCCCACGGCCCCGCCACCGGCCCGGATAAAGACCGCCACCGGCTCGGCGCCCACTTGGTGATTTACGACACCGTCGCCGATTATGTCCAGGGGGAAAGCGGTGACCTCGCCGCCCACTTCCACCGTCAAAACTATCTCCCCGGCGGGCAGACGTGGATCCAGTTTCTTTTCATCCACCGGAAAAATGAACTGTTCATCGTTGATCCGGCCCTGATAATCTCCGCCGAAACCCCTGGAGTATCGCCTGCTGTTGAACATTGTCGGCGAACCCTCTATTCCCGTGAGCAGTTGGGTCTGGGGGTACAACCGCTTCCACTCCCCCCAGGCCATTGTGGAAGAGGGCAAGAGATTCAAGCGGGAGCCCGTCAACTCGCCAACCACGGCCTCTCCCGCAACCTGGAACCAGTAAGAGCCTGTTTGATGGTCGTACATCACCAAGTCAGACTGGTACAGCGCACTGGTATTACCAAAGGTCAACAGTGTCCCGTCCAAATCTCGATGGTAGACCACGCCGCTGAAGCACAGAGGGCAGTAGGTAATGAGCACTGGAACGCCGTTGATCACGTCGTTGACTATCTCGTGCATGTTCAACACGTTGATGGGGTAAGCGTAAGCGTCTTCTCCAGAGACGTAACCCATGACCAAGCTATCGTCCTTCATCCAAGACAGAGTTCCCGCCGCTCCGTATTCCGGATGTAGAATGGGCACGATCGCGTCCCGGAGAGCCAGGATCCTATCTTCTTTAGCCCTATCCAATGGCAGAAAGCGCGGTGACCCGCCAAATGTGTCAAACAATATGTCGGACAGAGACACGCTATGGAGGCTGATATCGACCAAAGGGAATTCCCCTTCCGGGATAACCACGCGGCTCCGTTTAGGAGGAGTTGCGGTTGGAGTGTCCTGAAGAAATGGCGCGGCTGCCCGCGCTGATGGTGACTGGGGACTCGAGGCGATCGTGTCCGCAGCCGGGCTCGGGCCTTTGGTGGCCGAGGGTGATGACGTGCTAACGACAGGCACAGCCGTTGCGGCGGCGGGTGAGAGGCGCCGCCGCATGCGATGATCAGGGCCAAGCCGGCGAGGGCCAGCGGCGTCAGGCTGGTGAGCCGCTGCCGCGCCCAACTTATTTTCCTTGACAACATTCCAGCCATCCAACGACGCCTCCCTCGGCGAACCGAGATTCCTTCACGCCCGGGTTAAACATGGGATGCTTTGATCGGATCAATCGATTCAGACCGGAGGACCGCCGGTGAGGCATTCCAACCTCGGCAAGGCACCGGCGGGAAGACGAATGGAAGTCGAATAATTCCCACAAATCGGGCTCGGCTCGTGCTATCATGCGTGGGAACGAGGTGAGGCACTCGTCTAGAGATGCTCGCTCAGGGCAGCCCCGGGCAATAGGGCTGCTGGAACACCCATTTTCGGGAGGAAACACAAATATGGCCACCAGTGCTCAAACCTGGAGCGAAGAGATCGTGGAAGCGGCCGGCGGCGCCGTTCAATTGGTGAAAGGTGGAAGCGGTGAACCCTTGCTCATCCTCCACGACGAGTTGGGGCATCCCGGCTGGTTGAATTACCACCAGGCTCTGGCTCAAGACAACACCCTCTATATCCCGTCCCACTCCGGCTTCGGCGAAACCGTGCGCCAAGAGTGGATCATGAACATGCGAGACCTGGCGGGATGGTATCTGGAGGTGCTGGACGACCTAGGGTTAGACCGGGTCAACGTGATGGGCATGTCCTTGGGCGGATGGCTGGCGGCCGAAATGGCGAGCATGAGCCCCCAAACGTTTAAAAAGATGATCTTGGTGGGCCCCGCCGGTATCCGTCCTCCCACCGGAGAGATTTACGATATGTTCTTGGTGGTGGCCAAAGAGTTCATCTCAAAGGGGATTCTTGACCAGGACGCAACGTCCGAATTCTCCACCATCTGCCCCGACGAGCCTACACCCGAATTAGTCGAGAGATGGGAAGTTGCTAGGGAGGAGGCGTCCCGGTTGAGCTGGCGGCCCTACATGCACTATCCCGGACTGCCCCATCTACTGCACCGCCTTAAAACCCTCCCCACCTTGGTGGTGTGGGGCAAGGAAGATGCCATCGTGCCGTTGAGCGCCGGACAGGTTTACCAGGAGAATATCAAAGGTTCCAGGCTAGCCGTCATAGACAACTGCGGCCACCATCCGGAGATCGAGAAAACCGAGGAATTCCTTCAGTTGGTCAAGGAGTTTCTAGCGGCCTGACCGGCCGGTCCTACCAGAAAACTACAGTGATATAATCGCGTTAACCTGGCTCGCCGATGGATCCGGAAGGAGAGGAAGATGTTCATAGGCTATTTCACCGAACGGCCCTACCAAGACGAACGAACTGGGTTCTTTGGGGCGACGGGAACACCCATCATGGATCTGACCGTCAGCAACGAAGCATTTGATCCAATCTTGGCGGCCGGCCTTTACAACCGGTACTTAGACGAGAAGATCTACGCCGAGGAAATGGGATTCGACGGTTTGATGCTCAACGAGCATCACAACACCGCCTTCTGCATGGGCGGCGCCATGAACGTCGAGGCATCCATCCTGGCCAGAATCACCAAACGTGCCAAGATTGTACTCCTGGGGAACATCATTCCCATTTGGGACGACCCGCTATGGCTGGTGGAGCAACTGTCGATGATAGACATGATTTCCCATGGCCGGCTGGTTTCCGGTTGGGTGCGCGGCACCGGGCGGGAAAGCGTGTCCCACAACATCGAGCCCCACTACAACTGGGAGAGGTTTCAAGAGGCCCATGAGTTTATCGTAAAGGCCTGGACCACTCCCGGTCCCTTCCGCTGGGAGGGCAAGCACTACAATTACCGGCACGTCAATCCCTGGGCCAAACCGTACCAGAAACCCCATCCCCCTATCTGGCTTCCCGGCGTGGTTAGCAGGGACTCCCTCATGTGGGCGGCGGAGAAGCGCATCCCCTACATCATGCTGGCCACGGAGATGGACCCCACCAAACAGGCTTTCCAGCTTTACCACGACACCGCCGCTGAACACGGCTACGAATCAGGTCCTCAGAACCTGGGATACCTGTGGAAGGTCCATGTGGATGAGACCGAGGAACTGGCCGAGGCGACCGGAAGGAAGTACGTCCAAGGACCCAGTAACCCCTTCCTGGCGGGTAACGAAGGTACTGTTAACCCGGCGTTGGTCAATCTGCCCGGCTTAACTTCGCGGAGACGAGTCCTGCCGACCCAGGCAGTCGCAACTGCGGCCCGTGGCGGTGGCGGCGGAGTCGCCGGAGTGCTGGGCCGTCCTTACGAGCAGCAGATCGCCGACCACACCATCATCTGCGGAACGCCCAAAACCGTCATACCCAAGATTCGCCACGTGCTGGAGTACATCCGCCCCGGCAGCATCTTTTTCTGGGACGGCGACGGGGCAATGACCCACGACGACGCCATGCGCAGCCTGCGCCTGATGGGAGAGGAAGTCATCCCAGCGGTGCGCGAGATCGCCAAGGAGCTGGAGCTACCCGGCCCCTTCGAAGTCGACCCCGCCACCGGCAAGTCCATCGACCCAACGCCAGACGAGACGTCTCAATAACTCAGACTCGCGCCGGTTGGCCTCGAGCGATTCTGAAGAAGCTAAATGACCACAGCCGAGCAATCATGTGAAGTCGTGGTCATCGGCGGCGGGCCGGCGGGAAGCACGTCGGCCACCATGTTGGCCCGGCAGGGCGTCAGAGTGCTTCTGTTGGAGAGGGAAAGATTTCCCCGGGAGCACGTCGGCGAGTCGCTGTTGCCGGCCAGTATCCCGGTGCTGGAAGAGTTGGGCGTCCTCCCCGCCGTCGAAGCTGCCGGATTTCTGCAAAAGTGGGGAGCCACCATGGTATGGGGAACCGACCCCACCCCTTGGAGTTGGTACTTCAAGGAAACCAACCAACGCAATCCTCACTCCTATCAGGTCTGGCGTCCCCAGTTCGATCAACTGCTACTGGAAAACAGCCGCGCCCATGGAGTGGACGTTCGAGAAGGCCACCGGGTGGTGGAGGTGCTGTGGGAGAACGGGAAAGCGACCGGCGTCCGCTACCAATCTGACACCGGCGAAACCGCCATGGTCCGGTGCCGGTACGTAGTGGATGCCAGCGGCCAGACGGGCGTCCTGGCCAGGGACCTGAACCTGCGCCAATGGGACTCTTTCTTCCAGAACCTGGCCGTGTACGGCTATTTCTCGGGAGCGCAGCGCCTGCCTTCGCCCGACGAGACTAACATCTTCATCGAGGCCTATCCCCACGGCTGGATTTGGAGCATACCGCTGCACACCGGCTGGACCAGCGTGGGAGCGGTGGTGGATAGCTCCACCGGCCAGTCGGAGATCAGCAAAGGAGGCCTAGGCGAATTCCTCCAAGCCCAAGTGGCCCAAGCGCCTCACACCTCCGTCATGCTCCGAGAAGCCCATTTGGAGTCCGGACCGTTCATCGTTAAGGACTGGTCCTACGTATGCGAACGGGTGGCCGGGGACGGCTATGTGCTGGCGGGAGACGCAGCCTGCTTCGTGGACCCTCTTTTTTCCTCGGGCGTCCACCTGGCATTGATGTCCGGCATTCTATCCGCGGCTTATGTAACTTCGGCGCTCAAAGATGCCGAGATAGCCGAGACCGCCGCCGCCGCCTACCATGAGCTATACCTGAAAGAGTACGGCCACTTCCGGGAAATGGCCCGCCTGTTTTACTCCAGCAACCTTACGTCGGACTCCTACTTTTGGGAGGCACGCCGCCTGCTGGAAGGCGCTGGAAACTTCACGCCCCGGCAGGCATTCATCCAGGCCGTGGCCGGCCAACCGCCCCGAGGCTACGAACGGGCGGTCCTGGAGCAGGGAAAAGCTCCCCAGGAGTTCGCCTCCAGCGTCCGACAGGTGGAGTCGGAGCGGGAAAGGCGGCGGGTGAGATGGGAAGCGGCGCGCTCCGGAACCGATACCGGGGACCCGATTCTTACCGCTATCCCCCGGCTTGCCCCTGGAACGCTAACCCAGCGAAAGCCGGTGCTGGGCGCGGGAGAGTTCGTTTGGGGGACGGTCCTGACTACGGTCAGTAAACCTGAGGGCACCCCGTGCAGCGGACTGATAGCCGCCCTGGTTTCTCACATCGACGGTGGAAAAACCGTGGCTCAATTGCTGGACGCATTAGGTTCTCTAGGAGACGAGTCTCAGGCAGCTCAGATCCGGCAAACCGCCCTGGCCGCCCTGGGCATTCTTTACGTAGACGGGACGGTGGAGGAGTTAGGCGGGCTGTAAACCGGCCTAGTCCCGCACCGCCAAGTACCGGTTCACCAGATCTCCAGCCGATCCTGATGATTGAGCCCAAAATGTCTTGTTCTCCGGGTCTCCGGCACCGAACAGGTGGTCGTACTTGATCCGGTCTTCGCCGGGAGGCATGCGGTCCACCGCCCGTACGGCGAACTCCCGCAGCTGACGGGCGTTGGCCAGCCTGGGTGTGGCCACCACGAAATAGAGTCCCAACTTCTCCACCGACTGCACTTCCTTACCGGCCTCCCGTCCCGCCTGCAAGAACTGGCTGATCACCACCAAGACTCGGTCGCCCACCCTCATGGCGGAGATCTGGTACTCGTTGCCGCCGGGGATGCGGCTCAACATGTCGTTCCCCTTGGGCCTAGCGGCGATCCTCTGCTTCATCTCGCTGACGCTGGAGCCGGAGCTGCCCGCCATGACGAACACGAACCGGGCGTTCCGCTCCACGGCGGCGTCCAGGTAGGGCAGCAAGACTTCGTAGGGCCACACCTCTTCGGGTTTGGCGTCAACCTCGTCTATCAAGCAGAGGCACGGGTCGGTGAATCCGTCCATCTCGCGAAGCCCGGCAAGAAATTCCGGCTCAGTCAACTGGGCCAGATTCAATTCGTGGTAGAGAACGTTGCCGGGGAGTGACGCGACGGTCTGTACGGCGAAGTAGGTCTTCCCGCTGCCCGGCGCCGCCCAAAATAGGTGGTTTTCCCGCTTGCCAGTGGGTTGGCCCATGCCCTCGGCGATCTTTTGGCGAGCATCCTTCAACACGTTCCGGGTGACCTCGTCGAACTTGGAGTAGCCGGGCACCACGCTGAATCGCCCCAGAGAAACTTCGTCCATCCCGGAGATCAGCGAAAGAGCCTCCGCCTCATCGCCAGCCGCAGATGGTGGTGAAACGCTGACCACCTGCGCGGGATCGGAAGCGGCGGAGGGTTGACCGCCAGACTCGGTCACTCCGAGAAAACTCCTAACCTCAGACAGAAAGACCGGCCAGGTGGGCTCGCTCTCTTGCAATATATGGCTCTGGCTATCCAGGGGAACAAGCTTGGCGCCGGGAATCAGGGCGGCCACCTGGCGTCCGAATTCGAATTGGACCACGGAGTCTCCCCGGCCGTGGAGAACAAGAGTTGGGACTGCTATTTGGGGCATCCGGTCTCTTACATCTATGTTCGCCGTCACGTCGGTTGTTCTAACAGCATTCTCCGGAGAAGCAGAAACCCGCTGTAGCTCATCGAACCAATCCATGTGCTCAACGGAACCCGCCGGCATGAAATTGTTAGTGAAGACCTGACGATAGGAGGGATTTTCTCGTCCCCAGCCTAGCCGCATAAGCGTGACAAGGGCCTCCCTCTCTTCGACTTCCTCCTTTGTGCGGTCGCGTAATTTGCCCCCTAAGGCGAATTCGCCGTAGATGACCAGGTGAGTAACCCTCTCAGGATGCCTCACCGAATACTCAACCGCGGCCGCCCCTCCCTGTGAGATACCCAACAGCGCAAACGTTTCCAGGTCCAGGGCGTCGACCACGGTTTCCAGGTCGCTGACCCGAGCGTCAAAGGACATGTCCTCCACGTTCCAGTCCGACAATCCGATGCCCCGCTGATCGAACCTGATGAGCCGGTGGTCCCGGGCCAACTACTCCCACCAGTGCCGCCAAACCGGGCTGCGCCAGTCGTATTCCAGGTGGCTGAGCCAGTTGGGGGCCTTGACCAATGGAGGCCCACCGCCCCGGATGGCATAGCATATGCTTACGCCATCCGGGGCGGTGGTGAACCCAAGTTGCTGCTCCAAACCGCCGAGCCTCCTGTTCGAGTTACGCCCGAATTTTACCGTGTGGCAGACTGGGCCGGAAATCGAAATTTGGGAAGGTGGATCGGGAATGGGGTTTGTATCTGGCGCGTCCTGGCGTAAAATGGGCCGAACGCAGCGTTAGCGGGGGTGACGATCGACCCACATGCCTACCTATAAATTCCAGATCTCAGTACCCGGACCCCTTGAGCAAGTATACGAGCACGTCACCGGCTTTACCGACGGTGGGCTGGCTAACCTGAAATCTCTAGAAGGGAAACACGGCGAACTGGTTGAGCAAGAAGGGGAAACCTACGTCTTCAAGGGCGCCAGCGAGGATGACCCCACCTGGCGCTGCGAGTACGAACATCCGCGCCGGCGTGTCATGAGGGCTCATGAGTCCAAATGGGCTGACCGTATCGATCTATTCGAATCGTCGGACGACAGCACGTTGTGGACGGTGGAATGGCAGCCCAAGGCCACCGGCATCCAGGCATATACCCAATGGCTGGGTTACCACATCAGGGGCAAGACCCATCTCTATGCCGAGGTCATCCTCCCGGTAATCACCCACTTTCGGGACAGAACGACGACCCGGCACCGGACGATGAGCAGGCGGAACCGGCGGAGACGCCAGTAACCAACGGACGGGCCTACGCAGTGGGAACCGCGGCCTGACGTCCCTGGTCAGACGACTCACGGATGGCGTCAAGGAACCGGTGCAGCTCAACCGCCGTGTCGAAGTTGGGTTCGCAGGGAGTGCCTGATTTTATGGCCTGGCCGAACTGGTAGTACATCTGCCCCACGTTGTAGGGCGCTCCCTTGGGCATCCCCTCAAGCACGTAAACGTGTCGCGAAGGAATCTCCAGGTCTTGCAGGCCGGCGTCACCCGTCTTGGCCCCCCGTAGCCGCACGTCGCCCAACTGGGGCGAGTCGTCTGAGTCGGCCACCAACGTCCCTTCACGGCCGTAGACTTCCATGCGCAATCCGCTGTCGCTCATCGGCACTACGGCCACGTGTACCGAAGCCACCCCTCCATTGTCCAACTTTCCACTGACCAGGATGTTGTCCGGGGCGGTAACATCCACCATCCGTTGCGTGTCCGTCTCATACCATTGTGGGGCCTGGGTGGACACGACAGTAGAAACGTCGCTGAAATCCCCCACCACGAACCTCAGAGCATCGATGGTATGTCCGCAGGCAATGGTCAGGGTCGTCGCTCCCAAGCTATCGTCCCGCTGCCAGGTACGTCCCGACGTGCGTTCCAGAACACCGCCGCGGATCAGGCTCACATGGCAGGACATCACCTCGCCGACGTAACCCGACTCCACCAACTCCTTCATGTACAACATGGCCGGGGCCGCCCGAGCCTGGAGTCCGACCATGGCCTGCAGACCCTTGGAGCGGGCCAATTCAGCCAATTCTTTAGCTTCGTCCAGGGTTGCTCCCAACGGCCACTCGGTGTAAACGTGCTTCCCGGCGTTCAATACATCCCTGGTTAAATGGTAATGGTTAGGCACCCTCACAACGACGGCCACGGCATCTATCTCGGGGCTTGCTAGCATTTCGTTGTGGTCGTGGAAGGCCATGCGGGCGCCAAATTTGGCCGCCGACTCTTCGGAACTCTCCCGCTTCGTGGTGCAAACCGCGGTCAGTTCAAATTCCGGACTGGCCAGCAGCGCCGGCAGGTGGGACCGGTGGGCCCATCCTACGCTTATA
>Ga0208113_1001164_pt1 | contig 12744 bp, 9 predicted proteins | sample Knorr_S7_td_NADW_FD_185598 | JGI IMG/M metagenome (GOLD analysis project Ga0208113, IMG submission 185598) | Marine microbial communities from Southern Atlantic Ocean transect - Knorr_S7_td_NADW_ad_2505m_LV_A (SPAdes) (version 2) | ecosystem: Environmental > Aquatic > Marine > Oceanic | place...
GGGGGTGTTGATTTGACACAGGCCTCTAGGCCATTATAGCACCGGAGAAATCAGGCCCTCAGTATCTCCCGCCGGGACAGCACCCGCTCCGTAGACCAACAACCCGCAACCCAGGTACTTGCAACTGGCGGCGTTCGGCGTCTGAGGTGCCGGTTGATTGGGGAGGGGGCTCTGCTTCACTTTGCGGTGAGGATGGGTCAGCGGTTGATCCAATTGCCCGTTCGACACCGGCCAGATATGCTTTCGCGTCCCCGTTTTCGGGTTCGATGCTTAGGACCGATCTGACGCGGCTGGCAACAGTGGGCCAATTCTCGCTGGTGATTGCCTGCTCAGCTTCATCCAGAAGACGGTCAATTTGCCTTTGTATACGCTCACTGGCCATTATGGGGATATATCACGTCGGAGGGGGATGCTTGTCCACTTAACCAACCAGCATTCCGGTACATCGCGCAGTTAACTATCTCTCCGAGACATTCAGACCCTAGAAACCAAGGGCGGACAGTACACAGGTACTCCCGGAAGCGGCCGGTTCTTGAAGAGGAGCACACTGTAGCCCAGTTGTAACGCGGGAAGAGAACATGACCTGTGAAATGCTAACGTATCAGTCTGGAAGCCAGATTCAATTTAAGCCTGTAGCAACCGATTCCTGCTACATTTTGGGTTTGACCTAAAAAACGATTCCCTGTTTGGACCTGTGGCCCACAGGGAGACGGTCCGCGGTAGTAGTCGTCAACGAGGAACGCCCAGCTAGAGTTGCCGCAGCTTGGGATCCAGACGATCTCGCAGCCAGTCCCCAAACAAGTTCAAAGAAAGCACCGTCAGCATAATGGCCACTCCGGGGAAAAAAGCTACCCACCAGGCCGTGACTATCAGTTCCCGGCCATCGGCTACCATCAATCCCCATGCAGGCGTGGGAGGGCTGAGCCCGACCCCTAGGAAGCTGAGGGAGGCCTCCAAGAGGATAACCAATCCCACCTGTAGCGTGGCGAGCACAATAAGGGTGCTGGTGACATTCGGGAGTATGTGCCTGACGATGATACGAAAGTGGGAACACCCCGATACCCTCGCCCGTGCGATGAAGTCCCGCTCTCTCATGGCCAGAGTGTCGCCTCTGACTTGCCTGGCATAGACCGCCCATAACAAGACCGCGACGACAATGATAATGGTCCTGAAGCTTGGCCCCAGGGCCGCCGCCAGCGCCAGCGCTAACAGGATCGCAGGTATCGAAAGGGAGATATCCACCAGGCGCATAATCACGTGATCCAGCCAACCACGGAAATAGCCAGAGATCAATCCCAGGGAGACGCCGATAAAGCCGCCTATTCCGATGCCAACCAGAGATATCTTCATGGAGACCCGAGAGCCGTGGATAATGCGGCTGAGGACATCTCTACCGACTTTATCGGCGCCCAAGATATGAGTTGAGGTGCCGCCTTCCGACGTTAATGTCGGCCCCGACCACACCGGCGGCTCCAAGCGGCCTTTCAGGCCCAATGGGGATGTCAATGGCTTGTGGGGCGCGATCACGTCGGCGAAGATGGCGGGTATTATGAAGACCACCAGGAGGACTAGAACCGGTATTATGGGCAGCCTCCTAGCCTCACGAACAAACCCTCGGACTTTGCCCATGACCCCGTAGGAGATGATGCGGGATTTGACGGCTGTGTTATCTACCACTTCAGTCGACCTACCTGGAAAGATTCACCCTCTCCCCGGCCGTGTGTCTGTCCATCGCTAATTGTATCGGATTCGAGGGTCCACGTAAGCGTACAGGACATCTACTACCAGGGTCAGGACGATAAATATGCAGGCAAATACGAGTACCAGTGCCTGAATCAGTTGGACGTCTCTGGACAGCACGGCTTGGAAGGCCAGCAGGCCGGTGCCGGGCCAATTGAACACCGCTTCAGTGGTCACGGAACCGGTTAGAGTGTTGGCCAGTAGGATTCCGAAATAAGTGAGGGGGGTCATCGCTGCGTTTCGGAAACAGTGTTTCCAAATCACCCACCGCTCCGATATCCCCTTGATTCGCGCCAACTTGACGTACTCAGTGTCCAGGATTTCCAGCATGGAAGACCTCAACAGCCGCATTATAGCTGCTGTTTGGAACCATCCCATAGTTATGGCAGGCAGAAGAATGTGCTTGGGTCCACCTTTGCCGGAGGTTGGTAACCAGCCCATTTGTACAGCAAAGAACCACATTAAGATGATGCCCAGCCAGAACGAAGGTATCGATTGTCCTCCCAGGGCCAGAGTTTTTCCGAGCCAGTCGAATACGGTACCCTTCTTAACCGCAGACAGCACTCCAATGGGTAGGGCGATCAGGAGAGATATGGCCGTCGAAATGCCGGCTAGTTGTAAAGTCGGGGGAAAGCGTTGCATCACCAAACCCGCCGCCCCGTTCCCGGGAAACTTCAATGAGTCCCCCAGGTCCCCCTTCAAAGCGTTGCCTATAAATACCCCATACTGGCGCCATAGGGGCTTGTCCAGGCCCCAGCGGACCCTTACTCGCTCTACGTCCGCCGGCGACGCGTCAATGGGCACGAAAATATCTGTGGGATCCCCAGATACTCGGCTCAGACCGAAGACGATAATCGTTACGACCCAGAGGGCAAGAAGTGCTTGCGCCGTGCGTATGATTAGGTATCTCTGCATAGCCTCTTAGCTTGACTAAACACTGACCTGACCACTAGGCTACGCGCTCGCTAGAGGGCCGGGCAATAGGCACCTACCTGCTTCAAGGTGACGGTCCGGCAGCGACGAATAATACAAGACCTTCCGTCCCAATGTTTCCTCGGGGCCCGAGGCGTCGGAGCAGCCGACTAGTGCCTCGGGATTCCCCCAATTTCTTTTCGCAACTTGGACATTTCCCTTGCTTATACCGGGCCACCGCAAAGCCGAGCGGCCGTGCCCTCTCTCCGTCTTGAGACATCGTTGGTGACCCTCAGCAAGATGTCGTGGCCGATGACCAAGACCAAACTATGGACTAGCTTTGGGCCAGACCCCTTACTTCTTGACCCCTTTTATATTATAGAAGTGGGAGACACCGGCCGACGTCATACCCGTGAAGACATAGCCAGCGATGAACTCGGGATCCACCGTCAAGTCGGACGTGGAGAGATGCCCTGGGATCTGGCCGTAGTTGTTATAAATTATGTCGCCTATATTCCGGGCGCACTTATCCCTCACCTCGAGGTCTGCCGACTTCTCCATACAATTATCAAGATTCTCTTGCAGGACGGGGTGTGGATAGGCCCACGCGAAGCCTGTGTTGCTGAATTGGTTGCGGACGCCCTCCTGGGTCAATCTGATGGGGAGGTTTCTCATAGGAAGTATGGTGTTGTTCAAACTGTGCTCACGAATCCGCGCTACCCACTGCCCAACGTCAAGCCTAACCATACTCATCTCCACCCCAATCTCGGCCCACATGGCCCCCATGGCCTCCAAAACCTCGGGCTGCTCAGGAGTCCCTGGGACCACCGCTGCTATCGCCTTAATCTTGAGGGGGTTGTCGGCCGTATACCCCTCGGCCGCCAATATGGCCTTCGCCGCTTCGGGATCGTAACCATACATCTCATCCCACTTTTCCACCCACTCTGGGTTCCAGCCCTCGTTGAGGGGGTGGAAAGCATGGACGTAATTGGTGCTGGCCCTGCCCAGGTAAATCTCCTCGTTGATGGCATCGCGATCTACGGCCTTGTTCAGGGCTTTTCTAACGTTAATGTTTTCCAAGGGCAGGCCAGGAGTGTAAATATCGGGAAACTTTTCCACATCTCCTTCAGCGCCGTAGTTTCCCGGGCCATACCATAGCTTGTCCCCCATTCCGTACATACCGCCAAAGTAGTAAAGGGTTTGTGCGACGTCCTGCGTACCCTGAATAACCCTCATGCCTCGGGCCTCGGCCTCGGGTTGCAGGTGTCTCTCGATCTGGGCGACTTGAACCTCCCCGGCTAAGAGCATAGCCATCCGGGTTACACTCTCCGCCGCCCAGACGAACTCGAACTCTTCAAAATCGACGTCATAGAAATAGTGGCCCTCCGGTACCCTCTCATAAGTAAGACTCTCGCCCAATTTACGCTCGGTTAGCTGGTAAGGGCCGGTGCCGGCGGTCTGTATTTGGTCGAAGGTGCCCTCCACTCCCTTGGCTTTAAACTGGGCATCACTCATGATAATCAGGTCACCGGCATGCCTGGAGAACAGCCGTAACCCAGCCAGATAAGGGTTTTCGAAATGAAATTTGATGTTGTGGTCGTCTACGATCTCAATGGTTACCTGGGACCACGCCGACTCTAACATGGTGGCCAGGCTGTCGTCCCGTTTCAATAGGTTCATGGTATGGAGCACGTCCTGCGCGGTAAACTCTCCATAGCCAAATTGGAAGGGGACGTCCTCTCTCAATTTGAACGACCACGTTTTGAACTCATTGGTCGCCTCCCAGCTCTCGGCGAGCAGAGGACCGGTTTTGGCAGTCGCCGGGTCACCCCGCAACAGGGTCTCAGCGAACACGTCGTGCTGGGAAATATAGTTCCAGCCTCCCGCCCAGGTACGGTTGCTCTCTAATGCGGGCGAAGGCATGGCGAACCTTAGTTTCTTGATCTTGAACTCCCCACCGGTTGCTGGAGCCTTGGTGGGTGCCGGTGCTGCGGTAGCGCGAGGGGCGGCCGTTGTTGCCGTAGCCGCCGGCGCTGCCGGCGCTGCCGTTGCTGCCGGCGCTGCCGGCGCGGTGGTAGCCGCTGGTACTGCGGGAGCCTCATCGCCACAGGCCACGTTGAATAATGTAATGCCAATCAACAGGGCCAAAGAAACCATGAGTCCGGGCCTGAGTGTGCCAATTACCTTAGGCATTTTTCACCTCACGTAATGCTATTTCAGAAATACCACTTTGATACCTACTGGCAGCATTCTATGTTATGCGCCAATGGAAATCAATATTGCATGTCAATCAATATTGCATATTGCATAGATAATTGGTCCACGTCCGTAGCATCGCCCTACACACAACACCCGTGCGAACAGGTGGCTCTACTGGTTTCATGGATATCGTTGACAGCAGTTCCAAAAGGTAAAGTAGCTCGTGCCTTCCGGGATTCTCGTTTCTACTTCGTGCCGGCGAGGAAGGGCGAGGAAGTAGGTATGCATGGTGATGACGGCAGTGCGGGAGAGGGCAGGTAGCGACGACGAATTAAGGGAGGGTCAACGCAACTGATCGTACCACAATTGGTATGTCAAGGCACCTGCACCAGCGAAACCGGCGAATGTCACGACGATTAACCCCCAGCCGGCCTGGTAACCACACTGGAAATACTCGGCGCACTGGTCGCCCGGGATCCGCCAGGCCCCGAACGTGGCGGTCGATCCACTGTCAAACCAGTTCAACATTCCGACCAAACCGGCTACAGCAAGAACCAAAATGGCAGCGCCCAACACTATGCCACTGGAACGAGGCCGAATGAGCCGCCACAGGATCATAATGCAGGCTATGACGCCCATGACGAGGGTCGCCTGAGCGTCAGCGCTTCCACCGTCCATGCCATTTACATAAGTTACTTCGATGTCGTCAGTAGAAAACCCCACTCCCCACACCCGAGCCCAGGGGCGCGTCGAGCCGAAGGCGACCAGCGCCGCCGCAAAGAGGCCGAATACATCTGGGACTGGCAAAGGAATCGGGCCGAGTCGGGTTGCCATATATTATTTTCCTCACTCCCTAGAAGATCCGCCTCCCATCCAAGAAAACCGCTCAAACATTCCGCAGGGACACGGGGTCGGAATGCGGGTCGCCGTCGATCAACACCATGTCGGCCTGCTTCCCAATCTCTATGGTCCCGGCTTGGTCCTGGATACCCAGGGGAGATTGGCCGCCTCCCTAGTGGAGACCTCAAGGACTGCCTTTGGACTCATCCCTGCCTCCGCCATAAGCTATATCTCTCGCACGATCAACCCGTGGCCCGCCTGGGAACCGCCCGCATCGGTGCCGGTGGCGATTTTCACCGCTTCCATTGCCCGCCGGAAGCTGGCCTGGTTGCTATCTCTCATCCCTAGCCGGGAAGCCTGGTCCGCAGCGGACACTCCGGAGACCCCGCTCAGGTGATCCGGCATGTTAAACGGGGACATTGTGGGTACATAAAAGGTCCCATCCTCTGCCATCATACGCACGGTCTCACCTTCCAGATGGATCCCGTGCTCAATGGAGTCGACCCCTGCCTCCGCTGCCTGCAGCGCACCCTCCGCACCTATGCAGTGGGCGGCGACCTTGAAGATGGCCTCGTGGGCGGTGCGGACCGCCGCTCCCAGCACACCCGGACCCATGGTTCCGTAATACTCTCCGCTGGGCCTTTGCCCGTTGACGCCCACTTTGATCAGCCAGGTACCCCGTTCAATTATATCCCGAATGGCAAGAATCAGGTCTTCCCTGGTAACGGTCAGCCAAATCGAACTTTAGTTGATCGACCGACAGAAACCTAATTCCAGTTATGCCAAGAGTTCTGGCCACCTCGACATTTTCTCCCCGGCCGTCAACAAAAACGCATCCGGGACGCGAAAGGGTGGCTCCTGTTTCGTTGGTTGGCTAGGAAATGGGCCGCTCCATGAACACTGTAACGCCCATTTCCTTGTACTTGTCCCGCTGGTCCGTGTTGCGTTCCTGAAACTCACCTTATTCGTCGGTGGTTTCAAGCTGTTTCAGCGCGTGGCGTACGGAATCGTCTGTGGTCTGAAATGGAAACGCTGGATGAGCTTCCAGATCGAAGCTTAGGTCGGCGGGACGCCAGGTTAGACAGTCGACACCCGGCTTGGCCAGCTGATGGGCATTGGTCACCCGCTGCACCGTCTCTATTTGCAGACAAAGAACTCCGTTGTTGTTCCACCATGCGGCATATTCCAACCGGTACTCCGGCCTCTGACACCGTGGCGGGCGGCACTTCCCCAGCTTCTTTCGCCCTCTGGGCGCACTCCAGACCGTTATCTTGACCCTTTAAGCAAACTTGAGATAAAGTGAACTCGAGAAGGAGAATGAGGAGACGACACGCGATTCCGTATTATGCGTGATTCGTGGTTTCTGCTACCGGATATGACGCAAGGATGACAGGGCGGAATTGACTCCGCCACCCGGGATGATAAGCAGGGGGAAGCCTAGTAGATACGGGCGATGAAGCATATCTGCTTCAATAAGAAATTCAAACTGTGACATGGGTCTAGTTTAGTATCAAAACCAAGCAAGAAGGAGTCGATAATGGCAAGAGAAACCGACGGCAACTCGGCGACAACACCAGGCCCTGTCTGCGATCTTGACCGGTTGGCCCACGGCATGGAAGCCCGTGGGATAGACGGCCTGGTGATTACCACCCCCAAGAACGTGACCTACCTGTCGGGACACAACCCCACGGCACCCAAAGGCGACGAGCCACCGGGAGTCGCAGTGGTTATTTCGCGACATGACTTGCGACATCCCATCTACATTGGACCAGACGGCTTTCTCACCCCTTTCCTGGATGAGCCCATATGGATCGAAGATCTACGCCCGCACCGAAGCAGCCTGATTCCGGTGAGTGCGGCCACCGAGCGATCGGAGTTTTACAGGTTTATGCCGGCTTCCCGGCAGGACTCCGGCTGGGTAAAGCGTGCCGGTGACGCGTATGTTCGCGATTTTACCGAGGCTATTCGAAACGCGATGCAAGATCTGGGCCTTGCAAATGGACGCGTCGGCTACGATGACCTGAGAGTAGGAGCCAAGCTGGCAGGGTCCCTATCGGATGTAACCGACGCCTATAGCCTGATGATGTTCGCTCGGGAGGTGAAAAGCATCCAGGAAATCGAATGGTTGCGGGAGGCCACTCGGGTGAACCAAGTGGCCATCGAACGGACAGTCCAGTCGTGGGGTCGAGGCAAGACCTGGAAGGAGTTGGTTGATACCTATCATGCCGAAGTCACCGCACTGGGTGGATGGGTTTCCGACCCAGGTGGCGTGTTCTTCGCCAACCCCGTGGACGGCGACCCCGCCGTACGCCTGCGTGTTTTATCCGAAGACTTTGTGGTCCAGCCGGGCACTAACATCTTGTTTGACTGCCACGGAACTAAGAACCAGTATTGCTGGGATGGCGGCAAGACCTGGATGGTGGAGGATGAGCCTTCAAGCATGTCCGGTCGCATCGCCCGGGCTACTGCAGAAGTGATGAACGAGATACAGCAGTTGATGCGCCCCGGAGTCAGGATCGGCGAAATACAGGAAAAGAGCCAGCGGACTTTCCAACAGATGGGAGTGCCTCAATCTGCGTCGGTGCTGACCTACTTCCACGGTATGGGATTGAGTCATACTGATGTGGAAGCGTTGGCGATGGATGATGCCGATCCGAACTGGGTACTGGGAGAGGGTATGGTGGTTCCCGCCCATCTTTTTTGTCCGGGCGACGAAAAGGAACGCTGCTGGATCGAGGAAGTGTTCGTGGTCAAAGAGGGAGGAGCGGAACCCCTCTTCACCTGGGGCAACGATCGGTTGACCAACGGCTGAAGCTGGCCACGGCAAGGCTACATTCTCAAGCAAGCTAGAGTTATCCCCAGGTGAACCACATCACCACGGATTTCGCGCTTGAAAGGCGCCCTACAACGGTGGGAATTGGCGTAATCTGCGCTGGGCCAGACCAACATTAATGGCCTCCGGAGTCGGCAAGAACATTGCCGGGTTGCGGCACACCCACCGGATCAGGGACGTGAGTGAGCCACCGCGCCGTTCTTGACACAACGGTTACCGGCTACTCCTAACGGAGATGGAACGCCGGTAGCTACAAGACCGCCAGTATCTCGGTCGAAGGGAGACAGAGATACTTAACTTAGAGGGAATCCGCAAAGTCCGACAGCATGCGGATGCTTTCTTCATATATCTGGAGAGTTCTCTGCTTGAGACCTCTGGCTCCCAGTGCTAGTAAGAAACCACGAACTAGTTCTTCATCGGTTTTGCATTCCAGGGCAGAGTTAGGTACGAATACGGGCGCACCCTAAGGATTGGCCATATTAGTCCTCCCGAGGCTGATAATGCCGTTGCGTTTCCGGCAAACCTTGATTCACATATAATGGATGGACGAAGATCTCATTCTTGAACTTTGGATCGACGCCGCTTGTAAAGTCGCCGAACTTAAATACTTCGAGAGGTGTTGAGGTGAAGGTGTGGCGGAACGAACTCTCGATGGGACGCGGGGTCTGAGAGACCGGTACAGCCGACTGGTACTGGAGCGGTTCCACGCCATGCTGGCGAACCCCAAGTTCTCGAGGGTCCGACGGAAGTGGCTGCGCCACCTAGGCCGCCAGCGACCTTTCGCCAATATTGACGACTGGGTCGACCGGGAGAATGAGTGGCGGGGGAATGATCCGAAGTCCAGGGGTGAACTTACGCTCGACGTAACTGCCCTATCCGAATCCTTTGCGTTTGCCCACTGGCACGTCCTGTTGGCCCTCTTCGTACGCGAGTATGACCCCGTGAGCAAAGTTGGCTCCATGTTTCCCCTGGACGTTTGGCACCCGCGGTCCCACATCCTGGTTACCGCACCCGAACCCGGTTTGGTTGAGAACCTCCAAAGACTTGCCGTAGAAACAGGGATTCTTATTGGATTGCAACCTGCGGCTGACACCCTGGAGCCCCGGAGCGACCGCGGTGGCCTAGATGGGATCTTGCTGGAGGTCAACCTGCCTTTGGAGTTCCCACCGGATCTGGTAGTTCTTGCCGTTAGGTGCACCTTGGCAACCGGAAAAGACATCATTCGCGCCGCAGGTTTCCAACTACCCTTGCGGGTCCGCACCGGGGACTCCGGAAACAAGAACAATGCCACCCTGGTTGTATGTGCTGGTGACGATTCAGTTTTAACCAAACTTGAAGCCGCGTGCGCTGCCCACGAGTTGCAACTTCGCATCGATCAGATGCGGGACCAGACCAGCGACCACGGTTGGGCGCCCCTAGCCAACGTGCGTATGGAAATACAATTCGCTCCAGACGTTGGTGCCGAAACGCTTGTTCGGTTCGTCAAAAGTGCGATCATGAACGCCAGGCTGGCGTTGAAGGTGGTGGGTCTGGACCTGGGACAGCGGCTCCGATCCTCACCCCTGATTGAGCTTAGCCGGATACTCCAAGTCGATGGCGGCAGACTCGCTAGGCGGGGACTCGGGGATCTCGCTGAAGAGCAACTGGGCACGTCCGCTGTAGTCAACGGCCATCTAACTCCGGAAGCCGAGAAATCAATCGGCCTGGCCAAATCACGTCGGAACAAGATCAGGCGGCGACTGGTCAAGAAAGCTCTCCTAAAATAGACGTTTTTTATCGGCAACCGATCCTGCAACCAGACCTAGTAGCATGGAGATAGGGTGAAACCCGACCATTGCGTGACGTTCGCCCCGGTACTGGAGATCCACGCTGAGACTGCTGGAGTGGACCACCCGGTATCCGTCTCCCACGATAGGAAGGTGACCGGTTGTTCGCAGAAACCTTGAAGCGGCTTAGAATCAAGTCTGGCAAGTCCCGCTACAAATTGGCCCAGTACAGTGAGTTGAGTGAGCCCTACATACTCCGATTGGAATCCGGGGAGCGCGCCAACCCCAGCCGGGACGTGGTGGTGAGGCTGGGCATGGCGCTGGCACACGGCGTCTCGTCCATCGAGATCTGGGATATGGATGCCCTACTCCTCTCCGCCGATTACGCACCTCTGCGCCGCCGGGGAGATGGCGGTGGTGCCACTTCCGGTGCCGAGGGTCCACAGGATGCTTCTTCACGGGACTGACAGGTTGATGCCAACTCGATCCCTTCATCGGCGCCTTCTCCCGGTGTTCGGGTAGATGCGAATTTTCTTGGCGCCTTGGGTATCGCCGTTGAATGCGTGACTGAACTGCCGGTCTCCCGCCACCTCGAGGTGGTCCAACGGAGAGAATCCCTGGCTCCTGATAGCGGCGGTTTGAGCGGCGATGTGAAGGTAGTGCTCCACCATGGTCAATGTGGTATGGCCCAGGTTCTGCTTCAAAAGGAAGACGTCCCCTCCGTTCAAGAGGAACATGGTGGCGTAAGTGTGGCGGAGAAGATGGGGATGGAGCCTGTCCACTCCCGAAGACTTGGACAGGCGTTTTATCAGAGACTTGAGAGAGTCCGCCGTCAACGGGTATCCGTCGATGCTCAGGAAGAAGGTTTCCACCTTCGAGTGGGCTGGATCACCTCTATAACGTTGCCGGTACTGGAACAGGGCCTTCCGGCAGGCGGTACCGAAGGACACCACTCGCTCCTTGGACCCCTTTCCCATGGCCTTGACGTACTGTCCCTCAAGGTGAACGTCCCTGTCCTTGAGACCGGCCACTTCCGATATCCGGAGCCCCGTATCCAGCATGATGGTTACCAGGGCCGTATTCCGGGCTCCCAGAGCCGTCTTGGGGTTGATGGTCCTCATGATTTGGTCGATCTCCTCCCGGTTGAGGGGTTCGATCACCAGGTCGGCGGTCTTGGGCTGCTTGAGGTTCTGGAGGACGTGCTCATCGGTGTATCCCTGCCGGTGCAGCCATCCGAAGAAGGACCGGAGGGCGTTGACCCTGTTGTACATGGTATGGGTGGACATGGTCTTGGCCTTGGTGCCCGGTTTTTCCTGGAGGAAGAGGATGAACCTACGGATCATCATCTCGTCGGCGTGATCCAATGTGGTGGGAGTATCACGGCTTTCCAGCCAATGGCAGAGCTGCCCCAAGACCAAGTTGTACCACTCCACGGTGCGGGGGGATTTCCCCTCGGTCCGGTTGTGGATCTCGAAGTGCTCCATGAGCTCGGGTAGGTCGATGATTTTTCTATGCATAAGACCGCTTTGCCGCCTTTCGGTTGCTACCACCATGATGCTTACTTGCCTCCAAATTGGGAATTGTCTCGTGGGCAAGCATTTGGCGGACGGGCCGGAAACGTTTTTTATGCAGGGGGTCGGATAGGGTCTTTTTTGGTCCTTTTTGGCAACGGCCAAAAGAAAAAGCCACCCCAGTGGGTGGTCTTCAGGCACGAATTAAGCTGATTTCAGGGTTTTGGTCGGGGCGGCCCGATTCGAACGGGCGGCCCCCTGCACCCCATGCAGGTGCGCTACCTGGCTGCGCTACGCCCCGACTGCTCCAAGAATATCATACCCGGTATGCTGCTTCAACTTCGGCCAGCCGGCCCCGGTACTTGATAGCAGCGCGAACCGTCGGCATAATGCTGGTAGGTAGGATGACTAGTCTGGACCCGCGAACCCCGTTGGGAGGATTTTCATGGCCGGACCGCTGGACGGCATAAAGATCGCCGACTTTACTGAGATTATCGCCGGCCCGCTGGCAGGTAGGCTGCTGGCGGAAATGGGGGCCGACGTTATCAAGATTGAGCCGCCTTGGGGGGAGCCGTGGCGCCTCAATCAGCGGTTTACGCCCACCGAAAGCCGGGGGTTCATGGTCTATAACCGGGGAAAACGGAGTCTGCCCCTGGATCTGACCAAGCCCGAGTCTCAAGAGATCCTGGGCCGATTGATACCCCAGGTCGATGTCGTCCTGGCCAATTTCAGGCCCGACGTGGCCGCCAAGCTGGGTGTGGACTACCCCACCCTGGACAAGCTCAACCCGCGCCTGATCTACTGCGAAGTCACCGCCCACGGACGGGCCGGTCCTGAAGCTGACCGTCCCGGTTACGACATGATTTTGCAGGCGATGTCGGGGCTGATGGCCTGCGAAACTAAGTTGGACAACGGCGTGCCCCAGCAGATCTGGTCTACTCCC
>Ga0208113_1001170_pt1 | contig 12718 bp, 9 predicted proteins | sample Knorr_S7_td_NADW_FD_185598 | JGI IMG/M metagenome (GOLD analysis project Ga0208113, IMG submission 185598) | Marine microbial communities from Southern Atlantic Ocean transect - Knorr_S7_td_NADW_ad_2505m_LV_A (SPAdes) (version 2) | ecosystem: Environmental > Aquatic > Marine > Oceanic | place...
TGGTCATCGATGGAGGAGCAGAACAAGCTCTTATGAAAAATAAAAAGAGTTTATTAGCCAAAGGTGTAACACGCGTTGAAGGACAATTTGAAAACAAGGACCTTGTTGAAATATGCAATCAGGAAGGTGTACGGCTCGGAGTTGGAAGAGCCGATTGTTCTGCCAAAGAATTGCGTCATCAAATAAAAGAACAAAACCCGGCAAAGACCGGTGGGAAAGACCCCCAGAGTAAACCGGTTATTCACAGAAATCACCTCTTTTTGGAGTAATTTATGACAGTCAGCCAACCTGCTTTTAATGCTAGCAACAGCATAATCGTTCGTCTCAATATTGATAATAAGATTGGGATGTTAGCCAGTGTGACTCAAACCATTTCTGAGATGGGTGGAGTAGTAGGAGCGATTGACCTCGTGCAGCCTGAAGCCGGGGTTTTAGTTCGTGACATCAGTATTTTTACTCATGATCCTGATCACAGCGATCAAATAGTAACGGCAATCAGGAACCTTCCGGGAGTTGAATTTATCAACTTTTCTGACCGCACATTTTTGGTCCATTTGGGTGGAAAAATCAGTATCCGAAACCGTATTCCCGTCAAAACCCGTGATGACCTTTCCATGGCCTATACTCCGGGAGTGGCTCGAATTTGTATGGATATCTACGAAGATCCTGAAGATGCATACAAACTGACCATCAAAGGCAACACAGTCGCAGTGATTTCCGATGGTACTGCAGTATTAGGACTTGGCGACATTGGCCCTAAAGCCGCCATGCCGGTTATGGAAGGCAAAGCCATGCTTTTTAAAGAATTCGCCAACATAGACGCATGGCCGATTTGCCTAGACACCACAGATACCGAAGAAATTATACGGACTGTTAAGGCCATTGCTCCTGGCTTTGGTGCCATAAATTTAGAAGACATTTCAGCGCCACGCTGCTTTGAAATTGAACGCAGACTCCGGGAAGAGCTGGATATTCCGGTTTTTCATGATGATCAACATGGAACTGCCGTTGTCACGACTGCCGCTTTAATCAATGCTCTAAAGTTCGTTGATAAAAAAGTTGAAGACATAAAGGTAGTTGTTTCCGGTGCAGGTGCAGCTGGAACCGCATGTTCCAAGATGATTCTACAACTTGGTGTAAAAAACTTGATTGGCTGTGACAGCAAAGGTGCAATACATCCTAAACGAAACGATCTCAATTCCAGTAAACGCTGGTTTGCTGACAGTACAAATCCAAATCAGGACTCTGGAACTCTCAAAGATGTAATTGCAGGAGCAGATGTCTTTGTGGGGGTTTCCGCTCCCAATGTGATCAATCAGGAAGATGTAAAATGCATGGCCAAAGATCCAATTGTTTTTGCAATGTCAAATCCTGACCCTGAAATCAGTCCAGATGAAGCCTTACCTGTAGTGGCCGTGATGGCAACCGGACGCAGTGATTATCCAAATCAAATCAATAATGTCCTCTGTTTTCCGGGAATATTCCGTGGAGCTCTTGATTGTCAGGCCAGTACGATAAATGAAGAAATGAAATTGGCCACTGCACACGCCATCGCCGGTACTGTAAAAGAATCACACCTCTGTGCAGACTATATTATTCCGAGTGTATTTGACTCATCGGTTGCACCTAAAATTGCTAAAGCTGTACGGGAAGCCGCTATAAAAACTGGGGTCGCAAGAAGGAAGAAAAGTTCACAGCAGAGATTCAGCTAAGGTTTACGGGAATCTAAACTAATAATCACATCCGGCCTGACCTAAATTTCCATGTTTTCCAGGCCTTTAAAACAGCAAATTAAAGAGATCAAATGAGAAGCGTATATTTTCAGCAACCTCTGGAACATCAAATTGAAGTTGAGGGAGAGTCATGGAATCAGGGAGAAGTTGTAAAAGGTCAACTTCGAATCAGGAACATGAGCAGCAAAACTGTTGCTGTAAAAACTTCCCAAATTATTCTTGCACATGGTTTAAAAAAAGCTTTCAAAGAAGGTACGGGGGGTCCCTGGGAAGTTCTCGAAAAACAAGTAGCAGCTCAGGATATTGCACTGCAGGCCGGCTCTGAACTAACTTTCGGCTGGAATTTCAATTTATCTACAGACTGCCAGATAACTGACAAACAGGGTGGATTATATCTGCTTTTTGGCGGTGATGAAGCACTAACTGAAGGTGGACGGCTTAATTTACAGATTAACCTGCATCCAATCCTGCAAAATTATTTGCAAACTTTCACGACTCAATTTCGTTTTTTGGAAAAATATCAGAAACGAAAATCAGAATGGACTGAGGTCAAGCTCATTCCTCCAGATTCACGGGAATATCCCAACATGGACTACGTGCTCTGTTTCCTCCGGATTCATGACGAACAACTGGAGGCTCATTATCGATTCAAAATGAGTGGACTCGGACGTACTGGAGAAAAGATGACCGTCACAAAAAAGAATCGTGAGCTTGAGCAGAGCATACCTCCGGAAAAATATCTTCAGCCCGGAGGTTTCCCTAACCGTGCCTGCTTTCGTGAAAATATTGATCAAGCTCTCAATATAGCCAGACCGGAAGTAATTTTTTGATCAGGTTTGCCGCTTTCAATTCATCTCCATTATCACTCCGGACAAAGCGCAGAAAAGACCTGGAGTCCATGAATACAGTTTAAAATCCTGTGCTCAATCTGATCGTGAATCTGAATCCCAAATCAAGTCCGGAATGACAAAATAAATACTTTTTCAGTAAACCCTAATTATTGCCGATGGATTAGCGAATATAGGGCTGATCCAGTTCAAACTCCAAATCACCGGTTCCCAAAGAAATCAGACCTTGTGAACGACCTATTATTTCTCCAGGAACAGATTGAAACGGCTGACTGTTTTTATCAGTAAGAATTCTGAGAGAATACTTTCCACTGAGTTGTTGACCTCCCATAGCATTAGTTTGGCCAATACTGAAATTTTGTGGTGGCCTGAAACTCGGGAGCATTTTGATGGCAACAGGACGGCCTTGTTGTGGATCAAAGAGCATGATCACCAATCTATCTTCTAAACCTAGTTGACTCTGCAATTCAGGAGCAACGGTGATTGTGCCCCGGATACTCGTATCTGGAGAATCTGTCTCGACAGCCAAAAGTTCCGCAGGAAAAACCTGAAAAGGGTGGTCCACAGAATATTTTACTCCCTCAGTTCCTAAAGGTAACGGCTGAGATAGAGGCCCAATGACTTCTCCAGCTGTAGGAAGATTTGGGTCCCCATTTTTGTCGGTGAGTACAAGCAGGCGATAAGAGCCGCTGAGCGGTTGACTTGCGTCATCCTGTCCGATACTAAATGTTGAAGGCGGTAAAAAAGGGTTGAGAATTTTCGAAGCAACCAATTCAAATGTTTCCGGATCAAAGAGCAAAACATGAGCATTGTCAGTTTTGACAATTCCTCTTGCTCCCGGACCGGAAAGGATCACACCGCTGATGCTGTACTGTAATTGAGCAGTGCCGCGGCTTACTTCTTTCCAGAGAGCATAAACAGTTAGGCCCACAAAACCAACGAAGGCAGTCAAAAATATAAGTTTGTTTTTGCTCACAATATTTAGTTTTAACGATTGTTATACCAGCACTTCTGCCTGAGGTGTCGTTGGGAGACTTGTGGTTCCCATCAAATATTTATCGATACAACGTGCAGCCTCACGCCCTTCCCAAATGGCCCAAACTACAAGCGAGGCACCACGATTTGCATCACCTGCTACGAACACACCGTCTTTACTGGTCATAAAATTTTCATCTGAAAAAATATCATACATCGGCTGCGCGTTTTTCAGCAATTTTTTAACTTGCTCAGATGTAAAAGGTTTTTCTCCTACACGAACATTCAACTCAACTCCCAGTCCTTCCAGTAATCCATCCAATTCTGGCCCCAAAAATCCCAATGCCAGAAAAACCAAATCAGTGGACACGCTAAACTCTGACCCCGGAACACGCTGCATCGTCATTCGACCAGGCGCAGAGTTTCCCTTTGCTTCCCATTTCCATTCTACACAAACCGCCTGCAAAGCTTTAACCCGGCCTGAGTCGTCGCTGATTATCTTTTCCGTCAAAATATTGGCTCTACAATCCGGATTCGCTTCTTTATGCACTGGAGTAGGACGCGGCACCATATCAACCAGTTCAAACTGATGAATGTTAGGATCTGCACCTTGCCGATTTAGGTTACCCAAACAATCAGCTGCTGTAAATCCGCCGCCGAGAATTACTGCTTTTTTGTTTCCGGATTCGATTTTTTGCTCTTCCGGAATGGAATCCCCGGCGACTTCACGATTGCGCTGCGGAAGATAGTGCATTGCATAATGGACTCCTTCTAAGTCACTGCCTTCGACCATCAACTTTCGCGCATTTTGCGCACCGGTTGCCAACAGGATAGCATCAAAACTGTTCCGCAGTTCTTTGACTGAATAATCCACGCCTACATGGACTCCTGTCCGGAACTTGATCCCCTCTGCACGGAGTTGTTCAACGCGTCGGGTAACCACTTTTTTGTCCAACTTGAAATCCGGAATACCGTAAACCAGTAATCCACCTATTCTATTGTCTTTTTCAAAAACAGTCACATCATGTCCTGCACGCCGCAACTGCTGTGCCGCTGCCAGTCCGGCAGGACCGGAACCCACTACCGCAATGCACTTACCGGTAAGTTTTTCAGGCAGTTGAGGTTGTATCCAGCCCTCTTCCCAACCTCGCTCAGCGATGTGCTTTTCAATTTCTTCAATTGTGACAACATTCACTTTTTGCTGTTTTTCTGCTGCATCCAAAGTGTAATGTTCATTCAAAACACAAGTGTCCTCGCATGGTGCAGGGCAAATACGGCCGGTAAACTCCGGGAAATTATTGGTGCTGTGTAATGCAGCCAGAGCTTCTTTCCAGTGTCCACGATAAACAAGATCATTCCAGTCGGGAATCATGTTGCCCAGGGGACAGCCCATGTGACAAAACGGTACACCGCAATCCATGCAGCGGGAGGCCTGACGCTGCAAATTTTCTTCAGACAAAAAAGTGTAATATTCCTGAAAATCACGCACTCTTTCATCCACTGGACGCAGCGGCGGGCTCTCTTTATCAAATTCTAAGAAACCTGTATCTTTTCCCATTTGTTAATACTGCTGCTATTTAATCGAGGATTTATTTTTCATTTTTTCCAATACCGCCCGGTATTCTATCGGCATTACTTTTACAAACTGACTTAATGTTTTTTCCCAGTTTTCCAATAAACTTGCCGCACGGTAACTTTTTGTATAGTCTTGATGTCGCTCAATCCATTTCCGGAGCCATTTTTGTTCCTGCAGTTCACTCACAATTTCCAATTCAACCATTTCAGTGTTGCAGCGTGAATGGAATGATTGGTTCTCTACCAAAACATAAGCAATCCCACCACTCATTCCTGCGGCAAAATTCTTTCCGGTTTCTCCAAGCACAATTACCCTTCCACCTGTCATGTACTCACAACCATGGTCGCCAACACCCTCAACCACTGCCATTACACCACTGTTACGGACAGCAAAGCGTTCACCTGCAATACCGCAGAAAAAAACTTCTCCGCCAGTTGCTCCATACAGTACAGTATTGCCTATTAAAATATTTTCAGCTGCACTGTATGTAGATTTTTTGGGAGGATAAACAACCAGCCGGCCGCCGCTCAAACCTTTTCCCGTGTAATCATTGGCATCACCCTCAAGCTCAAGAGTAACACCATGAGCCAGGAATGCTCCAAAACTTTGCCCTGCAGAACCCTCAAATTTGCAGTGAATTGTGTTATCCGGCAAACCTTCTGCACCGTATTTTTTGGCTATATGACCACTTAACATAGTACCGACTGAGCGGTTCACATTGTTGATCGGTAACACAAACTTAACTGCCTTTTTGTGTTCCAGCGCATCTTTAGATTCTGCAATCAGCTTAAGATCAATTTGTTTGTCCAGTCCGTGATCTTGTTTCTGAGTACAGTAAGGAGTGTCCTTTTCTCCCACAGGAATCTGATGCAGGATTGCTGATAAATCAACTTTTCCAGCTTTCCAATGGTTTACGTTCGTGCGCTGCTTCAACATATCTGTTCGTCCTATCATTTCATCAACTTTGCGAAAACCCAGTTTAGCCATGATATTCCGTAGTTCTTCTGCTACAAAAAAGAAATAGTTGATGACATGTTCCGGCTTGCCAACAAACTTTTTACGTAATTCAGGATTTTGTGTGGCAATACCGACCGGACACGTATTGAGGTGACATTTACGCATCATAATGCAGCCGATAGCAATCAATGGAACAGTCGCAAAACCAAATTCTTCTGCACCTAACAAAGCCGCTACCGCTACATCCCTTCCGGTTTTAAGTTGACCGTCGGTCTGTAAACGTACCCGACCGCGCAATTGATTCAACATTAATGTCTGCTGTGCTTCAGAAAGCCCAAGTTCCCACGGCACTCCCGCATGTTTTATCGAGGTCAAAGGTGACGCACCAGTCCCGCCGTCGTGACCAGCGATTGTGATGACATCAGCATGAGCTTTTGCTACTCCCGCAGCAATGGTACCAACTCCTGCTTCTGCCACCAGCTTAACGTTGATTTTTGCTTGTGGATTAGCATTTTTCAGATCAAAAATTAACTGAGCCAGATCTTCGATAGAATAAATATCGTGGTGCGGAGGCGGTGAAATCAAGGTCACTCCGGGAGTGGAATTGCGAATTTTTGCAATTTCCTCACTGACTTTATTCCCAGGTAGTTGACCGCCTTCTCCCGGCTTGGCACCCTGAGCGACTTTAATTTGGATTTCTGTACAGTTGACCAGATAATGGATTGTAACTCCAAAACGTCCTGAAGCAACTTGTTTAATAGTACTGTTTGGGAAATCTCCGTTTGTTCGTTTTTCAAAACGTGCAGAATCTTCACCGCCTTCTCCACTGTTGCTTTTTCCACCGATGCGATTCATGGCAATCGCCATAGTTTCGTGTGATTCAGAGCTGATCGATCCAAGTGACATCGCTCCAGTCACAAATCGCTTTACAATTTCCGCAGCAGGTTCAACTTCATCAAGCGAAATTGGAGTTCCTTCTGCAAACTCAAACAAGCTTCTCGGTGTAGAAAAACGCTGTTTCTGTTCATTGACGAGACGTGAGAATTCATTATAAGCGTCCTGACTGTTTTTGCGGACAGCTCTCTGTAGAGTGTTTGTCATGACCGGATTAATTTGATGAAATTCTCCGTTTCTGCGCCAATGATATAATCCTCCTCCAGACAATATTTCTCTAGTTTCCGGAGTTTTTTCCAAAGCCGTTTCATGCCTCAATAAGCTTTCCTGGGCAATTTCTCTTATACCAACACCGCTTATTCTGGATGGAGTTCCTGTAAAATAATCCCGTATCAGTTCTTCATCCAGTCCAATCGCCTCAAAAATTTGAGCGCCACGATAGCTTTGTATGGTAGAAATTCCCATCTTCGAGAAAACTTTATACATTCCTTTACGAATGGCCTTACAATAATTCTGATTAGCTTTTTCCAGCGTTAATTCCTCAGGCAACTCCTTTTGCTGAATCATTTGTTCTATAGTTTCAATAGCCAGATACGGATTGATAGCACCTGCACCATAACTTACAAGTAAGCAAAAATGTGTAATTTCCCTCGCTTCTCCGGTTTCCACAATTATACCCGTTTTGTAGCGTACCCTTTTGAGAGTCAGGTAATGGTGAACTGCCCCTACTGCTAATAAGGCAGGAATTGGGACTTGATCCTTAGCTGTACCGCGATCACTCAAAACCACAAAAGTTGTACCGGAATTCACTGCACTTTCTGCTTCTTCACAAAGTTCTTTAAGCGCTCTGGAAAACCCTTCAACACCTGAAGCTGCATCAAAAAGCATACTTAAAGTTTTCGATCTGAAGTCCTGTTTATCGAGTGCTTTAATTTGTGCAAGCTCTTCATTGCTCAGTATTGGATGAAAGAGTTTCAACATCTTTGCGTGATTTGCTCCGGGATCAAGAATATTTCTTTCAGACCCCAACCTGCTTGTCAGTGACATCACCAATTCTTCCCGGATTGCATCAACGGGAGGATTACTAACTTGTGCAAAAATTTGCTTGAAGTAATCATAAAGCAGCCGCGGCTTGTCTGAGAGCACGGCTAACGGCGTATCGTCCCCCATTGAACCTGAAGCTTCAACACCGTTTGTAAACATTGGAGTTAATAATAAATTTATATCTTCGGTGGTATAAGCAAAAATTTTCTGCCTTAATAAAAGTGATTCAAAATCCGTTTCCGGTACCTGATCCGGTTTTGGCAAATCAGACAATTCAAGCATATTCTCTTTCAGCCACTGTGAATAAGGTTGAGCGTCACAAATATTAGCTTTCAATTCAGTATCATCAATAATCCTTCCCTCTTTGGTATCAACAAGAAACATCTTGCCCGGCTGTAAACGCCCTTTAAATTTGATATTTTCCGGAGGAATCTCGACGGCTCCTACTTCAGAGCCCATAATGACCAGATCATCTTTTGTCACTACATATCGCGACGGACGCAATCCGTTACGATCCAGTGTCGCTCCAATTTGAACACCATTTGTAAAAGTGAGAGATGCCGGACCATCCCAGGGCTCCATTAAATGTTCATGGTATTCATAAAATGCCTGTTTTTCAGGAGTCATTTCCGGGTTTTGCTCCCATGCTTCCGGCACCATCATCATCATTGCATGTGGGAGAGAATAGCCGGATTGAATCAAGAATTCGAAAACATTGTCCATGCAGGCGGAATCACTGCCTCTTGGAATAATGATGGGCTGCAGTTCGCTGATATCCTCATACAATGGTGACTTTAAAGTCGCACGCCTGCCCAGCATCCAGTTTATATTACCGCGCAGTGTGTTTATTTCTCCATTGTGAGCCAAATTTCTGAAAGGCTGAGCCAAATCCCAGCGCGGAAAGGTGTTAGTCGGGAAACGGGTGTGTACCAACGCCAAAGCACTCCTCAAGCGTTTATCAGATAAATCAATGAAAAATTTCCCCATCTGATGTGGAATCAGCATCCCTTTATAAATTATGGTACGTGAGGACATGCTGATAATCATAAAACCTTCAACATCCTGCAGTGATGAACGTATGGCTTTACGCGTTACATACAATTTATTTTCAAAGCGGTCCTGATTATAATTTTCAAACCTGCGATGCCCCATGAACAATTGGCGCATAGCTGGCATTGTGGCAAGAGCCTGTTTTCCAATGTATCCTCTGTCAATCGGAACATCACGCCACCCCAGCAAATCCATCCCTTTTTCAACAATGTGACTTTCAATCACTTCGCCACAATGTCTTCTGGCATAAGGATCTTGAGGAAGAAAAATGGAGGCAATCCCATACTCTCCGGATTCAGGCAAATGGAACCCGGAACTTTGGCATTCTTCAACAAAAAACTGGTGGGGAATTTGAATCAAAATTCCAGAACCATCTCCTGTATCTGGATCTGCGCCAAGTGCTCCCCGGTGACTCAGATTGCAGAGTAAACTCAGTCCCTGCTCGACAATTTGGTGAGATTGCCGATTTTTTATCTGAACTACAAATCCCACACCACAATTGTCGTGCTCAAATTGAGGATCGTAAAGCCCTTGTTTTTCAGGATATTGATACATATAGGAAACTAAAATTATACTTTATAAAAAGCTCTGCACTAAACTTTATGAAGTTATGGTTTTATTCTTTTGGTTTATTCAACCAACTATTAAAACAAGTCAAAATATATCATGAGTAGGCAAAGCTTTTCGCTCATGAATGATCCTTTATTGACACTATAACATATAGAGAAGAACAGAAATTCTGAACAAAATCAAGTTTTCTGCTAACCAGGAAAATTGAGTTTTATGGAAAAGACTGAAAAACAGAACAGCTGATCAGTGTTGTAACTCGGGTGTTTTGATCCGGTTGATAATTTGCTGCTGGGCAATCGAAAGGATATTGCTCGTTACCCAATACAAAGTCAATCCGGATGGGAAAGTGAAGGTAAAAATAGTAAAAATGAAGGGCAGCATTTGCATGATTTTCGCCTGTGTGGGGTCCATCATTGCGGTTTGTGGGGTCAATTTTTGTTGAATGAACATAGATGCCCCCATCAGCAAGGGCGTAATCCCCAATCCGTCCGGTTGCGACAAGTCACTAATCCAAAAGATGAAAGGTGCATGTCGCAATTCAACGGCACTTGAAAGTGAGCTATAAAGCGCAAAAAACACGGGGATCTGGAGCAGCATCGGTAAACAACCACCAAGCGGATTGACTTTATTTTTACGATACAGCTCCATCATTTCCTTGTTCAGCTTTTCTTTGTTTTTTTTATACTTTTCCTGTAGTTTCTTCATCCTCGGAGTTAACTGCTGCATACGCTTCATACTTTTCATGCCCTTGAAAGTCAGAGGAAACAAAACTACACGAACTATAATCGTCAGAATAATAATAGCAACACCGTAGTTTCCAACATAACCGTAAATCAAGCGTAGTAAATCCAACAGTGGTGCTGCCAGAATTTCCAGAGTCATGTCGTGAGACATTTCCAGATTGTGCCCAAATTTCAGCAATTCTTGATCTTCTTTTGGGCCATAAAACATTCTAAAATCTGACTCAACGAGAAGATTTGGCTGTAAATTTGTCTTCGGTAGAGCTACACCAAAATATGGAGACAATTTTCTCTCTCCCAACTGATTAGCTTGTGGTTCAGAAATGTATGATCCTGCTCTAAAAAAACCGTTCTTTACCGGAGTCATTGGAACTGCCGCACCAATAAAATATTGATCCTCAACACCTAACCATTTCATTTGCGTTACGGGCAGTTCATTTTCTATGTTTTCAGTGCTTTCAGTCTGCAGACTCTCATCGAAAAAAAAGACTGGACCTTCATGAGAAACTTGTTGCATTCCGCCGCCATTGTCTGCAAGCCGCTGTTCTCCAAAAAAATAAAGCACTTCCAAAGGACGAACATCATTGGAGCGATTGATCAACTGAATACGATAATTTAAAAGATAACTATCAGGATTTGCTTCGAAGATTTTAACCATCTGGAGCCCGTTCACTATGGGTGAGGTTAAAGTGAGTGTAGTATTCAGGCGTCCTTCTTCCAGCACAACATGATCTTGACTTGCAGAAAATACAGTATTGCGAAACATTTCAGTGGTTTTTGCATCTCCCTTAAACTCTTGAGCAAAAGCGGGTACTCCTTCCAAATGATTCCCGAACATTTGTACACGGTTGTCCACTGTTACTTCATCAAGATAATCTGGACCAATGAAGCTGGTAAGAAATGGGAACCAGGTACTCAAAGTAAGCCTGGGCTTTGTATGTTTATAATGTTTTAACTGCAGACTTTTTCCAATTCCACCTTTAGTGTCTAAAACCAACCTGTAATTCTCTGTTTCTATGGTTACTTCCTTTGATGGTAAACTACTGTCAACCTCCTTAATTGATGACGAAGGTACAGTTGAAGAAATGGTAGAATCTTCAACATTAAGTTCAGCAGATTCTTGTCTCACCGAATTTTTGGTCCTGTCTGTATATTCCTGATCTACGGTATTTACAATCTCTCGAGGAGGCGGATCCGGCGGAGGGAACATGGCATACCATCCAACCATAATTGCACCTGAGAGTACTACTGCCAGTAAAGTGTTTTTATCCATAAATTTTAAGCTTGTGTAAGTTTCTTTCAGAAATTACCGCATTATCAGCTGGTTCTGGGCCAGATTTTCCTGGAACCGGATCAACACCTCCGGGATGCAGCGGATTACATTTCAAGATCCGCCATAAACTCAGATAGGTACCTCTCATCAAACCCAGAGTTTGATAAGATTCCAGAGCATATGCCGAACAAGTGGGATAAAACCGGCAGGAAGCAGGCAAAAAAGGAGATACACAAGATCTATAAACCTTGATTAAGCTCAGGATGAAACGAAGAAAAATATTACTGTTTTCGTTATTCGGTGATTTCTTGCAACAATTCTCAAAACTTGGTGCTACCCGACTTTGTATTGCGTTAGCAGGCTCACTCACTTGATTCCTTGTTTAAGTTTTTGAAAAACTGTCTGACCAGACACAAGACATAAGATGAGTCCATGGGACTCTTGGGCGGGCTCGTTATAAAAAAACAAATGTCGTATGCGCAATTCAACCGTAACCGTTCCTTACGAATCGCCTCTCTCAACAAACGTTTGATACGATTTCGGCAAGGTGCACTCCCGACCTTCTTTTTAACGGAGACTGCAAAACGGCTGCATTCAGCTTCTGCTATTTTATATTTAACACCAATCGGCCCCAAAGACTGATAGATCCCCTGCACAAACACCTCCCGAATAGTTTGACTATGGTGTAGCCTGATCGTCTTCGGGTAAGTTTCCTTTATGCTCATGCACTGAGACGTTTTCTGCCTTTAGCGCGTCTACGCTTGATTACTCTTCGACCTCCAGGAGTCGCCATGCGAGCCCTGAAACCGTGCTTTTTTTTGCGTCGCCGATTGTTTGGCTGGAAAGTGCGTTTCATTGTTAAATGTCTTCAAATTAAAAAACTTTCTAAAAAAACTAATCGTTCAGTAGACCCTGTTTGTGTTAATAATACAAGCTTTAATGATTTATTGTATTAATTTGGCTCACAAGAACTACATAACTAAAGCTTAGTTTGGCAATTTTTTGAGGCAGATTATCAGAGTGAAATTGAATTCTAAATTAGCGCCATCTTGGCAGTC
>Ga0208113_1001174_pt1 | contig 12696 bp, 11 predicted proteins | sample Knorr_S7_td_NADW_FD_185598 | JGI IMG/M metagenome (GOLD analysis project Ga0208113, IMG submission 185598) | Marine microbial communities from Southern Atlantic Ocean transect - Knorr_S7_td_NADW_ad_2505m_LV_A (SPAdes) (version 2) | ecosystem: Environmental > Aquatic > Marine > Oceanic | place...
AATCCTCTCTTTGTAAAATTCTCATCATAGCAATAGCTAAATCTAAGAATAATTGCCGGAGTTTTATAATTAGTGCTATAGTTTAAAATTAAATTTTCAGCGAGCATTTTAGTTATACCGTAAATGTTTACTGGTTTAGGCAAAGCATTTTCATTTACCCTGTTTTTTGTTTTTCCGTATATTTCACCAGTTGATATAAAAATAATTTTTGGTTTTAATTTTATTGACGACTTTAAGATATTTAGCGTTCCAAAAACATTAGTCAAAAATGCTTTCTTAGGATTTGTTTCACATGCTATATTTCCCGTTAGACCAGCAAGATGAATAATTATATCAGGCTTAAATTTGTTAATTATTAAATTCAATTTTCGAAAATTTGTTATATCACACTTAATATTCTTTACAAGTTTATTCCTATTTGATTTTCTGCTTATTGATACACAATCAAAACCATTAGAGAGTAATTTTGGAATAAGTGCTTGTCCTAAATCGCCTGAACCACCTATTACAATAATTTTTTTCCCTTTCATTTTTGTAGCATATAGTTTATCTATTGATTGTTTTCTCATAAACTTTCAAAGTTTCTTTAGACATTATTGTAGAATTACAGATACTATCAACCAGATGATATCCTGCATTTCCATAAGCTAAGCGTTTATTTTTATCCGTTAGTAATTCTGTTATAGCATTAGCTAATTCATTATGATTTTCTGGCTCAACTAGAATTCCATTAACATTGTGTGTTACGGTGTAAGGAATGCCATGTACGTTAGAGCTTATTACTGGTTTTTTGAACGCAAATCCCTCAAGAGGTGTTAATGGTGAAAGCTCCCACCTTGATGGTAAAACTAAGAATTCACTTTCATTATAAGCGGAAATAACTTCCTTTCTAGACGGGTTCTTTATGACTTTTATTTTATCTTGAAGATTATATTGACCTATCAACTGTAACATTTCTTCTTCATAACCAAAATCTACTCCCATAATTAGTAATTGTGTTTTTTTAAACTCCGCATTATTTTTGATTAAATTGATAGCGTTGATCAACACATCAATTCCCTTCACTTTGTTAAATCTACCAAGAAATAGTATGAACGAATCTATATTGTATTTTTTTTTAATATCAATTTTTTCTGTATTTAATATATCTAAATCAACACCGTTTCGAACTATTACTATTTTTGTTTCATCACAGAATTCAGAGAATATTTTCTTTTCATACTCATTTGCAGCAATTACGGCAGAAGCCTGATTTATGATAAATTTCAGAATAGGCGTCTGTAATTTATAAAGAACCGTACTTGCAAAATCTTTTTTTAAATCAGGATGCGTTGTCAATCCACCCTCATCTGAAATAACCAATGGAATTTTTTTTATTTTTGAAATAATGGCCCCAATTAATGATTGAAAGCTCCTAATTCCAATACTATGTATGACATCGTAATCATCATTTAACATTTGGAAAAACATACCTGGATTTACAAAGAATAGTTTTTTTGAAAACCACACATGGCTTCTTTTTATTTTAAAATTATCAATATATTCCTCTCTTGGTAGATTTTTGTTAAAGGTTGTTGCGTTATTTGCAAAATCAAGATCAGTAGTATAAATTGTAACCTTGTGTTTTTCTTTAACAGCTATTTTAGCGATGTGTACTGCCACAAACAGTATTCCTCCAAATTGAGTAGCAGGTAATGATGCGGGAGATATAATCGCGATTCTCATTTAATGTAAAGAAGAAAAAATTAAAGATATTTAGTGTTCACTCATCATTATTTTGTAAACTAGCAAAAATTTTCACGCCGGAATTTCTGATAAATTTACAAATCTGTTTTCTTTATTAGATAATCTATGCGCTTCCATGACTTTTGCCTGATTTAATAGATCTTCTTCAAAATTATAGGTGGCTGATTCTATGCCCATAATTTCATTACAAAACATATCAACCATGATCGAAAAATGATTTGTAGGACTAATCTTCAACACATCTTTTTGCCTACCAGACCAGTCATTTTTTTGATTAGAATGAACATTTATGGTAGTTGAGAAATCAGGTGGTACTGAATATGCACGTTCTAACTCAATAATTCCTTCCGAGCCCCATATTTGATAATTTGCTTGATAAAAATTTCCGTTTGCAAAAGATACAGAAGCAGCTTTTTGATCATCAAATACCATGTAAGAATGACCCCTAACATCAACTCCAGTTTCCGGATCAATGAATAAATTACACATGACTCCACGCGGTTCTTTTTCAAAAATTATTCTACTTGCACAAATAGGATAGCAGCCACAATCATTCAAGAATCCTCCGCCCAGTTTCAAATCATATCTAATATTGCCTTTTGGAAATGTGGGAAAACCAAAATTTCCGTTAAACAAAAATGATTTTCCTATGGAATGATCACTGATCAAATCTTTTACTTTTTTATGCTGTGGGTGGAACCTAAACATAAAACCTTCCAGTATTCTGACTTTGTTATCAATACAAGTATCAACCATTTTTTTTGCAGATTTAAAAGATACCGTGGATGATTTCTCACAAAGAACATGTTTACCTGCTTTTGCAGCCTTGATTGCCCATTCTTCGTGTGTACCAATTGGTGTAGATATGTAAACTACGTCTATGTCATTATCATCAAGAATATTTTCATATGATCCAAATTTAACACAATCAAATTTCTTTGCAAATTCTTTTGCTTTTGTTTCAGATCTACTACCAATCATTTCCACCTCTGCAAAACTTGATTTTTGTATTGCTGGAATAGTTGAGCGTTCAGAAATTGAAGAGCAGCCGATTATCCCAAACTTTAGTTTTTTATTCATTATATCAACTCGTAAGTTACAGATAAGAAATTATTCCTCTAACATGTGGACTAACGAAATTTTCAATTTTTAAAAGCTGTTTTATTTGAAATAATGTTACCCAGATAAAATAATCAGGAACATCAACCTCTTCATCAACTTCAACAATCATATTGTAATTTGATTTTAAATGAAATCTTCCACCATCTTCAGATTGCCATTTAGAATAAATTATTTTAGCTGTTTTTGGCCCATCAAAATATTCTGCAAATTTAGGTTTATGACCTCCATGAGCTTTCAACAAGTTGCTAGTGGTAGCTTGTAATGTTGGTGATAATTGTAGTTTACCAATATTGCCAGGTTCTGCCTTTGCTTGTAGTAGGTAATGTGGTATCCCATTGATTTTTTTCATTAACAAGCCAAGTATACCACCTGGATTTTTTCCAATCATAGGTTGTGTCCATCCTTTTTTTCCTACCTCACGATCAAATGTATTAGTTGCTCTCACACCAATTATTTCAAAAAAACCTCCAGTTTCATGTGCTATATTACCTGTTTTACTGTTAACACTCCATTTTTCTAATTCATTAATTCCAATTTCTTCAACAGTCATATCCGACTGTTCTCTTTTTTTTGTGAACCAATCAATAATATGATCTAGTTTGTACAACTGATTATCATCTTTAAGTGACCGAGTCATAGTTTCTATTCGCATCATACTATCAGGGTTTATTTCATAACCATGTTTTTCCAGAATTGATTTTATTTCATCAATTAACATAATGACGTTTTCTTTAATCGTTTAATTATATTTTCTATCAAAAACAACGATATCAATTAGATCAATTTCTCTAATTATAGATGCCTAACATTAATTACCATATTTTTTCATCAAAATTTATGAAATTGCTAGTTACTGGTGGTTTGGGTTTTATCGGCAGTAATTTTATTTTGAAAATATTAAACGAAAAGCAAAAAAACAGTGTAGTTAATGTGGATGCTGAGCTTTTTGGTTCAAATCACCAAAATCTGGAATCTGTAAAAAATCATGAAAATTACAGATTTGTCAAGGGCAATATAACGAATCGTCACTTAATGGAAGATTTGATTTCAGAGTGTGATGCCGTTGTGAATTTTGCAGCTGAATCATTCGTTGATAGGAGTATTGCTGATGCCAACCCATTTCTTGTTTCTAACATTAGGGGAACATTCACTATTCTTGATATAATTAAAGAGCAAAAAAAAAGACTAGTACAAATTTCTACTGATGAAGTATTTGGAAGTTTAGAATCAACAACTGCAAAAGAAAATTCGAGATTTAATCCATCAAGTCCATACGCTGCAACAAAAGCTGCTGCGGAACTACTGGTAAATTCTTACATTGTTACCTATGATTGTGATTGTGTAATTACAAGATGTACTAACAATTATGGTTCAAGACAGTTTCCTGAAAAACTAATACCAAAAACTCTGATCTTAGCTAGTCAAAACAAGAAAGTGCCAATTTATGGAGAGGGAAAAAATATTAGGGATTGGATTTTTGTGGATGATCACTGTGAAGCAGTCTATAAGGTATTATTGAGAGGAAAATCTGGAGAATCATACAACATTTCTGCAAATAACGAAGTAGATAATTTGACAATTGTAAAAAAAATTCTTGGGATATTAGATAAACCACAGGATTTGATTAAATCTGTGGAGGATAGGCCTGGTCATGATTTTAGATACAGCCTTGATTCCTCAAAGGTTAGAAGTCAACTAAATTGGTCTGAGAATACAAATTTTGATGACGGTTTGAAAAAAACAGTTGATTGGTATTTGTCAAACCCAGCATGGTGGCAAAATATCTCTCAAGATATTCTAAAATCAACGCCGTGGAAAAATTAGATTTAATTTAATGAAAAAATGAGCGATTCACATTGAAAGGAATAATTCTGCATGGAGGTCATGGTACAAGATTACGACCATTAACACATACTGGTCCAAAACAACTGTTACCTATTGCAAATAAGCCGATGTCACAATATTGTATAGAATCTCTTCGGGAAGCTGGGATTACAGACATAGTAATTATCATAGGAGGACTGGGAGCTAAAAAAGTTGAGGAGACTTATGGACAGGGAGAAAAACTAGATGTAAATCTGACATACATAATACAAGATTCTCCTAAAGGGATTGCACACGCAATCAATCTTTGTAAGGACTTTGTAGGCAAAGAAAAATTTGTTGTCTTTTTGGGAGACAATATTATTCAAAAATCTATTTCTAAATTTGCTGGCAGTTTTCAAAAATCAAGCTTTGACGCCTCTATTTTACTTTGTGAGGTTGACAATCCGTCAAGATTTGGAATTGCAGATGTAAAAAATGGAAAAATCATAAAGATTATGGAAAAACCTAAGGTTCCTCCAACTAATCTTGCAGTTACTGGAATTTATTTTCTGACTCAAAAAATTTTCAATATAATTGAACGGTTAAAACCATCCGGACGTAATGAGTTGGAAATTACCGATGCACTACAAATGCTGCTGGAGGAAAACCATAACATTAGTTATGAGATGATCACTGATTATTGGAAAGATACCGGTACTCCAGAAGATATAATTCATGCAAATAGCGAAATATTGAAAAATTTGCAGCCATACAATTTTGGTATAATAGAAAACGGTGCTTCCGTCACTGGAAAATTAATTGTCGGCGAAGGAACAATAATTAAAAATGATTGCAGAATAACAGGACCAGTCATACTAGGTAAAAATTGTGTAATTGAATCAAATACAATAATTGGTCCTAATACCAGCATAGGGGATAATTCAATATTGTCTGGGTGTGATGTTGAAAATTCTATAATCATGTCTCAATGTAAAATTGAATCTAAAACAAAAATTAGACGGAGCATTATCTCTGCAAAGTCCCAGATTAGTCAAAATAAAAGAAATGATAAGGAACAGATCTTTCTACTTGGGGAGGGTACAAAAATTACATTATAGATATGTATGAATTATATGAAAAAAAAGATAAAGAGATCCACAGAAAAGGATTATAACGAGTTTAGAAAAAATTTTGTTTTTTCATGTATAGATGTTATAATAATCAAAAATCATTCTGTACTTCTAACAAAAAGAACTCAAAACCCGCATAAAGGGAGCTGGCATCTTCCTGGAAATATAATACGTAAAAACGAAACAATGAGACAGGCTGTCAAACGTGCAGCCAAAAATGAATTAAATCTTAATGTAAAAATTAAAAAATATGTAGGAGTATACGAAAATCTAAACTCATTTAGACATGATGTTTCTCATGGATTTATTGTTTCACCAATATCTGGAAAGATTAAAACTGATTTTCAAAGCGAAGAACTAAAATTCTTTAAAAAAATTCCTAAAAATACTGTACCACATCATAAAAAAATGATAAAAGATGTTTTTAATAAATTCAAAAAAACTTAGAAATAACTAGATGAAAATTATTAATAAAATAATAGTCATAATTATAGCGGTTGTAGGTCTTTATGCTGCATTTCTCATCGCATCTGATATTGGAACTGTATATGATCAAATTATAAATTTTAAAATAGAATTTTTACTTGTTATAATTCCACTCGTGATAACTGGCTGGTTTGTATTATTCGCAAGATGGCATTTGTTATTAAAAAATTCTAAAATTTTTATACCAAAGAAAGATAGTTTGCTAATTTTTTTCTCTGGATTCGCACTAACCATTATTCCAGGAAAGGTTGGTGAATTAATTAAATCCCAATTATTAAAAACAAAATTTGAAGTCCCAAGAAGCAAGACAGTACCAATAGTAATGCTGGAGCAATTCTACACTCTAATTGGCTTGGTAATTATATCATTTTTTGGAATTTGGTTTTTTGAATTAGGTGCATATGTTATTGGATTTTTTACTGCATTGTTAATTTTTGCATTTATTTTAATTTCATCTAAAAAAGTTTTCAATAAGTTAATAACAATATTTGAAAAAAGAAAGTTCACCTCAAGATTTGTAGAACCATTATCATCATCTTATGATATAATTAAAAAGACAACAAGAGGACGGATTACTTTCTATGCTACCGCATTAACGGTCATTTTTTGGTTCATAGAAGCAGTAGTTGTATATCTCGTTTTGTTATCATTTGGAATTGAGAATATAGAGTTTCTTAAGGTTATACCTACTTATGCAACTTCATTAATGCTGGGATTCTTATCATTTCTTCCTATGGGTTTAGGTGTAGTTGAGGGCAGTTTGGCAAGTTTTTTTTCATTACAGGGCATAGAAGTTTCCTTATCGTTAACAATAGTAATAATTATTCGTATATTCACAAGGTGGTTCGGGGTAGCTATAGGCTTTTTGGCATTAAGATTAAGCGGTGGTCTTACATTCGACGAAGAGTCAGCCAAAACTTAACACTTGATTCTCATCATCACATAATTGATTCCTAAACCATATTAAGAACAAAAATTCCTTTAAAAAAATGAAGAAGGCTCTAGTAACTGGCGTAACTGGACAAGACGGAGCATATCTTACAAAAATACTTTTGGAAAAGGGTTACAAAGTTTATGGTACGTTTAGGAGAGTTTCCACGCCAAATTTTTGGAGATTACAAACTCTTAATGTATATTCAAAAATACACCTGATTCCCGCAGACTTGCTTGATATGGGTTCCCTATTGGAAGCTTTGAAAGTATCAGATCCTGACGAAGTATACAATCTAGCGGCATCTAGTTATGTTGGAACTTCATTTGAACAAGCTGTTGGAAACGCTGAGATTACTGGTCTAGCTGTCACAAAACTTTTGGAAGCGTTATTGCATCAAAATTCGAATATTAAGTTTTACCAGGCCTCAACTAGTGAGATGTATGGAAATAATAAATTTAAAACACAAAACGAAGAAACTCCATTTTCTCCAGCTAGTCCATATGCAATATCCAAGTTGTATGCACATTGGATAACTAACGTTTATCGAAAATCCTATGATATATTTGCAACCTGTGGTATACTGTTTAATCATGAATCTCCTTTACGTGGGATGGAGTTTGTTTCAAGAAAAATTACTAATGCAGCTGCCGAAATTTCACTCGGTTTGAAGAACAAATTAGTACTTGGAAACTTGCAGGCTCAAAGAGACTGGGGTTTTGCCCAAGAATACATGCAAGCTGTCCATAAGTCAATGCAACAGGAAAAGCCTGATAATTTTGTTATCTGTACGGGAGAATCTCATAAAGTTAGTGACTTTGCAAAGGAGGCATTTGATATTGTTGGTCTTAATTGGAAAAAATATGTTAAAACAGATAAAAAATTCTTTAGACCATTAGAACTTGATTATCTTCGTGGAGATGCTAAAAAAGCTGCAAAACAGCTCAAATGGAAGCCTAAAACAACTTTTAAAAAATTAGTAAAAATGATGGTAGACGAAGATGTAAAGCGATGGAAGAATTTCCTTGACGGCAAAGCGTTTCCATGGGATGCACCGTTATATCCTGATGAATCTAAACTGATCACAAGACTAAGTCACAGAAAAAATTAGATGACTGGTATTATTACTAATGACAAAAAAATACTGATGGTATGTTAGGTCCATCTATTACTGAATGTAGAGCATGTGGAGAATCTGATTTAATTCCAATTCTTTCTTTAGGAAACCAATATCCATCAAATTTTATTGATAAGGATTTCTCACCCAATGAAAAAGACAAAATTCCATTAGAACTTGTATTCTGCGGAAAAAAAGAATGTGGGCTTCTTCAATTAAAACATACGGCATCAAGGAAATCATTATACGAAGAATATTGGTTTCGGTCAGGTTTGAATGAGGCTATGAGAAAAGCATTGCAAGATATCACCGAAAATATAGAAAAAAGAATTACTCTTTCACAGAATGATATTGTATTAGACATAGGATGCAATGATGGAACATTATTACGCTCGTACAAGTCAAATGTTAGATTAGTAGGATTTGAACCGGCGTCAAATCTAATAAATGAAGCTAAACCTGGCACTGTTAAGATTATCAATGATTTTTTTCGATTTGATAAGTTTGCAAAACATTTCCCTAATGAAAAATGTAAGGTGATAACCTCTATAGCAATGTTTTATGATTTGGAGGATCCAAAGTCTTTTGTTAGAGATATTGTAAATTGTTTAGATCAATCAGGAATATGGGTAATACAAATGGCATATATCATACCAATGCTTGAACTGAATGCATTTGATAACATAGTACATGAGCATTTACAGTATTATTCGTTAAAATCACTAAAAAATCTCTTAGAAAATTATAGTTTAGAGATATTTGATGTTGAACTAAACGATGTTTACGGTGGAAGTTTTCGTGTATTTGTTAAGAGCAAGGCGAATGGTCAAATCCAAATCCAAAACTCGGTGGATGAATGGCTAGCAAAAGAGGAACAATTTGGATTATCAGAAAAACAAACTTATCTAGACTTTGCCAAGAGAGTAAACTCAGTTAAAGATGAACTATATGATTTTATAAATCAAGAAAGTTCTAATGGTAAAATAATTTATGTTTATGGTGCCTCTACAAAAGGTAATGCATTATTGCAATTTTGTAACCTAAATGACAAACTGATCAAGAAAGCGGCGGATAGAGATTCTATAAAACACGGCAAAAGAACAATCGGAAGTAACATACCAATAATTTCCGAAGAGCAAGCAAGACAAGAGAACCCTGATTATTTTCTTATACTGCCTTGGCATCTAGTAGAATTTTTTAAAGAGAGGGAAAAAGAATTTCTTAGTAATGGCGGAAAATTCATTGTTCCATTGCCAAAATTTAAGATAATATCTAATAATGAAACTAGTCACGACTGAACTTATTTTCTATATGTAAAGGATAAATTCAGGAAGTTGTTTTACGATAAATCATGAAGATAGAAAGAATTACTCCATCATGTAACTTAAACACTGTAAAAGATGGAAGAGGTGGGATTTTTACCTTTTATCCCAAAGATCCAATTGTTGAGATTAACTTCAATATAGTAAAAGCAGGCAAGATTCGTGGGAATCACCATCATCCAGAATTTGATGAATATTACGTATTAACTTCTGGAGAAGGCGTATTGGTTTGTAAGGATACTCCTGAATCCAAGGAAGAGTTCCTATATCTAGCTCGTGGACAGTGCACTAGAACACCAAAAGGGATTAGTCATGTTTTCTTAGCTATTTCCGACTGCACGTTAGTTGTATTACTGACAAAGAAATGGGATGACTGTGAAACACCAATTGTACATGAAGATATGGGAATGGGAAAAGGAGATCATGGAGATCCAAATTCACCCTATTACAAAGACAAATAATTCTTTTAACAAAAAAACTCTTGAAAATTTAACTATCGATTTTTTGTATTATAGGAGGCTGATTTTCGAAGGATTTTCAATAACTTGAAATAATCATTTATTATTGAAAAACTAAATTTACTTGATCCTTCCTGACGGTTTACACAGACAAACGGAACTTCCTTAACTTTTGCTCCCTTAGTTTTCACTAGAATTTCTAAAAGGATTTTGTATCCAATAGCCTCGAAAGATAAATTTTTAATTAAATCTTTTTTTAACGCAAAAAGACCAGTCATAGAATCTTTGACGTCCAATCCTAACCATAATCCAGCTAAACTATTTCCAATTTTACTAATTAATTTCCTGATAAGAGGCCATTCTACATATTTTCCACCTTCTACATATCTAGAACCAACTACAATGTCTAACTCATTATTTACCAACTCATCATACATAGTTGAGATCATTTGAGGTGGATGGGAAAAATCACTATCCATAACTAGAACAAATTTACCGTGAGCTAGATCAATTCCATCAATTACAGCAGAACTTAATCCCCGTTTACCTTTTCTTGTATGAACCCTAAATGAAACAATTCCTTTTGATTTTTGTATGTAGGAATCCACAATTTTGCTTGTTTCATCAGGGGAATCATCGTCTATTACAAGTACTTCCGTGTTTATTCTAGGTGGAACAGCCGTCGTAATAGCATCTAACATTTTTTCAATAGTTAATGATTCATTATACGTAGGAAGTATTATACTAAGATCATGATCATTATTATTTTTCTTTTCATCCATCATTAGAATTCATTAATTCAATCTCATAAAAACCAATTAACATATTTTATTAACAAAATCTGAGAATTGTAAAATACAATACTAGAATTATAATTAATTTTTACATAATTGGATTTCATTCTTAAACTCAATCTTTCTATCATCTTTAACTCCTACAAGGGTTATTTTTTGACAACCATCATTAAGATAACCTGACAAAAATGAAATAGTCCAACCTTGGTTAGTATTTTTGTCTATTGCCAATTTTTTAGAGATGTCACTTCGTGGGTAAAAATACTCATGTTTTAAGAAAGGCTCACCGTTTATAATTAAATAAATACTATCTAATTCTTTCTTGTTTTCATCAAGCGACCAACCATTTATTGTGGTAAGTGATTTTTCAATAATGAAAGGCTTATCTTCAAAAACCAGTGAATCATTTATCGTTTCAATTTCCGTAAAGCCTACATCTGATTGAGCTTTTACATGCAAGACAGTTTTGAAAAACTTAACATCCTGTTCATTTTCTGAATTAAAATTCTTATCATTGAAAAAACTCACATTATTCTCCAGAAGATAATTGAATATTTTATTACTACCATATGAGCTCAGAGGCTCTCCAGGTTTTATACAATTTGGATTATTTGAAAGCGAATAACAATTCATGATATAGAGTTTAGAGTCATAATAATGATCACCCCTTATCCACCCAGCATAGTAAGATGGAACTAATAATATTGATTGAGCAATTAACATAATTAGAAGAAAAATAACTAGAGCCTTGATACGGTTTTTTCGTATATCATTTTTCAAATTAAGAATTACTAATCCGATTAAAACTAAAAGACCAATTTGGAAGAATTGTGAAAACTCGATGTAATATGGTTCATTACCATCGTGTAAAGCTAAATGACCCCTTCCTAACTCAGCTATCACCGCAGATGAGATTCCGACTAACAGAAAATTGAACCATGGTTTTACTGAAGCAAGTTTTTTCAGTTTCATAAAATAGATAACACAAAAGACTGAGAAAAAAATTGAAATTATACCAACTAAATTCATAAGCAGATCATACTTCAAGCGAAAAGCAGCGGAAAGAAATACAGTGATAAAATCTAGACCTTTTAGAGAAATTGGAGATGATTTTCCTATACCACTTAATTCATTCTCTGGAAGTAGTTGATAAAATACAAATCCCATTACAATCATCGCTGTAATCCATATAACCAACCATTTTTTTCCTACCAGTTTTTTTTCTTCCGATTTGTAATTTATCAAACTGAAAATACCAGCAATCCAAATAACAATCCCAAAAATACTTGAAAAAGTAGCAATTATTCCAAGAATAATGCAGATAGAAAATATAGGAATAGTTATTGTTTTTTTGCTAAATAGAAATATTACCGAAATTACCGCAAGTTGTGGTAAAATCATTTGCCAGCCTGTCAAAGCATTTTCGGAACTGCTGATTAATGGACTAAAAATAAATGCAGAAATTGGTATTAGAAGCCATAAAAGTTTGTCATGTGTTTTTTTAACTAGTAAATATGTAAAAAATAAAACTCCCGCATATACTGGCCATTGAAGAAAATGCAAGTTGACAACGTCAAAAGAATTAAAATACAAATTTGGAAGCATAACTAAATACGGAAAGACGAGCAAATGCTGGTTAAAAGGAGTAAATAACTCATGTACCAGAGAAATTTCAGATGTCATAAAATTATACAGAATATTTATCGGAAGAAATTCCATAGAATATGGTACATTGATTTGGTGTGCCCAAATAAAGAAAATCCAGTGTAGGGCAAAAAAGGATA
>Ga0208113_1001175_pt1 | contig 12695 bp, 5 predicted proteins | sample Knorr_S7_td_NADW_FD_185598 | JGI IMG/M metagenome (GOLD analysis project Ga0208113, IMG submission 185598) | Marine microbial communities from Southern Atlantic Ocean transect - Knorr_S7_td_NADW_ad_2505m_LV_A (SPAdes) (version 2) | ecosystem: Environmental > Aquatic > Marine > Oceanic | place...
TCTTCTACGATGGCTACTGGATCCGTTATTACCCGCCCCCCATGGAAACCCTGTCGGCCAAACGCGACCTTCTTCTTGTTCTGACACGGCGGACGTTCCACCATACTGAAGCCGGTATCAATACACCTGGAAACAGAGTTGAGGCGGCCAGACAGGCCTACGAAAGTGAACGCAACCCCGAGCGGAAGCGTGTCAATGCGGCGATGCTTGCAGGCGGGCTGTTTAATCGGGCGACTGATCTTTTCACCAGTATTGTCGGCCTCGAGGACCGCGGCATTCATGTTGGGGCCGATAACCCGTTAATGACACAATGCAGTGATTGCTTTCAGGAAGCACTGGAACTGGGAAAACAGGTACGTCATTCAAGTGGGCATGAGGGGATAGATGAACTCTGGGGTGAACCGTTAAAAGTTTTCACCAAGTCGATCGCCGCATATTATGAAAGTCGATACGTCAAAATCGCACAGGTGATGAAAGCCATCGATAATATCGCCGAACACATGGTGTCCACCTTCAGGGCTATTCCTGGGTACGACAACGTCGAAGACGGAATTCTCGATTACGCACGGGCCGCACGCCAAGAAAGCGAAATCATGAAAAGCGATCCGGATTTCTTCTATAGCTGGCCGGAATTCGTCACTCTGGCAGCACGCGTAAAACAATACCAGCCATCTATCAATTCCGATAAAGCCAATCTTGGAGAGGTGTATAGTTGGGGCAAAAGACTGTTATCTGAAGGGGTTGATCTAATCTCCTATATGGCTGGTGTAAGAGTACCGATGCCAAAGAGTATTCTCCAATATCTGGACAGTTTGGATCAGTTTTCTGCCGCTTTGGCAAAACCACTTTCAGAACATTAGTTCAACAGACTTTACACCTTTGCGGACCAGACATCTTGGCAACGGGCTGCTGCTGCCATCAAAACCTGATCAAAAGCAGGCTCAACCCAGCAGCTGGCGCAGCACAAATTGCAGGATCCCGCCATGATTGAAATATTCCCATTCCTTGGGAGTATCGATTCTAACAATCACCGAAAATCGCTTTATTCCACCCTCCGAATCTGTCGCTGTTACACCGATTTCCCTCATACCAGACTCAAGATCATCCAGATCGTATAGTTCGTGCCCGGACAGTCCGAGAACTTCACTTCCCTCGCCTTCTTGAAACTGCAACGGAAGTACGCCCATACCGACCAGATTCGAACGATGAATTCTCTCGAAGCTTTCAACCAGAACAGCTTTCACACCTAACAATAAGGAGCCCTTGGCAGCCCAGTCCCGCGAAGACCCTGTGCCGTATTCTTTACCAGCAATTACCATCAGCGGCGTGCCTTCAGACCTATAGCGCATCGCTGCATCATAAATGGTCGCCTGCTCGCCACTTGGCTGATGGCAGGTCCATCCGCCTTCCGTACCGGGAGCCAGTTCATTGCGCAGGCGAATGTTGGCGAATGTGCCGCGTATCATCACCTCGTGATTTCCGCGACGCGATCCGTACGAATTAAAGTCGGCCTGGACTACATCGTGTGATCGAAGATAATCACCCGCCGGGCTGTCTGGACTGATTGCGCCGGCAGGGGAAATATGGTCGGTCGTGATACTGTCTCCAAGTTTGGCCAGAACACGGGCTCCGTGGACGCTCTGGATGCCAGGCACTTGCCGGGTCATGCCCTCGAAATACGGGGGATGCCGTACATAGGTTGACTCAGTGTCCCACTTAAACAGGCTTGAAGAATCAACCTTAATCCCTGACCAGCGGGCATCGCCAGTGAATACATCCGAATAACGCGCCTGAAATAGCTCTCGGGTCACGTTACTGCTGATGACCTGTTCTATTTCTGCCTGGCCAGGCCAGATATCGTGCAGATAAACGTCACGGCCATCGGCTGTGGTTCCGAGTGGATCTGTTTCAAAATCCACAGCCATAGTCCCTGCCAATGCATACGCGACTACCAAAGGTGGGGAGGCCAAAAAGTTCATTTTGACCTCAGCGTGTACTCTGCCTTCAAAGTTACGATTTCCCGAAAGCACTGAACAGACCACAAGATCACCTGCCTGTATGGCTTCACTCACTGGGACCGGCAAAGGACCCGAATTCCCGATACATGTGGTACAGCCGTAACCCACTACATCAAACCCTAGCTGAGAAAGTGCATCGAGCAAACCGGCTTTGGCCAGATAGTCCGTCACTACCTTTGAACCGGGTGCAAGCGATGTCTTTACCCAGGGCTTGACGTTAAGCCCGTGGGCCAGAGCATTTCTTGCTACTAGCCCGGCACTCACAATAACACCTGGGTTTGAGGTGTTTGTACAACTGGTGATCGCAGCGATAACAATATGCTGATCTTTGAGATCGACCTGTTGTCCCTCTAACACGATAGATTGTGGGAACCCGGACTTACCTGATGAGACATCAATACAGGCGTCAGCGATTCTACTCTTTGCTTCTGACAGGCTGATCCGGTCCTGGGGGCGCTTAGGACCCGCAATACTGGGTACAACAGAAGACAATTCAAGATAAACACTGTCTGTGTACTGTGCATAAGGCATGTACTCGTCTCTGAACATACCCTGCCGCCGGGCATAGGCTTCGACCAGCGCGATGTCCGATTCCGTTCGTCCGGTCAGCCTTAGGTAATTCAGTGTTCCCGAGTCAATCGGGAAAATGCCGCAGGTTGCCCCGTATTCAGGTGCCATGTTCGCAATTGTGGCCTGGTCAGCCAGGGACAAACAATCAAGCCCGGAGCCGTAGAATTCAACAAACTTACCCACCACACCGTGTTGGCGCAGTATTTCCACCACTGTCAGTACCAGATCAGTGGCCGTGGCGCCGTCGGCCAGTTCCCCATGCAGTTCAAACCCCACAACGTCAGGTATCAGCATACTGATGGGCTGACCCAACATGGCCGCTTCGGCCTCAATACCGCCGACCCCCCACCCCAGAACACCAAGCCCGTTGACCATGGTGGTATGCGAATCCGTCCCCACAACCGTGTCAGGATAGGCCTGAAGCACACCGTCCACCTTTCGACTGAATACCACGCGAGCCAGGTACTCGATGTTAACCTGGTGAACAATCCCTGTTGACGGTGGTACGACACTGAAGTTACTGAAAGCCTGCTGACCCCATCTCAGGAAAGAATACCGTTCGCGGTTACGGCTGTATTCAAGCTCCGCATTGAGATCCAGGGATTGGGCTGACCCGAAATGATCCACCATGACAGAGTGATCTATTACCATGTCAGCCGGCGACAAAGGATTGATGCGATCAGGATTACCACCAAGTTCCGTCATAGCCTCACGCATGGCAGCCAGATCTACCACTGAAGGCACGCCGGTTAAATCCTGCATCAATACTCTGGCAGGCGTATAAGCGATTTCAGATGCCGCACCTGCCTGGAGATCCCATCCGGCCAGCGTACGGATATCCTTTGCACTGACACTGGTATCGTCTTCGTTACGGAGCAGGTTTTCCAGCAGAATCTTCAGCGAGTAAGGCAACCGTGCAATATCATACTCATCATTAAGCGCATCGAGCGCCCGAATCTCGTAAGACTTGTCCCCGACCTCGAGCATTTCACGTGAACCGAACGTGTCTTTCATCACATCTCCTAACAATGGAGTTAACAATAGTGCGGCTCTGGCTGGGCCAGCCGCCCTTCGCACGATAACGATACAAGGCAGATTGTATCTTAGCGCTGAATCTCTTTTCCTAAAATAGGATTATTCAGATTCCTCCAATAACAGCAGGAATGCGATCTCGTCCAGAACCGGGATACCCAGTTCTTCCGCCTTGACCAGCTTCGAGCCCGGATCAGCACCGGCAACCAGAAAATCCGTCTTTCCTGAAACGCTTCCAGTAACCCGGGCACCTTGGTCAGTCAGGCGCTGTTTCGCATCGTCGCGGGTCAGTTGATCCAGAGTCCCGGTCAAGACAAATGTTTTGCCTGCGAGTTTGTCGCTGGGTACTGAAATCTGTTTGTCTGGCCAGATGACACCGGCTGCCAGCAGTCGATCAATAACCTGCTGATTATCAGTCTGAGAAAAAAACCGGATCACCCCTTCGGCCACGACAGGCCCCACATCCGATACTGCCTGGAGTTGCGACTGATCTGCAGCTCGAAGCCTATCAAGGGTGGCAAAGTGTTCGGCCAATGTATTGGCTGTTGCTTCACCAACTTGTGGTATCCCGAGTGCAAACAGGAATCTCCCTAAACTTGTATTTCGGCAATGATCTATCGCATCGAGCAGATTGCGGGCTGATTTTTCACCCATCCGCTCAAGGCTCAACAGGACCTCGAGATCCAGATCGAACAAATCAGCCACATCACGAACATGTCCTGTCTCAACAAGCTGGTCTACAAGTTTACTGCCAAGACCTTCTATGTCCATAGCCCGGCGGGATGCAAAGTGCTTGATAGACTCTTTCAACTGGGCACTGCAGAACAGACCGCCGCTACAGCGAAGGACTACCTGGTCGGCATCGCCAACAATATCTGAACCGCATATGGGACACCGCTTTGGGAAGCGAAATGCACGAGTGCCCCCTATACGACGGTCCAGCACGACCGAGACCACTTCAGGAATCACATCACCCGCCCGACGAATAATCACCGTGTCACCTACTCTGACATCTAGCCTCTTGATTTCAGAGGCATTGTGAAGGGTCGCATTTGAGACGGTTACACCGCCAACAAATACCGGCTGAAGGCGGGCCACTGGCGTAACTGCACCCGTTCGCCCAACCTGGACCTCAATACTTTGAATAACCGTAAGCTCCTCCTGTGCTGGGAACTTATGCGCCAGCGCCCAACGAGGTGCTCTGGCGATGAAGCCAAGTTGTTTCTGCGCTGCAAAACTGTCGACCTTGTAGACAACACCATCTATGTCATAAGCCAGCTTCTCTCTTATGGCAACAATTTTCTCGTAGTAGTCGATGCACCCCGCGGCCCCACTGACAACACTGACCTGTGGATTGACCCGGATACCCCAATGACGGAGGGAGTCCAGCATCTGGCTTTGTGATTCAGGAGATGCACGGGCATTGACCAGCCCAACACCATAACCGTAGAACGCCAAAGGGCGGCTGGCTGTAATTCTGGGATCCAACTGCCGTAAACTGCCAGCAGCCGCGTTCCGTGGATTAACATAGAGTTTACCGCCGCTACCACGTTGTGCTTCATTGAGTCGAGTAAAACCGGTGTGAGACATGTAGACCTCGCCACGGACTTCCAGTTGATCGGGATGATCCACGCCTACCAGGTGTAGTGGAATTGAACGAATTGTGCGGGCATTGTGCGTTACATCTTCACCTCGATTTCCGTCCCCTCGCGTCGCAGCACGCACCAGTCGGCCATTGTCATAATGAAGACTAACTGCTAATCCATCGAGTTTGGGCTCGGCAACATAACCCACAACATCCAATCCCAGAGCCTCTCGGCATCTGCGATCAAATTCAATGACGTCGTCTTTCGCAAACGCGTTGCTCAGGGAAAGCATGGGCATCGCATGCTGCACCTCATCGAGACCCTGAACAGGTGCACTGCCGACCCGTTTGGTCGGCGAATCGCTTGCAACCAGCTCGGGATTACGGGCCTCAAGCTCGATCAGTTTACGATACTGGCGATCATATTCAGCATCAGGTACTTCCGGGGCATCCAGAACATAGTAACAGTAGTCATGATGCCGAATCTGACCGTACAGCCTGTCCAACTCGGTTCTGGGACCTTTCTTCATATCAATCCTAGAACAGGCGCAATGCCTCCTCTCCACCCGGTGTCACACCCAGTCTTTTCATAGACTCCCCAACGCCATGAACCTGCCGCTGTATAAGCGCTAAATGTGCCGGTGACAACTGCCCGCTGTCAGGATCAGCCAGGCTGCCGTTGAGTTCACTAGCCAGGTATTCGGCTACTGACAGCATTTCGCCGAAGGACTTTGAAGGTTCGGTACAGCGTGGGATACTCATAAACATTGTCAATCCCCAGAATGAACCGGCAATCAGGTCTGTATGGGAAAAATACCCTGGCTGGTACCGGTTTGCCAAACTGAACTGGCTCCTTCCATTACGCGGATCGTAATAATGAAAGATGTTCTGGTCACCAAGCCGCATACCCGATCTCTGCATCACCCGTTCTGTATCCTTTCCCGAAAAACTGGTTTCACCGATTGGTTTTATGTTCAATATTGCAAGCATATCGTAGGCTTTGCAGAATCGATCCAGCCGTCGTGCCTGAGGAAGCGCGTCTTCAATTGAACTGTCGAGTTGGCAGCGTCTGTAAAGGCCTTCTGCAAGAGCAACTATAAGGCTGTTAAATCGTGTCAACTCGGTTTCTTCTACTGGACCGGAGTGATCTGCCAGCTGAAGGCTCACGACAAGATCTGTAAACAGTTCATCGCTGCCCGCCTGTTCAAGATCCAGCCAGATCCGTCCGGGGTGACTGCGACCATGCACCGCTCTTGGATGTTCAAGGTTAATTTCATACTCTCGAAACAGAGATAAGACGCTATCCCGATCAACTAATTCATCTCCTGAAAGTCGTGCCCAGTAGTCGATACGCAGTGGTCCTGAGCCGACACCATCCTCAGGTGGCAATCCAGCAATATCTCGGGTCTTGTGATACTCAGCTGCACGCTTTCGGTCTGACGCTTGTTGCCCGGATACAGGCGACGTATCGTGCCCCGCTACGGGTTGCTCTCCCAGTTCAAAGTCTGCCGCTGCCACCAGCGATGGTTCTCTCTGACCGATCTTAGTGTTCCGCCCGAGGTAAAATCGTGCTCTGAGAAGTTGGAAAATATTTTCCATCAGTAACACGAGCGTTCTTCCGAACGTCCTTATGGGGATCTTCAAGCTGGATACATCCGGCCACCGCCGCAGGTACGACAGGCCCAATATCAGTATCAGTGCTACAACACCCAGAGTAAGCAGAGCCAGTCGCAGAGTCATGTCATTGTGCGACTATCTCTACAGCTTCTTCGATATCGACTGAAACGATGGAAGATACACCAGGTTCACCCATGGTTACACCAAGAAGCACATCTGAGGATTCCATTGTAATCTTGTTGTGCGTTATCACAATCAGCTGTGAGCGTTCCGAAAGGGTCCTTAGGGTCTGACAAAATCGAACGACATTCGCATCATCAAGAGGCGCATCAACCTCATCAAGAATACAAAAAGGGGCCGGATTGAGGCGAAACAGTGCGAACAACAAGGCGACTGCTGCCAGTGCCTTCTCTCCGCCTGAAAGCAGGTGGATCGTACTGTTGCGCTTACCGGGAGGCCTGGCCATCACTGTAACACCAGCAGTCAGATAGTCTCCATCAGTAAGTTCGAGGACGGCCTTTCCTCCTCCAAACAATCGTGGGAAATATTCGGTGAATCCGATGTTCAAATTATCAAATGTCTGTTTAAATCTATGCCGGGTTTCTTTATCGATTTTTTTGATCGCATTCTCGAGCGTGTCAATAGCCTCAACAAGGTCAGCATGTTGTTTATCCAGATAGCTCTTGCGTTCAGATTGCTCGTCAAATTCTTCAATGGCTACAAGATTTACAGGCCCTATCCCGGAGATTTTTTCACCCAGCTGTTGAGATTTCTCCGTCCAGAGAGATTCTTCGGCGTCTTCCGGCAGTTCGGTCAGCAGTTCCTCAAGAACGTATTTGCTTGCTTCGATCTGCTCCCGCAGCGCATCAATCCGCACATCGAGTTCCTGCGCCTTTAATCGCTGCTCTTCCAATGCATCCCTGGTTACTGCGACCCTTTGTTCACATTCCGACACCAGTGCCTGTGTGTCTCGAAGATTTTCGTCAAACTGGGCGTAGTCATTTCTTGCAGCAGTCAACCTGTTTTCGACTTCGATCCTACTGTCGAGAAATTCGTCCAGCCGCTGTCTCAAAACCTGTTCTGGCTCGACACCAACACGTAACGTGTGTTCCAGCTCCCGATGACGGAAGGCAGTCTGTTGATGCTGCGTTGTCAGACGAGCCTGACCCACCTGAAGCGATTCAAGCGATGCCCGAACACCTTGAAGGTCGAGCTCGGCCCGATGCAGCTGATCTCGATTATCCTGTACTGCACGCCTAGCCTGAATCAGTACATCTGATACCTGCTGCTTTTCCTGCAGCAGGACTTCACGATCACTGTCAACCGAACCGGTCTCATTTTCTGCCAAAGCGAGATTCCGACGGGCCTCATCAAGCCCCTCTCCTGTTTTACTGAGATCAGTGATGAGTTCTTCCATTTCGCCGGCAAGCTGATGTCGTCTGGTTTCAATCTGAGCAAATCGTGCTTCCTTATCAGCCAGAGACTGGCGGTGTATATCTCGCGTGAGGCGCAAACCGTGCACTTCCTGTTGCTGGGTCTGCTGTTGCTGTTCCAGAAGGCGAAACCGTTCGCGAACAGTGAGAAGTTCATCTTCCAGTGCCTGGGTGGCGGGTACGAGACAGGAAACCTCCGCGCGCAGTCCGTCTATTTCATCCTCCCTGGACAGCAGGCCTGTCTCGTTATCAGGTGCGCGTGGTGCTCGAACCCAGTTCTTCCCCACCACGGTTCCACAACGCGTCACTACACATTCGTGCAGTTTGAGTGTAGTTCGCCTCTGCATCGCTTCCGGCAGTGTCTCAGCAATATAGACCCCAGCCAGCACCGACTGTAGATCATAGCGTGAACTGCGCACCTTGCTCGATAGGGTTTTGGAATCATCGCTAATTTCGAAAATTTGGCCGGACTCAATGAAAAACAAATTGCTGGCTGGCAGCGCAGTTTCATCGGCAATGGTATTTTCTATACTGCCAACACCCAGCCCAGCAAGTCGATTCCCTAACAGCGCATCAGCGGCAGCCTCCCATCCATCGGCAACTTTGACCTCCTCTGCGAGCCTGGGTGCGTGCGAAAGACCCCGGCGCACCAACCACTCCTGGTAACGATCGTCATGCTTCAGGGCCGACTCCTGCAGATCACTCAAACTCTCAAGACGACTGTTCGTCGCGTGCATGTTCTTCCGCCCCTCATCAACACGCTGAGCCAGGCTCTCTGCAGCCTGACGGCCATCCTCGATGCTTTGCGCGAGTCTCTGAAAATCAGCCCGCCTGTCCTCAACTTCCTGGTCATGTTGCTGAGAGACCGTTCTCGTTCCCTCCACATCAAGCTGCTCCTCTTCCTCAAGGAGTTTTAGACCTTCCTCATCTAGACGAGCCAGTCTCTCCTGTGTTTTTTTATCTACTGATTCGAGTTGTTCTATCCGCGTACGCTGCACCTCCTGATTCATGGCAGGTTCAGCCGCTTGCTGGGTAAAGTCGTGCCAGCGCTCCTGCCAGTCCTCGAATTGCTGCTCTGTATCCAGCAGATGCTGCTGAGTGGATTCGAGGGCTGATTCCCGACTGGTGCGCAGCCCTTCACTGCGAGACACCAGATCTTCCAGCTTCTGGCGTTCCAGTGAATCCTGCTCCAACTGTGTACCGATTGCTGCCAAGTCAGTGGTCAATCGATCCAGCTCAGCTCGCTGCTGCTGCTCAGTTTCGCGGGTGTGCTCTATCTTCTGTTCAATCGAGGCGACCTCAGCACCCAGCGTATAGAACTCTGCCTGAATGTCATTCACCAGTTTCTGGGCATCTGACTGCTGTGCGCGGATCTCTTCCACCGTGCTCTCAAGCGATCTCTGCTGAGCCAGTTCAGCTTCCACCTGATTTCTAGCCTGGGCCGTGCTCCTGTCTTGCTCTTCACTTCTCCGCTTCATCGTGGCATAACGCACAGCAAGTAACTGACCATTGACAACCCGTTCTTCATCGCGAAGCTTCTGATAGCGCCGGGCAGCCTGGGACTGGCGCTGTAGCCTGCGTAGCTGACTCGCGAGTTCACTTCGAATATCCTCGATCCGGTCAAGATTTTCTCGTGTGTGCCGAATGCGCGTCTCAGTTTCGCGGCGCCGGTCTTTGTAGCGGGTAATGCCAGCAGCTTCTTCAACGAAGCTGCGAAGTTCCTCAGGACGGGCCTCTACAATCCTTGAGACCATGCCCTGTTCGATGATGGAATAGGAACGGGCACCCAAACCGGTACCGCGAAAAAGATCCGTTATGTCCCTTCGGCGACAGCGCGCGCGATTTATCTGGTATTCAGAAGTACCGTCACGGGACAAGGTGCGCCTGACAGATATTTCAGCAAACGCAGAATATGCATCAGGCGCCGTGCCTTCACTGTTGTCAAACAGCAGTTCTACTGAAGCCTTGCCGACAGGCTTCCGGGTGGAAGAACCGTTAAATATGACATCTGACATGCTCTCACCGCGGAGGTTGCGGGCGGATGCCTCACCCATAACCCAGCGCACCGCATCAATGACATTAGACTTGCCACAGCCGTTCGGGCCAACTATTCCAGTAAAGTCAGCCGGAATGGTAATAGATGTAGCGTCTACAAAAGACTTAAACCCAGAAAGATTGAGTGTCTTAAGGCGCATTAACCCAGCTTATTTGTTTTACGGGCATCGGGAATATGTCGGGATCCATCACATGCGACTGCTCGCGGCTGGTGGTCAGCACCACAGCCATCGCAATAATACGCTGTTAGAATTATCTGATCTAAACTGGCATTACATTATATCTGAACTTGCCCGTTTCGCAGCCAGAACTTTGCTGTTTCCCGGCAGCTAGGGGGAGTGACGCCGCCACGTTGATTTCCCAGTGTCAAACCGTAGACCCAACCTGGCGTGAACAAAATTCAGTAGATATTTGCTGCCGTAGGTCCCAGTCAACAATAGTTGCACACCAGAGGTCACTCTGGTATAACGGCCCGCTTTCGAGAGAACGGCGCATCGAGCCCCGAGCTTGTATTTTTATCTCATTGGAGCAATTTTCTAGATGGCCACAACAAAAACCAAACCCGCAGAACTGGTCCATGGCATCAAGCCCTATCGTGCCAAAAAGCGGGAACAATACATGAACGACTGCCAGCAGGGGCACTTCAAGGCAATCCTAAGTGCCTGGCGACAGGAACTGATCGACGATACCGAAAGGACAGTGGTGACCATGCAGGATGAGTCGATTAACCTGCCCGATCCCAATGATCGCGCGACACAGGAGACCGACCGTTCATTTGAACTGAGAACCCGTGACCGTGAGCGCAAACTGATCAAGAAAATTGAAGAGTCCATCGGAATGATCGGCAGTGGCGACTACGGCTATTGTGACAGGTGTGGGGTACCCATCGGCATAAAACGACTGGAAGCACGCCCTACGGCCAATCAGTGCATCGACTGTAAGACTCTCGATGAAATCCGGGAAAAACAACTCGCCTGACATTGCGACTTCGTTATCGGTCAGCAGCAAAAACAGTTGTACAACACTGTCGCCTAGAAGGCTCTAGGCCGTACAATATACTGAGACGGCACACTACTCGGTCAGTATATGAGCAAGATGTTCGACCTCGTCATCAAAAACGCCCGAGTCGCACAACCAGACGGGTCTATCGTTAACTCTGATCTTGCCTGTAGAAACGGCAGGATCGACCGAATCGACCAGACAATTAGCGGCGCTGCCAGAGAAACTATTGACGCGTACGGTAATCTGCTGCTTCCCGGTGTAATCGATCCACAGGTCCACTTCCGTGAGCCGGGAGCCACCCACAAGGAAGACCTGGGGTCAGGTTCTCGTGCAGCCGTCAGAGGGGGTGTCACTAGCTTCCTGGAGATGCCGAACTGTAAACCCGCCACAATTGACCAGGCACAGCTGGATTGGAAATTGAACCGGGCCGCGGAAACCTGCGTTGCAAATTACGGTTTTTTTATCGGTGCCACTCGGGACAACCTGCAATCCCTAAACACCACGCACCCTGCATGTGGAATCAAGATTTTTATGGGGTCAAGCACAGGTGACCTGCTGGTCGATGATGATAAATCTCTTGACCGTATATTCTCCTCAGGTGAGCGCCTCATCGCGGTGCACGCCGAAGATGAAGAACGCATCAATCAACGCACAGCCGCTATCCTATCTGACTCCAGCGGATCAGTAACCCATCAGCTTCACTCTGAAATTCGTGACCCACAGACCGCCCTTATCGCCACGCAACGGGCGCTGGAACTGTCCGATAAATATGGGCGACGCCTCCACATTCTCCATCTGTCCACTGCAATCGAGGTCGAACACCTGCGTCAGCACAAGGCTGCCCAGGTGAGTTGTGAAGTTATTCCCAATCACCTGTTTCTGAATACTGATGATTATGTCCGGCTCGGTGCCCGGGTTCAGATGAACCCGCCGATTCGTGGCCCCAAAAACGCGGATTCTCTCTGGCGAGGCTTGAAAGACGGCATTATCGATTTCATCGCCACAGACCACGCGCCGCACACACTTGAGGAAAAATCTAGGCCCTATCCCGACTCTCCGGCCGGGATGCCGGGCGTGGAAACTTCGCTTCCGCTAATGCTGACTCAGTTTAAGGCTGGGAAATGCACACTAAAGCAGGTGCAGAACTGGATGAGTGTTGGACCTGCCATGACATACGGCATTCCGAACAAAGGCTGTATAGCTGAGGGCTTTGATGCTGACCTTGCGCTGGTCGATATGGATCGACGCCACCCGGTGAGGGACGAGGAAATGTTCAGCCGCGCAGGATGGAGTCCATACACCGGTCTGGAACTTACGGGATGGCCTGTCTATACCATTGTAGGCGGACAGGTGGTCTTTGAGTCCGGCAAAATCCGGCCCGGC
>Ga0208113_1001180_pt1 | contig 12647 bp, 20 predicted proteins | sample Knorr_S7_td_NADW_FD_185598 | JGI IMG/M metagenome (GOLD analysis project Ga0208113, IMG submission 185598) | Marine microbial communities from Southern Atlantic Ocean transect - Knorr_S7_td_NADW_ad_2505m_LV_A (SPAdes) (version 2) | ecosystem: Environmental > Aquatic > Marine > Oceanic | place...
ACACGCCGTCCGATTGATGGCCCGCCACCAAGTCCGCAACACCTTCATGCCGCCGACGGCGTTGAAGCTGATGCGCGAGGTGGAAAACCCGGCCGAACAGTTCGGGGTCAAGCTGCGCACCGTCGCCGTCGCCGGCGAGCCGATGGGAGCGGAGCTTTTGGATTGGGGCAGGCAGGCGCTCGGTGTCGGCTTCAACGAATTCTACGGTCAGACCGAATGCAACCTGGTGACGGCCAATTGCGGCCGCATCATGGAAGCCAGACCCGGCTCCATGGGCCGGGCCGTCCCCGGCCACCGGGTCGAGATCATCGACGCCGACGGCAATATGCTTGGGCCCGAGGAAGAGGGCCATATCGCCGTCAACAGCCCCGACCCGGTGATGTTCCTGGAATATTGGAACGACGCCGAAGCGACCAAGGAAAAGTATCTCGGCGACTGGCTTTTGACCGGCGACCGGGGGGCTAAGGACGCGGACGGATATTTCTGGTTCTTAGGGCGCGAAGACGACGTTATCACGTCGGCCGGCTACCGCATCGGTCCGGGCGAGATCGAGGACTGCCTGGTCCGCCATCCGGCGGTAGCGCTGGCCGCCGCCATCGGCATCCCCGACCCGCTAAGGACCGAGCGGATCAAGGCGTTCATCCAGCTCCGCCCCGGCAACAACGGCGATCCGGATCTGGAACGGGACATCCGGGATTTCGTCAACCGGCGCCTGTCGCCGCACGAAAAGCCGCGCCTCATCGAATTCGTCGATACGTTGCCGATGACGGCGACCGGAAAGATCAAGCGCAAGGACCTCCGCGACGCCGAGATCGCGAAACTGGAAAAAGAAAAAGAAGCGTGAGGGTTTAAACCTCGGTCCGGGTGACCCCTTCGATGACGAAACCGTCGCCGGGGGGGAAACGCTCTTCGATCAACTGTCGGGCATGGGTTTCGTCGCGGGCAGTCACGTCCCGAATCTGGACATCCGCCCATTGGTCGTTGAAGAAGTCGTGGCTTTGGTTTTCCTTGACTAGGGAACGTACTTCCCTGTTGAAAAGGAAAACCTCGAAGATTTGATGGCCATTGATCGGCAGGTGAAGCATGGTCAGCTCCTTATCCGGTTATCTTAATTTATCCGGTTCCCCCTAGGAGCCTGTCCCTCTATTTATTGCCTTGGGCTATTTAATGCCTTGGGTTCGCCTAGGGCATCTTGGTTGAGGTTGACCTAATCTTATGGGTAAAATTGTTAACACAGGGTTTAACAAAGTCGAGAAATAATTCCTGTAGCGTTGATTTTTTTCAATACTTACTTTTCCGGCTCCGCCCTTGCGAAAAGTCACGCAAGCGTTATTTCCTGTCCGATACGAAGCCCCTATAATTGCCGCCCGCAACGCCAATCATTCCTTTTGACGGGATATCCATGAGCAAAACCATCGATTATTATTTTTCCCTGGTCTCCCCCTATACTTATCTGGGCGAGGTTGTGTTCACCGAAATCGCCGCCCGCCATGGCGCCGCCGTCCACAGAAAGCCCATGGAACTGGGGAAGATATTTCCCCAGACCGGCGGCTTGCCCCTGCCCAAACGGGCACCGGCGCGTCTGGTCTACCGGATGACGGAACTCAAACGGTGGCGCGAATACCGCGGGCTTCCCCTGAACCTAGAACCGAAGTTCTTCCCGGCCGCCGAATGGCCGGCGGCTGGGATGGTCATCGCCGCCGAAAACCAGGGATTAGATTCCGCCGCCCTGGTCAACGGTATCCTGACCGCCGTCTGGGCCGAGGAACGCGACATAGCCGATGCCGGCACCTTGAAGGCGATCGCCGGCGAACGGGGGCTGGACGGCGAGGCGCTTTTGGCGGCGGCCGACGACGAAAGGGTCAAGGCAGCCTATGGCGAAAACACCGAACAGGCCCTGGCGGCAGGCGTTTTCGGCGCCCCCAGTTATGTCATCGATGATGAATTGTATTGGGGTCAGGACCGGTTGGATTTTCTGGACCGGGTCCTGGGCGATTCCTGATGGGCCGGCCTGGCGGGAGAATTGGCCCGGGAAAAAGCCTTATTCGTCTTCCTGTTCCTGGTGTTCGTAGTGTTCCGCGACGTTGTCGATAATGAACCCCTGGCCCGGGGGATAGCGGGATTCGATCTGGGCCCGGGCCTTATCCTCGTTGTCGGCGGTCACATCGATGTATCGGAATTCAGCCCATTCGTCGTCCCATTGGGGATGATGTTCGCCGGCCTCGACCATTTTGCGGACTTGGGTGTTGTAAACGGTAACTTCGTACTTGGCCATTGGAATGGCTTCCCTCCCCAAAAATGCGCTTTAGGTTTTCTTGCAACGTGGAAATTATATCACCATCCGCCTTCGATTATCATCATGTATTCGTTCCAAATTAACGAACTCTTTTATGCCGTTTTTCCATCCTCGAATGTGACGGGGATCACAGCCCGGCTAATTCCACCGGCGGGTCCCCCGGCGGGCAATGGGTTTAAAAATTTCCGTTTCAGGTGTTAGACTTCCCCCGATGACGCGTTTGTTGGCAATTTCCGTCGTGGCTTTTGGGTTATGGCTCCTTCCTTACTCGGGCGACGCCCAGGATATCAGCGTTGAAGCCCGGGTCATTGACGGCATGACCCTGGAGGTCCAGGGCCAACGCCTGCGTCTATTCGGCATTGATGCGCCCGACCTGAAACAAACCTGCCGCTGGCCCAACAAGGTCATTCCCTGTGGCTAGGTATCGAAGACGGCGATGATGGATCTGGTGGCCCAAACACGGGTGGTTTGCGCAGCTCTCGACAAAAAACGTACGGGGGACCGGCTTGCCCGTTGCCACGCAGGTGGTTTCGATATCGGCGCCAACATGGTGCATACGGGCTGGGTCTTGGCCTTTAGGCCCGAATCCGTCGCCTATGTGGAAACCGAAAACAAAGCCAAAAAGGCCCACCGGGGCCTTTGGAAAGGCGATTTCACCGTGCCCTGGGAATGGCGTCAAAACCAATGACCCGTCGATAATGCTGGGGGATGCCCAGGGGATTCCAAGAGCGGAATGGTGTTAAAATGATGCCTCTCAAGTGGGTACGGGGGCGGCGGTAAAAGGCGGATCCGCCATTAACTCCTCGTTAACGCGTGCCGTGGATGATAAGGGCGGTTGAGGTTGAGGACGGAATTATGGCGGACGAAGAAGAACAAGCACCAGAAACTCAAGATTCCGACAAACCGACCACGGATGTGGAAGCCCTTCTGGACGTCGAGGTCGAGATTACGGCCATCCTGGGTACGACGAACATGCCAATTTCCCAAATTCTCAAGCTTGGCCGCGGCGCTGTGGTGCAATTGAACCGCTCCGTCGGCGAGGACATCGAGGTCCACGCCAACAATCGGCTGGTCGCCAAAGCCGAAGTCATCGTCGTCGATGACCGCCTGGGCGTGACCATGACCGAAATCATCAAATTAACTTGAGAGTTTCCCATGGGTACGGAATCCGAGATTTACCGCACCGCCAACCTGCTGATCCAGAAATACGGCGAAATGGCGCCGCCGGCGGCCTTTATCCGCGCCGATCAGTTGTTTGACAAAGGCGACATCTCCGGCCGCCGGGTTTGGCTCCGCATAGCCCGGGTCGCCGAAGACCTGTTGTCGGAAAAGCGCCCGGCGAACGTTTCCATTCACTAGGCCCCGAAAACGCCCTCCCCCCCGGCGGCGTGACTGGTTTCCGGGCTCGACCGCCCGTGGGCCGGTTGAGGCGTATCAACTTCGGCCAAATCACGATAGTTTAGGGCTGGGCGGTTCGCCGCCCGGACCCCACCCGTCGAAACGTCGGACGGCTTGGTATTCGTGTCAAGGAGGAGACCCCCATGGCTTCTCATCCGCGCTTTCTCGGTCTCGGTACCGCCGTGCCCGCCCACGTCTTCGTCCAGGACGAGGTGAAGGCGTGGGCGGCCAGGCTTTTCAACGGCCGCACCGCCGATATCAAGCGCCTGATGCCGGCCTTCGACAACGCCGGTATCGAAACCCGGTATTCCTGCGTGTCGCTGTCGTGGCATGAAAACGGCCACGGCTGGGTTGAAAAAAACCGGCTTTACCTGAAAAACGCCGTCGATTTGATGAGCCGCGCCGCGTTGGGCTGCCTCGAAAGCGCTGGCCTTGGCGTCGACGCGGTCGATGCGGTGGTGGCGGTCTCGTCGTCCGGTTTCGCCACCCCCAGCCTCGACGCCCTGGTCATCGAGCGTCTCGGGCTCGGCCGGGACACGGCCCGTCTGCCGGTGTTCGGGCTCGGGTGCGCGGGCGGCGTCATCGGCCTGGCGCGGGCGGCCGAACTGGCCCGGGCGGAGCCGGGCCGGCGGGTCCTGTTCCTGGTGGCGGAACTGTGCGGGCTCACCTTCCGCCCCAAGGACGCTTCCAAAAGCAACGTCATCGCGACGGTGCTATTCGGCGACGGCGCCGCCGCGGCACTGATATCGACGTCGGGCGAAGGGCCGGAAATCCTCCATCCCGGCGAACACACCTGGGCCGGGACTCTCGACGTGATGGGGTGGAACATCGAGGACGACGGATTCGGGGTGCTGTTTTCCCAGGACATCCCGTCCCTGGTGACGCGGGAACTGCCGCCCGTCCTCGATGCCTACCTCGGCCGTCACGGCATGGCCCTCGACGACTTCGACGGCTTTATCTGCCATCCCGGCGGGGCCAAGGTGATAGCCGCCCTGGAACGGGTTTTCCAGGTCTCCGACGGCAACCTGGGCCATGCCCGGGGCGTACTCAGGGATTACGGCAACATGTCGGCGGCGACGGTGATGTTCGTCCTCGACCGGGTTATGGCCGAGGGTAAAAGCGGACGTTACCTGATGTCGGCCCTGGGGCCGGGGTTCAGCGTCGGTTTCCTGACCCTGAAAATCCCGTGAGCGCCCCGGGACCCTGGGTTTGGCTGATCGTCGGATTGGTCGCCGTGCAGCGGCTGGCGGAAATGTTCCATGCCCGGCGCAACACCCTGTGCCTGCTGGCCGAAGGCGGCGTCGAATCCGGGGCCGGCCATTATCCGCTGATCGTCGGCCTGCACGTGGCGTGGCTGGCATCGATGCTGATCCACGTGGCGTCGGATACGCCCGTCCATTGGCCGTTTCTTTTCGCCTATTTAGTTCTGCAAGGGTTCCGCGCCTGGGTGTTGGTGAGCCTGGGGCGTTTCTGGACCACTCGCATCATCACCGTGGCCGGCCTGCCTTTGGTGCGGCGCGGGCCCTACCGGTTCTTCCGCCATCCCAATTACATGGTCGTCGCGGCCGAGATCGCGGTCCTGCCGCTGGTGTTTGGCGCCTGGGAGATCGCGCTGGTCTATTCGGTCCTCAATGGGGCGATGATGGTCCATCGCATCCGGGTTGAAAACCAGGCGTTGTCGGCCAGGCCCGGATATTCAGAAATCCCTTGACTTGGTAATTCAGTCTTCCGGGTCACCGCCCTGGGGATCCAGGTATTTCTGGTAAAAGATCAACCAGACCTTCGCGGCCGCCCATAGAAGGACCATGATCGCCACCCCGAGCCCGTATATCTTCAGATAGGCCAGGGCCTGACCAGCCATGAAACTCATTTCTTCCCCTTTGCCGCGCTCCCGCGGCCCTGCCCTTCGGCGTCTTTTTCGACGCATTCGAAGGTGCTGATTTTCTTCCTCAACCCGAGGATCGGACCGGCCCGTTCGATGCTCATTTGAACCCGCCGGACGAACTTGGCGTATTTGGCGCTGTGGCTGTCGGCCATCGCCTACGCCACACCCGGTTGGGTGGCAAGGTGTTCGATGGAAATCTCGTTTTTATCGGCCTTGAGGGTGCATCCGCCGACAACGGCGGCGGTCAAAAGGATTGCGGTTCGGACAAGGGTCATGACCCCCTGACGGTACACCATTGACGGCCGCTGGGAAAAAAAACGCCTGCCTCTCAAGCCCGGCGGGGAAATCACGGCTTGGGGAATTATTTTCGTGGGGATTGATTCGACAACTTAAAGGAATCATAGGCGATCTTGCCGCCGGCGTGGAAAAACCTCTCGATGTCGGACGACGAACAGCCAATTGCCGCTTGCGCCATCAGCGCCACAGTGAAAACAACTCCGAAGGAGCGAAGGGTTTTCATTCTTCCTTCTTGATGTAGAGCCGGAGGAATTTTTGCCGCTCTTCTGCGTATTCGAATATGACCCTGAAATCTTTTTTAACCAGGTCGTCGTCCGTGTCCTCGATAATGATCTTCCATTCGCCTTCGCAGTTGTCATCCAGCCAGTCCTCGATGACGCCGATGGAGCCGGAGGTCTTGCAGGTAACGTCGTAGGATATGCCCCGGCGCTCTTCTTCTGACCGGCGCTCGGGTTCCTGGCGTTTTTCCTCGCCCTCGAAGGGTTCCTCGCTTTGGCGACGTGCTTCGTCGGTACGACGCGTCGAATCGACCGCCGAGCGTTGTTCGCTGGGAAGGGACCCTTCGCGTTCGCTCGCTTCTTCCGGGCTTCCTTCGGTTTCAGGTAGTTCTTCTTCACCGTCTTCGGGCAAATTCCAAACGCCGTTCATGATTCTTCTCTGGGCATACGATCTTATGGCAGATTATATCATCTCCCGAACCAGGACAAAATAATGGCTTGGAGAGGGGCTCGTTCAAAACCATGATGAATATTCTTTCCACCGAACGGGCGCCTGCTATGGTTTACCCCTTGCGGTCGGCAACCGAGGAGGATGCTTCATGCCACAGGATCTTGAAATCCGCAGCCAACATTTCCTGAAAGAGATGGAACAGGCGATCCAGCTCGCCAATCGGGAGATTCTCTCTCAGCGGCTTCCGCCGATCACCAAGGAGAATCTTCTTCCGCTGGCGGTTTCGGTGGCCAGGCTGCGCAGCCAATATCTTGCCGAAGCGTTCAGGATCGCCGAAGCCGATGCCGGCGGGGCGCCCAAGGAAGAGGAAATCAAGGCCCTGAGATTTCACCGCGAGATGTATGAGGAGGCCCGGTTGGCCTTCGATTCTCTTATCCATGTCATCGATCGGGGATATGTGGAAATGGGAGAATAGCCGGGGTCGACGACGCCACCATCGAAATCGGCGACGCGCCGCGAAGCGGATCGGTGTTTACCATCGCCTTTCCCCGCCAACGGGCGCAAATGGGTTATTGACGGGACCGGCCTTGATGGCGGAAAAGAAAACATCGGTTAATGAAAACCGCCTTGCGCCCATGAAAAAATCAGCCCCCCGCGGGAAAGACCTGTTGATTTCCCTGATCCCGGCCGTTATCGGCCTGTTTTTTCTCGCCTCTCCCGCCGGCGCCACCGGCAGCGCCGAAAAAGGCCGAGCCATTGCCGAAAAGCATTGTTCCCGGTGCCATGTGGTCGGCGCCCATAACCCGATGGGCGGGATCGGGTCCACGGCGTCCTTCCAGATGATCGCCAAGATGCCGGATTACCTGGAACGCTTTCAAACCTTCTATGCCCGCCGGCCGCACCCGGCGTTCCTGCGCATTCCCGGGGTGCCGAGATGGAGCAACCTGCCGGCCTATGCCGCCGAGTTCTCCATCACCCTCGACCAGGTGGACGACATCGTCGCCTTCGTCAAGACTCTGGAAAAAATGCCGATCCGGCGCAAAAAACGCAGGCCCCAAAACCAACGCCGATGAACGACCTCGACGAAACCGATATCGACGCCGCCCTCGAAGACGCCCGGGACCACCATCAGGCCGGGCGTCTGTCCGAGGCCGAGACGCTTTACCGCCAGGTCCTTGACGCCCAACCGCGGGCGGCTGAGGTGCTGAGCAAGCTGGCGGCGGCCCTGGCCGGCCAGGGCAAGCTTGATGATGCCGGCGAAACGCTCGGCCGGGCCCTCGATATCGACCCCGATCTCGTCGAAGCCCACAACAACCTGGGCACCGTCCAGCAAATCCGGGGCGACCTGGAAGACGCCGCCCGATCCTACGGCCGGGCGCTGGCCATCGATCCAAGCCATGCGTCGGCCCATGTCAACCTGGGCCACGTTCTCAAACGCCAGGGCAAGCTGGAAGACGCGATCGTTTCCTACCGCCGGGCGCTGGTCATCGACCCCGGCTTCGCCGAGGCCCATAACGGCCTGGGAGTGTCGTTGCTGGTTCAGGGAAAGTCGGAAGAGGCGGCCGTTTCCTTCGCAAACGCATTGAAGATCAGTCCCCAACACGCCGAGGCCCACAACAACCTCGGCAACGTGTTGAGGAACCAGGGCCGGCTGGATGAAGCCGTGGCGTCGATTCAACGGGCCCTGGCGTTGGCGCCTGACCTGGTCGAGGCCCATATCAACCTCGGCAACACGAGGAAGAGCCAGCGGAGAGTCGATGACGCCGCCGAGGCCTATAGGCGGGCGCTTTCCCTCGACCCGGCAAACCCGGAGGCGCATTGGAATTTCGCCCAGGTGCTCCTGTTGGTGGGCCGGCTCAGAGAAGGCTGGGCCGAATACGCCTGGCGCACCAAATGCGAGGAGTTCAGGGCCGTAAACTGGAACTTCAAGCAGCCCCTGTGGGACGGCTCGGACCTGGGAGGCAGGACGGTGCTGCTTTACACCGAACAGGGCTTCGGCGACACCATCCAGTTCCTCCGCTACCTGCCGATGGTCGCCGCCCAGGGGACGGACAAGGGCGGCGACGTGATCCTGCAATGCCCGCCCCCGTTGACGCGGCTGTTCGAGGCGGCGCCGGCGGCCGACGGCATCCAGTTAGTGACCAAAATCGGCGATACCCCTTTCGACCTCCAGGCGCCGCTGCACGGCCTGCCCGGCCTCTTCGCCACCACGCTGGACACTATCCCCGCCGATGTCCCCTACCTGCGCCCGCCCGGGGACACCCCGCCGGCCCTGGAAACATCGGGCGGCTTCAAGGTCGGCCTCGTCTGGGCCGGCAACTCCAAACACAAGAACGACGCCAACCGTTCCGTTGGCTTTGAGCGATTTCAGCCGCTGCTGGATATCAAGGGCGTCGATTTTTACAGCCTGCAGGTGGGCGAGCGAAGCCGCGACATCGGCGCCCCGGGACTGAGTGGACTCGACGGCAAAATTTCCGATCTAGGCAAGGACCTGGGCGACTTCGCCGATACCGCGGCGGCGGTCGGGCAACTGGACCTGGTCATCACCGTCGACACCTCGGTGGCGCACCTGGCGGGCGCCCTTGGGACGCCGGTGTGGACGCTTCTGCCGTGGGTGCCGGACTGGCGCTGGCTGCTGGACAGGGACGACAGCCCCTGGTATCCGACCATGCGGCTGTTCCGCCAGCCGGCGGCCGGCGACTGGGACGCCGTTATCGGTGAAGTCGGGGCAGCGCTTCGCGATCAGGTCGAAGGCGGCTCATAGGCCCCCATGGCCCCCTGGGCCTACTTTTTCCTACCCCGGTACCGGCGATCATACTAAAAGGGTGCCGGCTTCAGGCAACTGCAAACAGAGACCGGTGGGAAATTCGTGGCCGAGACTCCGTTTAAGTATCACTTCTTGCGTTACAACCAATACGGGGTGCTGAGGGCCAATTGGCCGCTCAAGTTCTGCCTCATCTTCCTGTGCCGGCACATACTGCTGCTGATCGCCCTCGGGGCCATGCAGTTCAAGGGCCCCAGCGGGCAGATAATGACCCACCTAACGCCGCTGCTCGACAACGCCTTCATTATTACCGACCTATCGGCCCTGGGGGTGTTCTACGTGATCAGCGCCCGAATTCGAAAGACGTCTACCGGTGGATCTGGCGCAATGGGCGTTATTTGATATTCTCCTCGGTGGCTTTGTATCTGGGCATCGTCACGCTGCGCAACGGCCTGGTCCTTTCAAACTATGCCGCCATCAAATGGGCGATGATGGCCGGCAATGCCGTAGTTGCCTTCTATGTCTGGCGTTCGCAATTCATCCGCGACCTTTTCGAGGAGTTCCCGCCGCCGGAGGAGGAAGAGGAGGCGGAGCCTGAATCCTGAAACGGACATCCAAGGACGGCCGGGGAATGATCCACATGGCAATTTTCTTCTCGCCCCCAGACCTCCCCAAGCCCGGTCTCAAGACCGGCCCCGGGCCGCCCGGCAACGCCGTATAATCGCCAAAACCCTTTCCGAAGGCCGTTAATTTAATTTTTTCTTATATATCGGAAACGCCTATATCGGAAACGCCAGGCTTGCCGCGATAAATTTATTTTTCTTTTTCATTTTCAATAAATTCCGGTGGTTTTAGATAGATGGCAGGAATTTCTGGAGGATTAATTTTACAAGTTTCTAATGTATTTAAGGATGGAAATTACATTCATATTCCGCTATATTCGCCCCCAACTAGGAGCCTATCGTCGGCAAGAGGGAATTTATGGTCATTAAAAACATTCATGACAGCGCCAAGCGGGCCAGCGTTTTCCTAAAATCACTGGCCAACGAAAACCGGCTGGTGATCCTTTGCGCGCTTGCCGACGGCGAGAAAAACGTCAGCCAGTTGGAGGAAATCCTCAGCATCCGCCAACCCACCCTATCGCAGCAGTTGGCCCGGCTGCGGGCCGACAACATGGTTTCCACCCGGCGCCAGTCGAAGCAGATTTTCTACAACCTGTCGAGCGATAAGGCCGAGCGGGTGATGGGCCTGCTGTTCGAGCAGTTCTGCGCCGGCGGCGACGCCGAAATGGACCAGCCGCCGAAGCGGTCCTCGGACAACGCGGCGGACGGCGCCGAAGCCGCCTGAGCGCGCCATAAACTCTTTTGAAAATGGTCAAACGCCCCGCCAGGGGCGTTTTTCCTTGCTTGGTGGATGGAATCCCCTAGCCGCTGTCGCGGGGCTTGAACCACGACAGCTTGTCACGGAGCGTCACCACGGTACCGATGATGATGGTGGCGGGACCGCCAAGCTCGGCCTCCGCCACCAGGGCCGCGAGCCCGTCCAAGGTCCCGGTGATGACCTGCTGCTGGTCGCGGGTGCCCTTGTCGATGATGGCCGCGGGGGTTGTCGGGTCGGCGCCGTGGGCGATGAGTTTTTTGGTGAATTCCGGCAACGACCGGAGCCCCATGTAGACGACCAGGGTCTGTCTCGGCTGGACCATCGCCTGCCAGTTCAAATCCAGCCGCTCGTCCTTCATGTGCCCGGTCAGGAACATGCAGCTTTGGGCGTGGTCGCGGTGAGTCAACGGGATGCCGGCATAGGACGCGCAGCCGTTGGCCGCCGTGATCCCGGGGACGACCTGGAAAGGGATGCCTTCGAAAGACAGGGCCTCGATTTCCTCGCCGCCGCGCCCGAACACGAACGGATCGCCGCTTTTCAGCCTCAGCACCCGTTTCCCCTGCCGCGCCAAGTCGATCATCAGGCGGCTGATTTGCTCCTGGCGCAGGGCTTGGTCGCCGGGTTTCTTGCCGACGAAGACCCTTTCCGCGTCGCGGCGCACCAGGTCGAGAATGCCGGCCGGCACCAGGCGGTCGTGCAGCACCACGTCGGCCCGTTGCATCAATCTGAGCGCCCGGAACGTCAGCAGGTCGGGGTCGCCGGGGCCGCTGCCGACCAGGTAGACCTCGCCTTCCGGGTTAGAGAGCTGGCCGGATTTCCGGTCCTCGACCGCCTCGTTTAGGGTTTCGTCGAGCAGGTTGCGGGCCGCGTCTTCCTGCCCGGCGAGGATATATTCGGCGATCGGCCCGTCGATGAAATCCTCCCAGAAGCGCCGTCGCCCGGTTCCGGCGGGGACGGCGTCCTGAACCCGGTCGCGGATGGCGCCGGCGAAGCGGGCCAGCCGCCCGAGGCCGGCGGGGACGAAGGTTTCCAGCCGCGCCCTCAACACCCGGGACAGGATCGGCGCCTCGCCGCCGCTCGACACGGCGACCAGAATCGGCGAGCGGTCGATGACCGCCGGCATGATAAAGGTACACAGCGACAGTCGGTCGGCGACGTTGACCGGGATGCCGGCGACTTGGGCTAGCGCCGAAACGCGCCCGTTCAGGTCCTCGTCCTCGGTGGCGACGAAAACCAGGACGCGGCCCTCGAGATCGGCGGGCCGGAATTCCCGTTCCTGCAGATCGACGCCGTCCTGCTTGGCGATGTTCTTGAGCGCCGGGCCGGCCTCGATGGCCACGGCGGTGACGCGGCCGCCGGCCTTAAGCGCCGTCTCGACTCGGCGCGCCGCCGCCTCGCCGCCGCCGACGACCAGCACCGGGCGATCCTTGATTTCCAGAAACAACGGCAGGTGGTTCATGATTGGGAGTTATATAGGTCTTGGTCCGCAAACGAAAACCCCCGCTAACCTTTTGAGTTAACGGGGGTTTTTGGTAGGCGCTACAAGAATCGAACCCGCGACCTGCTGATTAAAACATAAGGGCGGGAATATATAGATACTTGAGAGACGCTTTTTACTGGGACCCAAAAAAGAAAGAAGACGTACCTTTCAATCCGAACACTCCGAAGGTTAGTCAGGTTCTGGAGGCTCTCAAAGCCTTATGTCGTCACCCGCAAACCTCAACAACGCCCAGTTGGCTTGATCCAAACTGGAACACACTAGCGACGGATTATGTGGCGATGCAAAACGGGCGGCTAGAGTTCGCCACCCGACCACACACAGCCTCGCGCCGGTGTGTTTCGACAGGTCCACGGCTGTCGGCAGCGCCGTCTTCCACGAAGCCTCTTCGTTCGGGTCCACCGTCAGGAGGATATTGTTATACATTCTCTCGCCTTCCTATGCGCCTCCGCCGGGAACA